>Ga0307507_10007466_pt1 | contig 15869 bp, 18 predicted proteins | sample 7_EM_MG_FD_207223 | JGI IMG/M metagenome (GOLD analysis project Ga0307507, IMG submission 207223) | Populus trichocarpa ectomycorrhiza microbial communities from riparian zone in the Pacific Northwest, United States - 7_EM | ecosystem: Host-associated > Plants > Roots > Unclassified | place... | reverse complement strand
GGCTGCGTGTCAAAAAAACACGACATAGGCTAGTCGGTCGAGTTGCCAAATGCCCTCAACTGCGCGCCAATTGCGTCAACCACCAACCATTGAGGCCATTGGTAGGGTACTATATTTTGCCGATGTAATCTGATACCCTGCCTAGAACTTTATAGGCTGCCCCCAGAGCCTTAAAGAATTCTATAACTAATACCCTAACAAACCCAGACCCCTAAAGTACCTTAACAAGTAGATGGAGTGCTAGTATAGCGAAGACAATAGGCTGCCTACCAAGTATAAAGACAAGAATACCCCACGGACATAATACGGACATACAAAGCCTAAGGGCAGGCTTTTTTAGAGGGGGGGGTAATGTTACGGCGCTAGTAGAAAACGGTAGATCTTGGCAGATGTGGATTATAGTAGACGCAAGTCACGTGACTTAAGGGCCGCATAAAATATTAAGCGGCGCTGCTATTCTTCTCCTTCCTTTCTCTAGCTTTGGATCCTCGTTTATAGACAATCCAATCGTACAGGCTTGCATACGCCCCTCTTGCTGTGCTCGTGCCTCGATTAACTAAGTCGCTAACAATAACTAAGACACTGCTATAGATCTTTAAAACTCTTTATAATTAGAAACTTCTAAAGCACTACTAGTTTAATATCTGGGACATTAACACCCATACTAAAAGAAGTTGTTGCTATTATAATCCTTATAAACAATAAGGATTTCTTAAACTCTTTATATTGGGTAGTACGATTATACTCTTAAATATATACAGTATATACCTAGACTATATTAGTAACGCAACGGGCTTTACTATTAGTATTAGTAGTATATTATTTATTAGGTATAAAGGTTAAAGTCTTTATAAGGAGTGCTCTTTAAAAGTATACTACTACTTCTTAGACGGACTAATAACCGTCTATAAAGATAATTGTCTTTAGTATTTACTCCGGGACTGCAGTATCTAAATCTATATACGCGTCTAATAGGAAGTATAGTACGTCCTATAAATCCACTTTGCCTTTACTAAGCGGCAGTACGCAGATTAAGACATTAGGGCGATTTATAGAAGTCCTAATAACCTTAGTCTGGTATATACGGTCACCTATAAAGTAAAAACTGGCGCTATTAAGAACTAGTTATTCTGCCTCCTTATTAAGTGTAGTAGTATAACTAAACTAAACTACGTCCTAATAAAGTATTATCTATAGCTCGCCTAATATTATAAACATTAGTTAGAATAATTCCTATTACTTTACTAAATAACACTTATTAATTATAATAAGTTTAATCCTAGCCTGTAGTTCTAGGCCCTTTAACATATCCTAGAAAAACTTTAATAAGGCCTACTTAGGACTAAGAAGTACGTATATATACACACCATCCTTTACTTTTTCAATTAGGGCCCTATCTAGGCTTCTACTCTTAGTAGTAATAAGGTATAGATTAAAACCATTAAGCTTCTAAATATTATCTAACTATTTATTGCTAAGCTTGCTTAGTAGGATTAACTAGATAATAATCTTACCTATTAAAATTAAAAAAGTATAAAAAATAAGACTTTTTCTAAAACCTATGCGTGTAATAAGAAGTATATTACCAAAACTAAATATTAGACGTCTTAAAGTGCATGTCTATTTAAAATAAGGGGTTTAAAGGCAACCTCCTGAGTTTATATACTAGAGTATTTATTTAAGATATGCTTTTAAAACGGCCATCTATAATAGAACATTTTCCTTATACTAAGCTTCCTTAATAATAGATAGTAATTCTTCTAGGTCTATTAAACTAATTAATATAATACAACCTAGTTATAGTATTAGGCGTAAATAAACCTCTACCCTACCCGCCCCCGTCTTCCGCTAACCCTTATACCATTTCTTCCTATAATTATAATTTTATTTAGGCATCTAATTAGCTTAGGAGTTTATAGGAGTTTATAAAAGTTTGTAAGAGTTTATAGGAGTTAAAAAAGAATACAAATTGACTATGCTTTAATTGGTAATAGGTGGTATATATAGAGGAGCAACGCTAGACGCGCCCTAGGGCCCATATACAAGCAATCCAATTAGCCTAAGAGTTTATAGAAGTTCGCAGGAGTTCGCAAAAGGTAATAGGACTTAGCCGGCAATAAAAGTAGATATAAAATAGTTATAGTATAGGTAGTAGTAAGAGGAATAGTTTATAGGTGGTATAAAAATTTAAATCCAAAATGCGGTTAAGGTCTTACACGATATATCTTATACCTTTAACTACGTTATAATTAGCTTTTATATAACGCGTTTCACCACTTATTCGTCAACCCTAGTCATTCAACACCTCAAAAAACTTATCTAAAATTAGGAAACCTATACTTTAATATCTCAACAACCACTTAATAATAATTTTTAATAATTTAGATTTAGACTTTTATATACACTTTGCAGCTTCTATTAAAGTTGCATAATAATTAGTTCAGTAGTTTTTAAGATATAGTGATTTAGCTTTATTTTAGCCCCTAAATTATAATATCTTAAAAACTACTAAACTAATTATTATATAACTTTAATAGAAGCTGCAAAGTGTATATAAAAGTCTAAATCTAAATTATTAAAATTTATTATTAAGTGGTTGTTGAGATATTAAAGTATAGGTTTTCTAATTTTAGGTGAGTTTTTTTAGGTGTTAAATAACTGGGGTTGACGAATAAGTGGTGAAATACGTTATATAGAATTAAAGATTATTACCTTAAGATTAAAATGCATTAAATAAGGCATTAATAACTATTGGTAGGGCCGTAGTAGAGCTAGTTAAAGTTAAAATGCGCGATCTAAAACATTTAATTCTTACTAAAGCGACGCCCATAATCTCTTAGACGCTCTATAGAAGATTTTGTTGGGTGATAGGGGTGCGCAGGGGGCTGATATTAGTGCACTGTTCTAATTGGTCCAGGAGTTAGGGCGCTATTCTAATTGGCTTAGGAGTTTGCAGGAGTTTTAGAGGGTCCATGCGTTATCCCGTGTCACGGAACAAATCTTCTGCGGAGCGTCTGATTTATGAGATAACCGCGAACAAGGCTTCAAATCTGTCCAGCATTATATATTGTTATTTGGGATATCCTAGTCCTCGACGCAGTAATCCCTGCCAATGCCACGAGAGGGAACGCACATTGAAATGGACTACTACTCTTACAAGATGTCGGCCGCTCCCCATCTATTCCAGCGTGGAAGCCGCGATCATGGCGCTCTTTCCGCTCCTAATCCTCCTTGAACTGTTGGGTTCGCTCCTTCCTTCGCTGCAGCTCCCCAAATTACAAAACCTATCGAGGCACAATGCTCACCCAGGAATATTTCTGTGAGGAAAGAATGGGGTTCCCTTACCAAACTCGAACGAAAAGAATATATTGATGCAGTCCTTTGCCTCCAAAAGAAACCCTCGATCCTCGATCCGGCTTTAGTACCGGGCGCCAAGAGCAGAACCGACGACTTCACAGCAACCCACATAAATCAGACTTTATCAATACACCTGGACGGAATCTTCCTTTCATGGCATCGCAACTTCGTTTGGCTGTACGAGAAGGCACTTCGGGAGGAATGCGGTTATAAGGGGACCCAGCCCTACTGGAATTGGGCGCTCTGGTGCCATGACTTAGCCGGCAGCCCTCTCTTTGATGGCAGTCTTACGTCCCTCTCTGGCGATGGTGTATTTGACAACTCCACGGGACCATATGCAGTAGGAGGTGGATCAACTCTCCCACATGGTACAGGTGGTGGATGTGTCAAAGACGGTCCTTTCCAGGTAATAATATCTCACAAGCTCCCATACATACTCAAACCTTGAAAACCAGACTGATAAGTTCGTTCAAACAGAATATGACCTCGAACCTTGGACCATTCGACTTCAATCTCGTCTTTACTGGCCTTCCTGCAAACTGGACAGCTTACAACCCACACTGCCTTAAGCGCGACCTAAACAATTACATCGCCACCCACTACGGCAACCAAACCGTTGTCGACATTCTTATGGTGACTCCCGACATCGAGACCTTCCAGAACACAATGTCAGGCGCAGATATCAATTTGGGTGTGCATGGAGGTGGGCATTTTTCCCTTGGCCCTGCTCTTCTAGACTTCTTCGCAAGTCCCTCGGACCCTGCGTTCTTCCTTCATCACTCGAATATTGATCGCGTTTGGACGCTTTGGCAAGCGCACAATCCGGGAAAGAGACAGTATGTGTTGAGCGGTACAAGCACCATATTCAATGGCAACTCAACACCACAAGTTACGCTAGAGACGGTGCAGAACTGGGGCTTTCTTGGAGAAGACAACTAAGGAGCTGATGAGTGCGAAGGCGGGAACTTTCTGTTACGAGTACGAGTAAGGAGCAGCGAATTTAAAGTCGATATCTGAAATCATTACAACTGCGTTTATAACCTCAAATAATACTTAACAGAGTCAATTATTTGAGTATTGTCTGGAATGCAATATATCCTCCTGCAAGTTTCTATTATCAATACACCTTCGGAGTACAGCCATTACGTAGTCGTTTTAAAATTCGCGCTCAGGAGACTGTCTCGCAGTGTTCTTCATTTTTTTTTCCTAACTTCAAAAACGCTCCCAGACTCCTGTGGCACGTAATTCACGACTAACAAAGACGTACGATAGTTCATTAATTAATTTACACATTACAATTTTAGTTTTCATGTTTGTCTTAAAGGACTCCAACTCCAATGCTCGAGATCCTAATCAGTATGATTTCCAATTTCCAATTTCCAATTTCCTTCTCTGCTATTACGATACCCTCTTCACCAAAACTCCACCTCTCCCGCCTCTTCTCCATTCAAAATCTCCACTGGCTCCTCCATCTCAACCCATCCCATATACGGTTTACTCGTCCCAAACCCGGCAAATCGCTGCAGCACTATGGACAGCTCTTTAATCTTTTCCAGATCATTCGCGAGATATTGGTTCTCCTGCCGCAGGTATCCCCTTATAGCGAAAGCCGCATACATGAGGCGTTCCTCATCAGCAGTAGTATTAGCGCGCGCCGTGGTATATCCCACCTAGCATCACGAAAGCGTCACCAGGAGACATTTCAGCGTGGAAGAACTTGTCGAAATCGCTTGAGTCTGGACTCGACCCTTATTCGGGGTATACGGGCGGAGGAACTTGATAGTCCCAGAGATGGCTGCCGGGCACAACTCTTGTGGCGCCGTTCTGTCTTGTGCATTTCTTCCCCCAACGAAAAGGCAGAGCATGGTATCACGGCCTTGGTGGTGCGTGGTGGAGGCGGGGTGTTGGGTATGGTAATACCGTGGAAGATTTTCCGTTTTCCAATTGACTATTTTCTCCATGTCACCACTCTCATTCTACCCCTTAATCCTTTCCCCATTTCTCTATAGCATCCTTCACAGCTTCCCTAACACTAACCGGGTTCATGCCTAGCAAGTCACTTTCCACCATGCCCCAGAAATTCGCCAGTGTCTTCCTTTAAAATTCGAATTAATGGCCATACCCCTGACAGCCTTCGCCAATACGCCTCTCTCGAGCGCTTCCCTCGCCTCTTTCTTGATCTCCTTCACATCGACATGCTCGACCGTAAACTTCTCCCCGGCCTCCGCTTCCAGGGCCCCAAGGATGGCATTCTGAGTAACAGTTTTCACGCCGGAGATAAAAACCGCGCGATTGATAATCGGATCCGGATTGCGTAGCATTGGCCGCCACAGAGCCCATGACCGGAAGAGGGGTCCAACACGCGATATTGTTGCCAGTGCCATAGATGCGAGCTTTGCGGTTAGGGATATCGAAACCCGCCGGGCCCTTAATAATCCTTACTCACTCATCAGCCCGCAATCCCCGCCACATCAACCATCCGTCCACCCAACCAACCAACCAAGACCGCTCCCAAAAAAAAAAGTGAACGCAGCAAAACTCACACATATCAAAAAACGGCCCCCCGTTCAGCGCCGTTCACGCAATTTCCCCCTCCCCACCCTCTCCTCCAAATAACCCCCGACGCAGATCTTGTCGCCGACGAACTGCGGCGGGAACCCCGCGAAATGCAGGCTCATGATGTCAGACGCGAACTCGCTCGCGAAGAACAGCTTCACGCCCGCCGCGACCGCGCTATCGATTAGCGGCTTCCGCGCGTCGTACTTGGTCGCGCCGCCGGGACGCAGCATACCAGCGCGTCTTGGCCTTGCAGCGCGGCAGTGAGGGAGGCTGGGGATGTGAAGTCGGTGGTGATGTGGAATTGGGGCTGGGTGTGTAGGAGTTCTTGGATCAGTGCGGCGCCGACGTTGCCGCCGGGCTGGATTTGGGGTTGTGGTAATGGATATGGGGTCGGGGAGGAGTTGGGGTGGTTACGCTGACGATTGTGATGGTCTTGAGCTCTATTGCTTTAGCTGGGGTAATCTTGGGGAATGGTAAAGAGATGAGATGTGAATGAAAAGAAGACAGCTTGGTATCAACTAGAGTCCAATTACACAAGGTACTACAATGGTGCGGAATAGATCTGGTGCCGATCCGCAATGAACTTTATAGACGGACGTGAGTGTGCCATTTGCTCAGATTCCGTGCTGCCTGAGCCGGTGGCTGCAGATAGGCCCTGGCGCTTTTCCTAATAAAGCGGTAGCGAACGGGATCCAGGATTCGGGATTCGCTTTGTAATACACAGACAGAAATACACAGATGGAAATTTTGTCTAACGTGAGCGATAGGGTTATGGCAGTCGACATAGTTGTAACGGTTTGGAATATCAAAACTACGCACAGACGAAATTTGTTAAGAACCTCACGTTATCGACATCTCCTGACTACAGAGCTAAATGGAATCTGAATCTAACTCGAAAGCTTTGAGTCTACGCCTAGCTGGACTCTATATGACATTGGTCATGACATTGATCCAATCTCACCGTAAAAGCAGACAAACCCCCCGAAATCAAAACTGGAACTAACTTTTCCAGCATGGATGGACAGACCCAGATCCACCTTTTCGTACTCGAGAGACAGCGTCACACAATCTGAACAGTTCAACCACCTCAAGGTGCCCTCTCTCTGCTGCGAGCTCTAGCGGCGTTCGTTCCCGGAAAATCTTTATATTGACCGCCTCAACATCTACATCGTCGCGTGCTAGTAGTAATTGAACCACCTCGAGGCGCCCTCTCTCTACTGCATGCCCTAGGGGTGTCTGTCCGTAATAACTCTTTGAGTTGACCTCGATATCATCACGCGCTAGCAGCAGCTGAACCACGCTTTGATGTCCTTGCTCTGCTGCGTACAATAGCGCTGTCTTTCCGTTGTAATGCTTTGAGTTAACCTCGACGTCGTCACGCGCTAGCAGCAGTTGAACCACGCTTTGATGCCCTTGCTCTGCTGTGCGCGATAGCGGCGTCCATCCGTATCCATCCTTTGAATTAACCTCGATGTCGTTATGCGCTAGCAATTCTTCAATTACTGTCCAATGTCCCCTGTATGCCGCCCACGAAAGCGGCGTCTGCTTCACATTATCTATCGGATTGATCTCAACGTCGTCGCGCATTATTAGTAGCGTTGGCGATAACTCTATGCACGGTGTGATCGGAACTTCTACCGATATTTTCGAAAACATAGTAATAGTCCTGTAACCATCTTTGTCGATGATGGGACGAAGTCTTCTATCTTATCTGAAGATATCCATTAGCTAGGTTCATCGATATGAGTAAAGTGATCTTACTATCTGCTTTCCCTGTGGCATCAAGGTGAGGCCGGATTTCTGTGTTCGCGCACAGACCACCTACTCGTTAGACGCTGCCGTGCTAAGGGATACTAACGATCTTCTTTTCAACAAACACGACACCTTCCTTTTATATCCCACCAGCCTTCTTTTCAACAAACACAACACCTTCCTCCTATACCCCGCCAACATGTCTGACTCCTCCTTATTCGCATCGGACAGCTCCTCGTCCGTATCTGATGACAGCTCCTCCTTGTCCATATCTAATGACAGCTGCTCCAATCAGGTGAAGCAGACCCCCATAACAAGGCAGAGTAATCGCAAGAACACCGAGAATAACCAAAAGCTCTCGGTCCTGAAACTTTTCATCCAAATTAGTCGCACCATCGCAGCAGCCACGGAGCATCAGCTCTTGACTTATGAAGGCGTTGACTCAGAAACTGGATCCTCAGTTGCGAATTCTCTAGATGAAGACAAAAGAGTAGAGGCGGTAGGGTATAGGTAAACTTCCACTGTAGTCGTCAAAGACTTCGTACTAATATTCCTCGGTATTAGGGTCGGCTACAATTCACACACCCAGACTCTACACATTAACATTATGCCAAATTTCATCCATGATTGCCATCAGCCATGGCTAAGTGAGGAAAAAGTGAGAATGATTCTTTCTGGGTTTATCACTGCCGCCGAATCTCGACTCCTGGAGATTTATTCTGGAACTAGTAAGTGTTACTATCTTCTTAAGCTTTATCTCCACTGACTTAGGATGGATAGCTATTACGAACTTTGGACCACCCTATATTAATTCATCCAAGCAACCGGATCAGGCTATTGTTCCACAAGATGAAGATATTCCGACCGTTGTAGTTGAGGCTGGATGGACAGAGTCTGTTCCGAAACTTCATCAGGATACAAGTTTATGGCTTAAGGGCGGAGCAGGCTTTGTTCAAGTAGTTTTACTTATTAGGTGGACTAAAATAACAGGTAAACGGGTGAAGGCATTTATTGAAGTTTATAATCTGGATCCAGCCGGGAATAAGAGACTGCTACAAACTGAGGTAATTATTTATCAGTCTAACATCTTTCAGATCTAAATATAAAAGTTAGTGGCTGACGGAATTAGACCATTCTCCCAACACCGATCACTACCGCAGCTCAAGTCATTACCATTACCCGAGGGCAGCTATTCGGGTCCGCAATACCCGCTGGTAGAAATCCAGACGATACCTTTGACCTCCCGATCGATGATCTTCGGACAATCGCTATTAGACGTATACGGAAGGCGGGATTATTCCCGGCATAGATGATGTCGTATGTTAGCTGCTATAGAGTTTGGTTGTGGATTCATGGGGTGGATTTTGTATAGTTATTTTGTTGGTATATGTAATGTTACGGCCTTGCGAGGTATTCCCAATGAATCAATGAAATAGCCTTTTGACAAAATCATCCCTCTTTTCCATCATGCAAAGCTCTGAAAGCCAGAGTTCAAATGCCCGCTATGCCAACCCACAAACGCTGTCACGATGCCCATGCCCGCTGATAATGCAGCTCATAATAGTGCCTTTGAGGTTCTGCTGGCATGCTATCTAACCGAGCTGCTCCCTGTTTCAGCCAACAAAGGCCGCCCACCGTAAGACTTTATTGGCCGCCCTTCATTATACTCTACGAAGAGTTGTTGGTTGGATATTTAGAGAGCCCTTCCCACCATAGTTCAAAAGTGGAACTTCATCTCTCAAACTGTCTACCTCTACCCTACGGTTCAATACAAATATCGTTCGCCTTCCAGATCCACCTCTGGTTTAATTACACTATGTCAAACTCTACTCAGGGCTCTTCCTCCGCGATATTAGCAGAGTCTTCAACGACTATCAACGGGATTTCAGATGTTATGTAAGTTTTTTTTTTTAAGCTCATGCTGGCTTTCAGTCATGTTACTGCGTTCTCGGCCACTCCGCACAGGGCGGCCAATGAGGATCACCTCGATCTTGCCTTCCACGATGCCAATTCGTTCTCTGCGCCCTCACAGTTTTCCTACGCTACCACCAACGAATATGACTACGTCTCGAACGCGCCTCAGCAAGATCACCAGATCGCAAATGATGGATTCTTAGGTCGCTCCTCGACTTATGTCAATTGGTCCTCTGCGCCCTCGCAGACTCTTCACGGCTCTCACCACTTTACCGGTGAAGAACTCCCCGGTGCCAATTTCGACTGGTCCTTTGCGCCCTTGCCGGTTCCTCAAGGTCCTTACCGCTTCGCAGGTGGGGAACCCTCCGATCCTACCTTGGACTGGTCCTCTGCGCCCCCCGCTGTCTCAGGAGGGTACTCATACGGCCGTTGATGGGGGCCATTTCGAATCTACCCTAAGTTCTATCGAAGGAACCGTCGACCCTCAGTATGGTGATCGGTTCAATGTTCTCCCTGAGCTATTGGGCACCAATCTTAACGATGGCATTGACGGTTTTGGAGGCCTCGACGGCTTTGTATTCACTACTGATCCTACACCTGAGATGATGAACTCATCAGGTACTACCGCCCAACGCAATGGCACGGCCTTTACAAGTCCTTCCCTCCCCGCCACACAGATTGCCCCCAATGCTGCCAACACGCATTCCAGTGGCGACCGCATCCCCTGCACTCATGTGGGCTGTTCTGCAGCCTTCGGTCGTGCTGGTGACTTTCGTCGTCATATCAAGAGGCATGCTGATCCAATGCTCTCCTGCTCTGTCAAGACCTGCAACTACAGGTCCTATCGCCTTGACAAGCTCCGTGAACACGGACGCAAAAAGCATGGTATGACCAACTAACTCACCGATAGAATATGTAGGTAAGAACTGCGGGAAGGTTTAGAAAAAAGCAATAATGGTAGAGCGATACAGAATGCGTGTTGGCGGCTATCAACAATTTTACTGGAATGATGGGAACAGGCCCAATGAGGTGATAAGATCATTACTAGTTTAGTTTGCGCGTTTTTCGAGTGCCTCTTTTCCTTTCGTTTGCTTTTCCGTTTTCTAATAGATCTACATTCAACCTAAGTTTGCTAGCCCTGCTACCTTAAAATGATGACAGACTCCTTCCAAGACGCCCTGTGCAACTCTCCTACATCTGTAACTATTGTCACTTAAGTCGTCCAACATGTTTAAGTTCTCCCCACAAATGACACCGCTTTGCCCATTCATGTCAGCTCTCGAGTTTAGTCCTCGGACACCTAATTGAACCGCACTATTCCCCATTCAGTCCACCAGCCAACTTTGATCCTTTGGCAATTCTTTCCACTCACACTGAGGATGACAACGATCCCATATGAACTTCCATGCATCTTCTGAGTTGATTGTGGTCTCCCCGAAAGCTTTCTTTAACTCCGGGTCCGCTATATAGGCTTCCTCAAACATCGTTTCCATCTCGCGCCTTAATACCTGGATTGCTTTTTCGAGTGACTGACTCATTTTCTTTTCACCCTCTTTCGGATCGGTTTTACTACTCTGGAGCCTTATGATACTGAATGAAAGGTGATGTGTGTAACTTTTAGGGAACGCACACACAAAAAAGTATTACCAATCACCATACTAAGGCTATGTAGCCAAAGATTAGTCTATGAAAGCACTGATTAACCTTACCCAATTTTTAAAATCCACCCATCATCATACATATCTCCCTTTCCTTGCGGATCAGTTTACGTAGCCACGTACAAAAACGTACACCGCAGTCATTCGCATTAGCCGTGATCCACCACCAATCAATGGAGGCAACCAGGCAGACAGGCAACCTCCCAAACGCCAACCCCCCTTCAATACATCCGAAACCTTCCATCCTTCCTGCAAGCGCCTCAAATTACTTAAAACGCCATTCCCAACTCTCCTCCCTCAGGCCCTCCGTTCTCCCACCCAACCCCCTGTCCGGCTACCCCCATTCCCATACCCATGCCCATATCCAGCGGCAGAAGCCCTGCCCACAGCCCTCCATCGTCCTGCTGATGCACACCCGCACCTCCATTTCCATTCATAGCGAACTCGCCCACCGCCATAAGGTCAGTCCAGCTAAAATCGCCCATCTGCTCCGTTACCGCCGGCGACTCCCCCGTCGTACCGCTACCCGCCTGACTTGGCGGCGGACGCGGCGGGCCAGGTACAGGTGTGGCCGGCATGCCGTTATTATCTAGCGGCATGCGGGCACTATGGGCAGTGTTGAAGGCCGAGGAATGCGTCCGCGAGCTCTTGTCCTTGCGCCCGACTTTGGCCCATAGCAGTTTCAGCAGCTGGCTGTATCGGCTGCCGGGGTGTTGCATGCCGCTGCCGGCGCCGACGCTGCTGCGCTGGAGCCGTGTGATGATTTCCTGGATCATGGTGCGGATGGGGCGCTCTTCTTCGTTGCCGATCACGCCGACGCAGCGGGCGCGGTAGAGGAATACGCCGGCGTAGACGAGGTAGAGGTAGAAGCGGAGGGGCATGAAACGGAGTGATTTTTCGGGGTCGACGAAGTTGTTGGCGGTTGTGAGGATAGCCTTAGCAGCGTCAAGGCCTTCGTAGATGAAACGGGCATCGCCGACTGAAGCAACGTTGTTGTAGAAGACTCGGGATGGCGCTTGGATGGCGTGGTTGGGGAGTGGGGCAGGATTTTGATTAGCGGAGTTGGGATCGGAAGTAGAAGTAGTAGAGGCTGGAAGAGCACGGCGGACCGTTGCTTGAAAGGCGAAGGCGTTTGTGTAAAGTCGCAAATAGTCATAAGACATTAAGAGTGTGGCTTTAAGTTGTGGAGAGCCTGTGTAGATAATTAGTCTGCTGCAGATTTGAAATAGGAAGTTAAAATGAAGTGAGCGCCTGTTTTTGGATTTTGCTTAATATATTCGGCGGCTTAAGTGGCCTTCCAAGAACCAAAATAAAATGCACTTCAGTGTCAGAACGGAGGTGCTTCGGATTCTTCTTACAGAAACAAAACCACACTTGCGGAGACGTATTGAGTGCTTTTAAACATCTTAGAGGAATTGTGAGACTTACATGTTAGAGTTCCCCAAACGCTCTTCCAGCCATAAATCGCAGAGCGGAAATCATCAATAAACTTGATATATCCTCCACTGAGGTGTGAACGAAAACTCGATCCCGGATTTGAATATAGTACATCATGCACATTGCTGAACAGTTGGGTTAATTCGAGCGTGGCTTGAAATATGCTGGCATAATCCTCTTCGTTCGGGTTTTGTGGTAATAGAGATGGATAGTCCTCGCGGCGAAGCGTGGTCAACGGGCCAGGCCTAGATTATCTCAGCATAACTCCAAAAGAAACGCTACATAGGAAAATCCTTGCTTACCCTCTCGACCAAAAGGCCTTCCCGATCCGGATCGAAATTTGTCGGTCCGATATGTAGGAAGCTGGTCCTAGTATTAGCCCTTTGCCACTCTCATAAATTACGCTACACTTTACCTGTCCACACAAGCCGTTTCCGGTTATGCTGACTATCCTTTCCGTCATCAACCACCCGAAAAGAATACTTGTCCAAACCAAGAAAATAACCAATCCGCAGGGCAAGTCCAACATGCATCCAGCTCTCCTTATCCTCTTCTCCGCGTCCCACTTTTCCGGACGCTCGCTGGGTATAAGGTGCCCATTCTGCGAGGATTAAAAGAGCCTCTACTGCTTCAACGTCGGCATCACCGCCTGCGGCGAGGTTGGAGACGAGCGTTTTCATATATTCGGAGCATGATTCGTAGACCTGAGGTTCCTCAACTAAGTCTTTAGAGGATATAAGCAAGATAGCCGTCAAGAGATGAACTTCACGCTGGGCCATCTCCGCTAGCCTTGAAGTTTCGAATATTTTAGGTGTCGCTAAAGGGTAATAGGGGTGGTAGTGCTGTTGATAGCGCATAAGTAACTGGTATATCTTCGGAATCGTAAGAATCCCCAGTTCGAGGAGCCGGTATGAGATCTGCTGCGTTTGGATGGCTCCTCCCGGTTGCGCCATTGGCGTAGGATGCGAAGCACGGTGTCCATTCGTAGGCGTCTCATTTTCACCCGTACTAGTCTCCGCCACGCGCGCTAGAATTCCAAGCGCATCCGAAGGATTCTGTAGGTTCGGGAATGGTATTTCATCTGGGGTAGACGATGAGCCCGAACTCGGCAATTGACCATCTCGCGAAAGCCGCTGCTGGTTGTCTTCTACAGCTGTTCTTTCTTGAGCTCCAGTATGCGTCCAAGGGCTTACGGTGCCGACATTACCAAGGCCATGAAAGCCGGTGTCTTCTTGAGGATATGCATTGGGAGAAGGTAGAATCTGGGCATCGAGAGTGCTTTTCCGGACACGCCGTCCTCCTCGATTAGACCCACCCAGTATGCATTCAAGGCTGTCGCGTTTACAGCGAAGGCATGGAACTATACCGTCAACATCTCTAAGAAACTGTCAGCATAAATGTCTAAATTGATTATGCGTGCGCCTTGGAGATCCACAGTCGGGTCTGCATGCTGTTATTTTGTGCGTCTGCGGACTTACAATAGGCATCTGGACTTGCGCTTTCGGCAATTCAAACAAGCTTGGTTGGCCCTCTTGATTCTTGAAGTGTTGCCGTCGCTGGACGGTGGACCAGCAGGTGGTAATTGGGCGGAGGTATCCATACGACCATATTGCCCGACGCGATAGCTAGGAGGTGCTAGATAGAGGTGAAGTGAGCATGGCGGAGCGATATTCGGACTCACCAGGCGGGGTTTGAACTTGGCCCGAGTTCAACTGGGAGGCCCGACGGGGAAATCTGATTGCCGGAGCACAACTCCGGCATACTTCATCACTATTACACTACTTGTTGATCTGACTGTGATGTCTCAATCCTCGAATAAAATTTATGTAGAGGATTGTAAATAGGCCAGATCTTTCTATGGTCTGAAAATATACCTACCAAAACACGTCGACAGCAAATTCCTTCCATTTTTGCTTACCATCCGGGAACTCCGGGACGGGATACCGCCGAGCAATAAAAAGCGCAATCTTTATGTATCTACACAAAAGGTCTACGAAGGGATCGCACTATACTCTTAAGAGATATTAGGAAATATCTAAAATGACCTGTGTACAACCCCTCCTCATTACCATAGATTCACACGTCAACCGCATCTCTGCATAACTTTTTCTCATTCAATCCAACGCTATCTCCATATAAATAGGCCTGCATTCCCAAGCAACGTCCTTCAACGCTCCGAGTACCCATTTCGTGCATTGCGCAATCCAGATAGCAAAATCCTTCTCCGTTCGTTAGACCTACCCACTTTATTCACCGCTACAAGTGTCAAAGCACTGTTCCTAAATTCTAGAACCTCGTTGCATAATCGGAGCGACGATTCCTAGAACCCGACATCCCAACGCCCATCAACGGATATCGCCGGCCAAATAACGACCAGTATCCCGGTGCGACTGTTATACTAGGAATTCTTCTAACTTAACGGTTGCCGGCATGTCCTGAGCTTTCTACAGAACGTGAGCGGGGCTAGCGGCATCATCCAAATTTATCATTAGACACCTCGGCGACATTCCAAAATTGAGGGGTCAAAACTTTTCTCTCTCAAAGTTAACCTTATTCTCGACTCATTAAGAGTTGTGCTGCCCAACGTACTAATACATACCTCCATCCTTATCAATAACGCTTGCTGACTAACTAGGTACCGTCGCGTCTATCATATTTTAAGGGTATACACACATAGGTAGGGAGGCCGCTCAGAAGAATGAAGAACGATATAAAATGCGAAGGAAGTAACGATGATGAAATCAGACGTCGGACGCCGAGGGTTTCTGTCTTGTCATCGTTCCTAGCGCTAGTTCCAAAGTGTCGTCATTCTACGTTGCAATAATAATGCATTTGATCTTTCCCACCTCTTCAATACCCGGCTCGATTTCGAGTACGCGAGAAATTGCCAGAATTGTAAGAAAGAGAAGGTAAAGATAATGAGACCATGATTCAATCCAAGCTTTTACTACACATGGGATTTCTAGCAGCAGATCTTTGCTTCCCGGAGCGGAATCGTCAATAAATCCCATTGTCCATTGGTCGAGTACTGGTCCTCAGCGCCACGGAAAGGCGGCTGCTGTGCTAAGGGGTTTTTTATTGACCCGAGGTACGAGTGGTCTATACTTTCAGGTGGGTGGGTGTCCTAGAATTCAAACTTCCGCCAAGCCAGCTTTTGATTGGTTTGAAAGTTGGCTTCTAATTGGTTAGAAA
>Ga0307507_10007464_pt1 | contig 15879 bp, 11 predicted proteins | sample 7_EM_MG_FD_207223 | JGI IMG/M metagenome (GOLD analysis project Ga0307507, IMG submission 207223) | Populus trichocarpa ectomycorrhiza microbial communities from riparian zone in the Pacific Northwest, United States - 7_EM | ecosystem: Host-associated > Plants > Roots > Unclassified | place... | reverse complement strand
ATCTAAAGATGCATTACCTCACAACACGTCTCTCGTAATAGGTTTAGTGCTCGTGCTGACGGAAAACAACTTGTATCATAACTTGACCTGAAATGCTTTTCATATCACTCGATTGGCATTTCTAGAAAAGTGCGGAGCAATGATAGTTTCTTTAGTTTTACCTTTTACCGCGACGGAGGGAAATTCAGCATTATTAGCATTGCAAGGGATAATAACACGTGGAATTCATTAAGGCGTTGCATAGACGGGCAAGCCATGGGGATTCGAGCTTCTCGATCAAATACTGTAAATTCCCTACAACCCACTGTTAGATTATTACCGGGGAGATTTCCTGGCAGTGATGTTGACCAACGATGACTTTGGCGGGTTATCATACCGGGGTTTCAAATACCAGTTAATGAGATCCAACATAATCAGGCTTTACACCGTGTGAGGGAAACACTAATCCCGCTCAAGGGTTCTGGCCTCCGAGTACGGAGATTAGAGGTCAGGCGGAGATAGTGGATTATATGATGCTAGATTTTGCGATGGTGATTCCAAATCTATGGAGTTTTCTTTACGAGTATACTCGTGTTACCTTAGGCACGGGGGTTTGCCCTCGGGATAGAGTAGAATTTGGAAAAAGAATCCCCCCCTCTTGTGTTACCTGGGAAGGAAGCTTTGATATAGGTCTCACTCGCCCGCTGGGGGTCGCTTATCCTAGAAGATACGGTGGTGTATCATATACTCTTAGGGATGTTCGCATATCCTGGGTATTTATAGCTTCGCATTTACAGAACTAGATGGCTTCTTGTGGGGTCTTGGAAGAAATCTTCCTGGGCTCGGCCGGCTATATCTCTTTTCGTTGAAGCGCTGTTATTGAAAACTGCATGGATGGGATGAAGATTAGGGAGGTTTTGCTAAGTCGGTTCGCTATTGAACTTCGCTTAATTTAGGCAAAGTAGGATGCAGTGGCGCGCAGGATTTTTGCTGGAATTTTGCTATGATACAATTGGACTGTGCAACTAATTCATCGTCAATGATAGATGTAGGACAATAGCTAAGGTCTACGAGGCTCTCCAACACCTTCAATATATATCTTTTAATACTATAACTCGGTATGTGTGAATATGAAGAGGTGGATTGTATAGAGATGCAGTGGTCGGCTAGTAAGCGGAGAACCTCCTCTTTTAATATAAACAATGATGTGAACAAAGTCTGCTTGAACTGTTTGAAACTGTTTGAACTATGAACTATTCATAATACTGTGCAAAGTTGAGCCACTTAGTGCTTTTTTACCACAAAAGGAAAGGATAGTGCCGTTGCCGTGGTGATAAGATAAGTTCAATAGCGAACTGACATAGCAAAACCTCCCTATTACCCCCGGAAAGTGAAAGCTTATCAATCAAATTCGTCCTGGTGGAGATATCATACTTAACTTAGGGTGCGGGCCTTTGAGGTTATCGGTGTCTAGTAGTTTGCTAGCAATGGCGTGATAGAGTTGTACCGGTATCAATAGAAAACTTAGCTAGCACTAAACAGCTGTAACGTCCTAGGTCCTACACTTGAGCCTGCAATCCCTAGCGCGCAGCATTTAGCACATACCTACAGACCATCAAGACGCTAAGAAACTCGGTGCATCAACTCTATCTCAACGCCGTGAATACGCGGCATATTCCGCGCTAGGTTTCCGTGCCTCGGCATGTAAATTGTCCCACTCTCAACCCCTCTCCATCCACCTCGCCTCATCTCATCAATCTATTCGTCAATCGTATCTTATTGGGAACACCCCCACCACTCTAACTACCGCCGCGTTATCGATAAAAAAACAATCCCCAACCAACCGACCAACCAGTAATTCTGGCTAGAATAAAATAGGAAGAAAAAAAAAAAAAAGAGATAAGATGCCATACTCAACGCCAGTCTCAGACCCCGCCCTCCTCCAATCCCCCCTAGATACCGAAACCCTATACATCAGCGGGCTTCCCGTAAAAATCTACGGTCTCTCCTCTCACCCACCTTCAACTCCCCTAACATGTGTACACCTCCTCCACGGGCGCTATTTAACACACGAATCCATGTCCGGCATAGCTCGCAGTCTCCTCCTACATACTACCTCACCCCACTCCCACTCCCAGGCACTAATCTGCGCGGCCTTCGACTCCCGCAACCACGGCAGCCGCACAACCTCCCCCCTCGCCAACGGGAGCTGGACAGAGGGTAACCCGACACACGCTCAGGACATGTTCTCAATATATCACGGCACCGTTGAGGACTTACGCATGGTGATCGAGTACTTGGGTGTGTACCTGCGCCGGCCGATACGACACTTCGCCATCGGCTTGAGTCTCGGTGGGCATGCGGCGTATTTGGCCCTTGCGCTGCCGCGCGTGGAGGGTGTGGTCAGTATTGTTGGGTGTCCAGATTATAGGCGCTTGATGGCCGGACGGGCGGAGGGCAGCGGGGTGGATGTGCGCGAGGTGTTTGAAGATACGGGGTTGGGAGACATTGTTGGGAGGTTGGATCCCGCGGCCATCGGCGTGGAGGGGCTGAGGGAGGTTTGGAAGGGGAAGAGGTTGTTGGCGTTGAGTGGGGGTGCGGATAAACTTGTACCGTACGCTTGCTCGGAGCCCTTCTTGGCTGAGGTCAAGGGGGCTGTGGGGAGGGGGGAGTTGGAGTTGGATGTTAAGGATGTTGTGTATGAGGGAGTTGGGCATGATTGCACCACTGAGATGGTTAGGGAGCTTGTGCGCTGGTTTGTGGCTTGCTTTAAGGATATGGATGGGAGTTTGAAGGGCTCTTCAGTCTTGTGAAATGGCTCAAGCCTGATTCTCATTAATTTCATATTATACATGGAGCGTAGGTTTAGGAGATATCACGACTTTTAACTCGATCATGAAAAAAAAGTAAAAAAAAAAAAACCGACTCGTAACAAGTATATAACCCCGAAAAATTGTTTTTTAAATCCCCTTCTAGCACTCAACGAGCCATTTAAACTTCCCCTTACTCACTCCCTGGAGCGTTGGGTTTCAACAACCTCGATATCCCCCTTTTGCGTAGCAATAGGGTCTCGCATTTCAAAGCTCTCCAGATTGCGTAGCTTGTCATTGTGACCATCGTGGCCACCCGCAGCGGCAGCAAGCTCAAAGTGACTACCGCGCTGCTCAGTACCACAAGCGATCCAGATGAAAAGAAGCGTGAAGATAACCGTCATCATAGCAGCCTGGGTACGTGCGTAGTCCGGGCGTTCTTGTCCATTAACGTGGATGATCCAGTTTTCTGAAATTGTCGAGGAAATTTGGGCCGCTGGTGCTGAAACCATGTTGCCGAGCTTTTTTTTTATTTTTAAAAAAGGTAAGCCGAGAGCTTAAGGGAGGGGAGGGAGGGAGGGATTGCGCCTGCTTACCTGATATGCAATACCCGGGAAGGAAGATCTGAATTGAGGAGGAGAGAGCTCTTGAAGATGGATGGGAACAACACCCCATGCTCCTTGAACCATGAATTGGATAAGGAAGGCGCCGGCAGTGAGAGTGCCCCAGCTTGATGGCAGGACCCACATTGGGATCAGGCAAGCACCACAGAAGGTAGCTACCATGATGGTTGCTCGGCGACCGAAGAATTGTGAGTAGTATCCACAGATCTACACGGGATTAAGTCTTAGGTGTGAGCAATGACTGAGAGGGAGGGGCATTTACAGTGCCACCAACGAGCGCTCCAGTCTTGGCAATGATTGTGGCCTTGGAGGACATTTCTGGGCTGAATCCTTTAGTCTGTTGCATGTAAGTCGGGTACATGTCTTGTGAGGTGTGGGACATGAAATTGAATAGGGCTGTCCGTTCAATATTAGCGAGTGGTTGCGAGGGAAGAATATGACATGGGAGCTTATACCCATCATGACAATAGCATACAGAGCTCTCTTCCAGTACTCTTTCATGATGCTCTTTCCATCTTGCCAGAAAAGCTTAACCTTCTTCCTTCCTGTTGCCTGTTCTCCGCTTCTCTTTGCTTCGATGAATTGCTTGGATTCGGGGAAGAATACACGAGCAATGGCAACGCTGAGGGTCAGACCTGCACCGATAAAAAAGAGGGCCTTCCAGCCCTGGGACGAATTAGGGACGATGTATAAGTTGAATACCGCGGCGATAAGATAGCCGAGAGCGTAACCCTGCTGAAGGATTCCTGAGAAAAGCCCACGAGCTTCCATAGGCATATCTGGGAGCAAGCGTTAACCCAATCTACTCGAAAATAGATGGTTGGGATGTTTACTTTCAAGACCCATAGAAGCTGCCAAACCCCAAATGCCGCCCATTCCAATGCCGAAAAGAGCACGCACACCCAAGAACTGATCGAACGTTGCGCAGTATGCCGTTGCAAGTTGGAGGGCGGCAATAATAACCAAATTCACAATCATGGGGTATTTTCTTCCGTAGAGATCACCGGCTATACCGAAAATGGCAGCGCCCAGAGAACGGAAAAGCAACGTCAGGGTGATTGATGTTGAGATGTGCTCTCTGTGTTGACCGTAAAACTTCGCGAGACGGGATACAGATAACGACACTGTATGGAAATCGTAGCCGTCCATTGTCCATGCCATCCATCCGACCTGTTCAGACCCGCTTAGTAAAACTTTGGCTGAAAAAGGACTTATGACAACCAACCAAGAAATATACATAATCTATTTGAACACGGTTAGCGACTGGGACATCATAAAGCGCTAATGCGGGGTGGGGATGGATACTCACTCATAGGAGCTGGCCTCCTGATTGTTCTGACAGGATTTTCAACTTTAGCTCTTGGTAGTTTACCATAAACGGATTCGCCTTGTTCATTGATATATTGGCCTTCACCGGTTGTGAAGATTTCTTTCAAATGTTTGGCAATTCTGGCTCTCCTCGAAGGTCCCGCCATTGTCGAGGTAGTTCGTCACCTGTGTGAGAATGGAAATTAGAGCCGGGGTGATATCTTATGATGAAAAAGCAGAGCGCAGGAGGGAGGTGGGATGCAGGATGCCAAAGGGGATAGATGTTCTGGGGCACCCTGAGGGAGAAATCCGGGGGATGCTGGCCAATTTATAGTGGATTCATGCGAGTGCCATTGTTTCCCCTCCTTTGAGAAGCGTATACCTGACGATCGTGGTTTATACCACCTACCGTATTGTGGTTGGATTTGCTTAATGCCTTGCACATTCATATTCTCTAGCAAAAAAAAATCAGCTCCAGACTGCCCTCACGACTGTTCTTCGGGGATCTTAGACGATTTAAGAAGGTGAATATGATAAGTTGGAGCAGTAATGCTCCACGTGAGAAAACTAACTCGTGAGGTTGAGCAGATCACCGTAAGTCAATGTAAATTTTCAAATTCGTTTATTTAGTAGTATAGCAGAGGGGACAGCGGACAGGAGGGGGACAGAAAAGTGTCCTACAAAATTTGACATTTGCCACCGTATTTTTTTGGTGAGGTGTTCATTTTCCCCTCCTTTCGTTGTCCCCTCCTCCATGTTATTTTGCACTTTCGAGCTCGGAGACCTCGCAGAAATGGGCATACCAAGGCCGGGACAAGACTTCCAAGAATCTCTAGTGGAGCTTGTCGCCTTAAGGATGAGGCAACTCGGGGACTCTCCTTGTTTGGGATATGCCCAGCCACCTAATACAACCGGACCGGTCGGTTCAAATATCTTACCCCACCATTCGTTCAGATTTGGAAAAAAATAAGCATAAGTTTGAGAGATTATACCGGTATCATAGAGTGGGTGCGGAGCTCGTACTGTACCTGAGCGTTGACGATTCGCTCCGCAGTTTGTCTTGGTTCTACCTACCCACTCCCAAAAATGTCGAAAAAAGGATGATTACCCACGAATTATCTTACCCACCATGAGGCCAATAGGATGTGTCTCATTTATACCTAGGGCCCCGTTAGTTTTAGCGAGATTAGTTATAATGATATTATGATAATTACCGGTGTCATAATATCATACCTCTGCAAGTAGTTCTCGCAATGTTTAAACCTGACTTAAGGCATAACCGTCCTGGATTAACTGCTGGAATGTCTTGTTTGCCTGAAGTAACTCACTCAACACTAGGGTAGTTGGGCGTGACGGAAGTATCCAGAAACCCAGACGTTTCTCGGGCCTAAATCGTGCCAAGATTTCCGGATACTTTGTAATGCCCAAGCACCTTGGAGCGAAGGACGAGAGCCGTCCTGCTAGTACTCGAGTACTATTATACTATCACTGCTGCGTGAGCGCTCACTCATTATTCAAGTTAGAGATGGGGATGGTGTGGAGGTTGGGCCAAGAGAGATCCTGGAAAGCACGGCGAGGGCGCCGTTGCCAAGACAGCATGGCTTCTTGTTCTGTCTCACAGCGCGCAACATCAATTGCCTTGTCAATGTTCTCTGCCTAGAGATAGTATCGGTGCGTGTGTCGGCCCCGCGAATTACGGATTTCAGTGCTCAGTGTGACTGCCGGTACTACCAGTACTACCTTTTAACTGTTTCCGTTTTCGTACTCTCTCGGAGTGTTGCGGAATTAGTAAGAGCACTTTGAACCTAGCTTCCAGAATACCGGCACAGTATCCCTATGAGGGAGTACCAGTATTAGCATGGGAAATTACGAGCAATTGCTAGTAAAAACAGGGTTTTGAATCCCAGAGACAGTACCACTTTTTCCCAGCAAGGCTCTACTCGGGCACTTGAGCTTCGTCGTTTGCTCCGTGGGCGTTAGCTCACTATGGTATTCTCACTACTAGTATTGTGTTTTTGCTCATTTAGGTGTTTTGCATGTAAAATTTCCTTCCCCCATTTGTTTTCGCCCCTCCTATTTCCCTAGAGTTGGGGTGTTTTTGGCAGCGGTGGGAGCCCGCTCCCGGCATACATGACTGGAAGCGTAATGTTGGTTGTGGGCATGGGCAGCGTCCTTATCCGACGAGGCAGGCAGCTGACAGTTCTTTTGGAGGACGGTACATAGTAAGAAGATAGAGGTCTGTCACGAACCGAACAGTAGAAGCCGATTTTAGTAACTCTATTAATTTTCTTTTGCTTACTGTAAGAAAACGGAGGCTGTAGCGCCGGTATTGGTACTCCTAGTGTTGATACCTGTGCAATGCTGGAGCTTATCCTGAAACAAAATGTTACACTTGGCTTCTGCATTCAACCTTGCGATGCTGGAGTGGGCCTGGTACCTTCTAGGGCAACACTTCCCCGGCCCCGGTCGAATGCGGCTCTCCAAGTAACTACATTTGCTAGTGCGCTCGGCCAGTTCCGGCTCTGGGTAGGAAGCAGTTAAAAAAGCCCTAATTCCCGGTTCTCTCGTCCGACATTCCCCGTAATGATCATTAGGACTGGGTCTGAGCTTATTTGGCGAGTATAAAGATTGCTTTTTTCTTTTGCTACAGCACCTATCCCGCTTGGCATCACATCGAATAAAGCCTTCTCCATCTAAGAGTATCAATATAACCGGACAAACCCCTGCTCAGAGCCCCCGGGAAAACCAGCAAGCCTGATGTTTGGAGGTAGGATTTTCCCTGTCTGGAGACGGGGGACGGGGAAGCAATGTAATGCCGTTACTGTAGTGCACCCACATTAGAATTCTTGGCAGGGCTAGGGTATATAATTGGCCAACGTTGTGAATCGATGACATGGTTCCGTATTATCGCATACTGCGCTTAAGAGGCATCACAACTAGCAACCGCCAATCCATCCAATTTCCTCAACGCCTGCTCAATAAAGTCTCGCGCAATCCATCTCCATCTGAAGTCAGGAGAAATTCTTTGGAAATTACGCAAGCGGTCCTAGGCTTTCTTTCCCATTCTTACATTAGTTTCATCAGCTACATAACACAGCTCAATTAGCACGATTATCTCACTTTCATCCTCACCAATCCCGGACGGCCCTGCTTCATGGGTCCTTCCCCTAGGATCACCTTCACGCCTCCTCAAAGTAGTCCCACTATCTTCAATCCTGCCATCTTTCCCTGATTCGTTAGATTCAGAGGTATCCTTAGTACCTGGACCAGAGAGATACAGGTCAGGACTTGTGATGCGGACAAACTCTATACGCTCCCTAGGATTGTCTCGGATTCCCAAGTCTTCGTCAGTGGGGGCCTGAAATGTGCCTTCCGATCCCAATGTCTCCGTCTGCCTAGGCCCGAAGTATCCAGAAAACCTTCCACTAGCTTATGTCAACATACGAAAGTCTCCGATAGCTAATGTGCCAATTTACCTAGAGAGTCTCGGCGTCGGATCGCTGTTCGGATTTCCCGATATCCCGGCGGTTTCTATTGTACTCATAAACTCCTGAAGGAAGTTTGTGCTAGCATCTCCTTTAGCACCATGCATTCTTCGGCTCATCATAGTGGCATTTGGGCTTGCGTCTTCGCTCTTCCCTCTCCCGTAGCTAAACAGCTCTCGCTGTAGCTGAACTCCCTAGCCCGTCATCGTCGAGGAGGACGGGGGAGCCGAGTTGTCCTTCTCCGTTGCCAAATATTCTCACATAGAAGTGGTCTCTCACTGACTCTCAGCCAGAGGCCGCCGATGCTTGGGGAGGCGGAGCTAAGGACAACTCGTTTGCCAACACCATCGAGGGACGGGCTTCTAATGTTGAACCTGTTGCCGGCGGAGGTGGCTGGTAAACTTGAGTGAAGAGATTTGGAAGTGTTAGCAGACGAACATGCTTTGCACCATACACCGATGCTGCAAGGCAAGACATTGCTTTTGTAGCTTGCTTTCTAGGTCAAATTTCTTTGGTGGGAATACTTGGCGTGTAATTTGATAATACTTCTTTTCAATGACCATAAGTCTCAAAAAATAAAATACAATCTTTGATTGCTATCTTTTTCCTGGCTATTTATTGAATAATCGTTAGTATTAGTTAGAAGGCCCTTTTGGCCGTCAAAAAGCAGTGACCGACATCGGAGATAATGACAGACGTGAAAACAGCCCTTCCCACTTCGTTGAGTAACAACGCCACCGACCCCTCTTGGTAGGAATTGATTTTGGCACGGATATAGTAAACTACAATTTAATATCTATGACTATTTTGTTACCTTAGACCAAGGAAACCTTGAGAGGTACTCTTGCCTCGGTCTCCTCTATCTCCCCAAGGGGGGTTTCCCAGTTGTGTATTCACTCCCCCCCGTCTCTCGATCAATACCTTGAGATCATGAGTGCTAAGAGAGTGCAGATACACGCTACCAAAATGATGGTTAGGTGCAACCCGTTGGCCAATCCCATGGCTTTGGCTGACTTAGGTTTCCTCGGACTGGGACTGGATGCCCTTGAATTATGTCACAGTCAAATTCCTTCACGACAGGGAGGAGGGAGGTCACCCCTTCGGGAAAAAGCGAACCCCGTCTTAGCGTTATGGAAACGGGGCGTGTGGTGAGCCCTCGGCTTTCCGCTCCCGTGGGCGGTTTAGGTGGAGAATGGTGAGTTGAACCTGTTTCATTGTCGGCGAACAAGTACGTACGGTGCCTACCAGAATCGCCTAGTTCTCCGGGTGATATTCGAAGTCAGCCCTTATGATACGACATCTCCAATTACCCTCTTGATCGAACGACGGCAACAACAATCCATCGATCAACCAGTGTATACGTGTTTCTTAGTAAGCGCACCCCACCTACCTGAGAGATCCCCTATCCGTTCCCATTCCTGCAATCCCTGCCACCTGTACATTCCCGATTTCCCTATTCCATTAAGCATGCTCACTGAGGCTCTCGTGCTAGTGTCAGGGGTTTCTAATGCTAGTACAGTGGCGACGTGTTCTGAACAACACTTGGGGTGGAAAGGTCGTCGAGTGAGCTGCTGTGATTGCCTAGCCAAGTTATACTATCTAGCGGCAGCGTAGTTATCATGCTTATTCTTCTTAGCAAAAAAAACAAAACACTCCTTTCATATCGGTCGCATATCCTCAAATGAAGTGGGAGATATATCCCGGAACCGCGGCTATTGTATAATATTATTAGGGATGAATTTCTTGATCTATTGAAGCAGGATAGGGGAACTAGCGGTCATTGAGGCACCGGTATCCTCTATGATCTTAGATGTTGTTTCTAGAAAGGCCAAGGGGTGTATATCTGGGAATTTAATCTGAATCTGTTAATAGGTATGATTCGTTACAGCAGGAATATTTGTATGGGAAAATCGAACTCCTGGGCCATTTGCTCTTAGTAGTAGTTCTTCCACACTAAGGGTCCATTGCAGTGAGGTGCAACTGTACTTGTACAGCATAGTAGGGTGCTATGCTGGAATTCTATATCTTAGACTATCCCAAGCCTCATAGTTGAAATTTAGCCGGAAAAAGCGCTGGTAGACCCACAGGTCTGATCCAGCCATTTGAGAGAGAGACTACCGGTAGTGAACCACATTGCAGACACAGGTTCAATGACTCAAAAGACATAGAAGATAGGATGCGGTGTAGTAGAGATTGAGGGAGTATGAGGTTCTGGATCCCTTGCTTCAGCAAGTTCGGTAGCCCCGCCACCCGGAATCCCGCCCCTGGCGTGTGGAAGGAAATCTCCTACTTGGGAGGTTTCGATTCTGCAAAAAAAGGTTCGGGTAGCTCCGCAATTGTTTCCGAAATCCTGGTTTTGGATGTTTCATTTGCTGACCCGGGTTAGATAAGGTAAAGGCTTACTGCTACTTCTCCTATGAAAATTCTGCTTACATTATTGGGGGGAAAACTCACGCTGGGATCGCTCATCTTCTTTGAAAACCCGGGGTGCTATTGGGCAATGTTCCGAGGAGTGGCCATACATGGTTAGGGGAATTTCAGGGCGGGTAATTTTCTCAATTCTAGCTCTTTACAACGGCGACAGTTAGATCAAAGATTAGGGTCCATGTGTCACCACTTAAGAGATATGATACTCCGGCTTGAGTTGCGCCGAAAATTTAGTGGAGCTAAGACATCTTGAATTCGGGTTGTCAGGTAAGCGGTACTCGAGTGGTGTTATATCTCACCCCAACTAATCTCGCAACAAGCAAAGATCACGACAAATTCTTCATAAATCCGCGAAATTCCACCTATTCCAAGCTGTACTGTACTCAAGTGTATATATTCTGTTGTTTGCATTATACAGCCTTCGGTTATAACCCTATCATTCATTGTGGAAATATATCGGCTGACTTGCTGCTCCACTACTATACAGTACTTGAAGCCATACAGGCAGGGGCTTGGGATTCCCGTTTGCCCTTAGGAGGGGTACGGCACAGTGCTCAGCTGGCTAGCTGGAAGCGAAGTGTGGTGCTTCCTTCAGAATCTTTTTTTTTACTTCGAGCGAGGCTTGAATAACCACGAGCGCAGTAGTTTTGGCTTCCCAAATTCCTGGCTAGTTGATTGGGTAGTTGCATGACCAGGCAACAGGTAATGAACCCCGCTTTTCCTAAAATTGTTAGAACACTGTCAACTGGTCCAAAGGCACCCAGCACCCTATTCCCTACAAGATTTCAAGCAGCAAAAAACAAAGGATGTCTCGAACTTTTACGGATAACATCAATTCTTTCAATGTGTCAAATCACTTTATCCTTACCGCTCCCAATAATGTGTGCGAGGTCCTGGCCTGGCTGTCACCCTTAGAGTCCCAGGTACGACATCAGGATATTTGCGATCAGCGCGTGGATAGTATAGGAGGCTGGCTACTAGAAACAAAAGAGTTCAGAGACTGGTATAATGGTAACGAGAACGGATCTGATCATGCGGCCTTGTTCTGCTATGGTGACCCGGGGGTCGGCAAGAGCTACATCAGGTACGCGAGACCAAAAGTGTGGAACAAACAAAGGATATTATTGCTAACAGGTCGTGATGGTAGTTCTGTGGTGGTAGACTATTTATGCGACCAGGCCATAGAGCAAGATATGGCAGTGGCTTGTTTTTACTACGACTTCGCTTCCCGGAACGCCCAGTCTCCAACAAACATGCTCGGCTCTCTAGTCAAACAGCTTCTAAGTGGATTAGGAGAAATCCCAGTGGAAATCACCCAGAAGTTCCGGAACCAGAAGAAGGTGATTGGTGGCCGAAGACTACAACTTCCCGATATTGTGAAAATGTTCCCCACTGTCTCATCCTTACAACGCACATTCATATGTGTTGACGCGATCGACGAGTGTGTTCCAAAGCATCGACTGGAGGTTCTTGATGCATTGGGACAAATTCTCCGGGAGTCACCAAATACACGAATTTTCATGACCGGAAGGTCGCATATCCGGGGTGTGGTTGAGAGGAGATTGGATGGAAGGGCAACAAGTATATCGATTAAGCCCAGGGACAACGATATAGTCACATATCTACGCGCAAGACTGAGGAAGGACACAACCCCGGAAGTAATGGATAGTAGGTTAGAGGACGATATTATGAAGAGTATTCCCGAAGAGATCTCGGAATCGTATGTAGTAGCGCGGGATCTAGGAAACCTTTGTAAGTCATATACTAACACGCGCGAATCCAGATTCTTACTGGTTTCGCTCAGGGTCGAAACAATCCTAGGAGAAATGACAATCGAGCGCAGGCGAAATAAGCTGAATGGGATGGGAGATGGGTCCGGGTTGGCGGATGCATACGAGGCAACACTGGAACGGATAAGATCTCAAGAAGGGCAGAAAGCAAAACTTGCCATCGACACCTTGATGTGGATATGTCATTCGGAAAGGCCATTACGAGTAGATGAACTATGCCATGCGCTTTCTGTAACCATTGGATCTACACATTTCGATAGCAACACTGTCTTTGCGGCAGAGACGCTGCTCACCTGCTGTCAGGGACTAGTCACTGTGGATAAGGAAGCATCGACCTTCCGGTTGATCCACCATACACTCCGCGAGTACCTCACGACTCACTGCAACCTTTTCACTCATGCCCACTCGATACTAGCGGAGGCGTGCTTGACCTATCTGAATTCAGACCAGGCCAAGGCCCTTCCGGCCAGGCCACAACCTAGCCTCCCAAGTATGCCCTTCCTTAGATATTGTTCGCGATATTGGGGCACCCATGCAAAGAGAGAACTTTCAGATCGCGCAATATCGCTTGCAATCGAGCTGTTGGACCAGCATGAGAACCACGTAGCCGCTAACGCACTTTTTGAGCAAATATTGGAACCAGATGATTTCCTGGAAGCGAATGCTCCTTCACAATTCAGCGGACTACACTGTGCATCTTTCTTCGGGATTGTTGATGTGATGACTAGTTTGTTAGGAATGGACGGCTGTGATGCCAACCGGGGAGATTCTGCGGGGATAACGCCACTCATATGGGCTGTGAGGAGCGGACATGGGGGGGCGGTGGAGCTATTGTTGGGGCAGGGAGCCGTCAACCCCGACAAGCCAGACAACGAGGGCATAACACCACTTTCGTGGGCTGCGATTGGGGGACATGAGTCAGTTGTGAAGCAACTCTTGGACCGACAAGACGTCGACCCTGACAAACCAGACAACGAGGGCGACACACCACTTTCGTGGGCTGCAATGAATGGCCACGGGCCAGTGGTGAAGCAACTCTTGGACCGGCAAGACGTCAACCCTGACAAGCCAGACAATAAGGGCTTGACACCGCTTTCGTGGGCTGCGATTGGGGGACATGAGTCAGTTGTGAAGCAACTCTTGGACCGACAAGACGTCGACCCCGACAATCTAGACAGTGAGGGCAGGACACCACTTTCGCGGGCTGCAAGTTGGGGGCACGTGTCAGTGGTGAAGCAACTCTTGGACCGGCAAGACGTCAACCCTGACAAGCCAGACAATAAGGGCTTGACACCACTTTCGTGGGCTGCGATTGGGGGACATGAGTCAGTTATAAAGCAACTCTTAGACCGGCAAGACGTCAACCCTGACAAGCCAGACAATAAGGGCTTGACACCACTTTCGTGGGCTGCGATTGGTGGACATGAGTCAGTTGTGAAGCAACTCTTAGACCGGCAAGACTTCAACCCTGACAAGCCAGATAATGAGGGCAAGACACCACTTTCGTGGGCTGCAATTGAGGGGCACGAGTCAGTGGTGAAGCAGCTTTTAGACCGGCAAGACTTCAACCCTGACAGGCCAGACAACGAGGGCAAGACACCACTTTCGTGGGCTGCAATTAGGGGGCACGAGTCAGTGGTGAAGCAACTTTTAGACGGGGAAGACGTTAACCCCACTGTACCCGACAAAAATGGTCACATACCACTCTGGTATGCGTCTAGAAAGGGAAATCAAGGAGTGGTGGATTTACTGCAAGCGTGGAGACCTTCAATTCCAGCCTGGTTTGCGGTAGACGAGCCCCAGACATCTTTACCTTCTTTGAGTCCTTGACCGCCGCCATCTGCGATCCCCGTATCGTGCCCCCAGCCTTCTTCCATCCTCCCTTTCTCCCTCTCTACATCTTCCCCGGGCTCCTAGGGCCTACGACGCGCCCTTAACATCCTTTCCTTGACGTACTCTCTCTTTTCCTTCTGTATTAGCCCTTATGCCTCAGCTCGCAAATTCTCCAGACTCGCAATTTGTCTTGTCTTTTCAATGCAGGGGATATATATAATTACCGGAAACCTCTCGGATATTTAATCCTGCGATCGAGTGCAGAATTTTGAGTTTCTGTCGTACGTGGAATAAAGGAGGTGGGAAGGTGTAATATTCTCCCATTTTGTGTTGGCTCTTGCAGCTTTTGTTACGTTCCATTGGCCCTTGCTTTCGAATTCCCATTATAGACAATCCCTTTCGTGTATAATCACTTTTTTTCATTAATTTTGTCCTATAATACATTTTAGATCGCCCCCTCCCTTGTTTTATTTTGCCCAAGACAGATTGATATTATACCAACTTATGGCGGGACACCACTCTGCTGAGTTGCTAATAAGGGCCTGAGGAGGAAGTCGTGGAGACGCTATCAGAACGGGGTGACATCAATCTCAATATATTATGCCAGACAAGAAAGATTGTCGAACACCACTCTTCTATGCTGCCGGGAATGGACATAAGCAAGCCGTCAAGGCGCTATTGAGAAGGGGAGATATTGAACCTGACACGGCAGATAAATGGGGCATAATACCACTCTCTTAGGCCGCCCTGAATAGATGCGATAGAATATCAATCCCGAAACGGCAGATATATTCAGCAAGGTCCCACTCTTTTGCGCCAACTACAGCGGATACGTGAGAACACTGAACTTACTCCCAGAGCCAAAACACACCCCACCCCATTCAGTTTGATAACCCTTCTGAACCATCGCTACCAATCAGTGCCCAGATACACCCAACTCCCTAGCTGCGCCCACTTCTTCATTACCTTTACCTTCTTTTGTCTCTCATCTTTTCTTTTCCATTAGCTAGTTAATCTCATTACGCAGGAACTCCAGAGCTCAGTAATAGCACGGTGCGGGAAAGCTTAATGGGAGTATTATTTCATAGACTTTGGCGAGTGTACCATCTACGAGTAACCTACGGGGGTGAGTGGCCCCGGCTGCCTAGTGGCGGGATTGTGAATTCACGAGATCAAATTGGCGAGAGGAACATGAGGCTCATGAACTATGACATGTTCGCATGGCAGTGGTATACAGTGGAACGCCGAGCTTTGTGGTGTGTGTATTCAAACATGGTCGAGTATGTACCATGCCCGTCAACCAAGGCCAGAACAAACCAAATCACGAACGGTCACTCGTTCGGTCAGCATCCCCAGCCTCCCTCCCTCTTCATCCACCGTCCAGGCTAATCTCCGACCAACTAATGGGTATCAACGGGAAACCCCGGGAACCTGGTAAGGGGTATCCCCTTGGGACTCTCCAAACTGTTTATATATGGGCAAATACCATCTGCTTCCAAGTTCCAGTGGACTGCCCCCGCTAATTGGTTTCCAGCTAGGGCAGCTACGATAGAATGCGGCCAATAGCCAGAGAAATCGCCGCCCATGGGAGCCCGACGGGAAGAAAACAGCGGGCAGAAACTAA
>Ga0307507_10007462_pt1 | contig 15888 bp, 21 predicted proteins | sample 7_EM_MG_FD_207223 | JGI IMG/M metagenome (GOLD analysis project Ga0307507, IMG submission 207223) | Populus trichocarpa ectomycorrhiza microbial communities from riparian zone in the Pacific Northwest, United States - 7_EM | ecosystem: Host-associated > Plants > Roots > Unclassified | place... | reverse complement strand
CGACGCCATTGTAAATTTTAAGTAGTTCATTTTAACAGCCATTCTTTTCATCGCCGTCTTTCGATTATTACCATTCGTTTTAACAGCCATTCCTTTTCGGAGTAATAACTAGCAAGTAATCGTTAATGTTGGATCCGTCGAGAATTGTAAGTCTGGATAGACATTCGTTGCAACGGTGGTTTTTTTCCATAGCAGTCCTTCATTTATTAACACTTTCATATGGAGTAACTAGCAATCGGTAATGCAGCAATCAGTATGTGCTATTAGCGTCAATTTAACAGGGGGTATTCTTTTCGTACTATTAGTTTGCATTATTAGTTGGTTGGTGCTAGTAGCGTCATTTCCCCTCAACATGCTTCACTCTAACCGCAATCCTCTGGCCCAACAATCCAAGCGGATGCGAGCAGTCGTCTTCCACCGTAATCAACACAGTTCCACTGCATTCCTTCCTGTCAGAGTTTCTTCATTTACCGACAACGAAGGTTGAGACGACTTGAGCTGGATCCAATCCTATCTTAATTATTCTGTCGTTTGACAGTCAAATAATAAACTAATTAAGAGATCAATGATTCAGATTACCAGTTTACATTTGACTTGATACTTTTACTTCTGGCTTCTTATTTGTCTTGCATGAATTTACTGTTTGTATTCATAAATTTTATCGCATTTTATGAACGGAAAGAACACTACAGTATTTAATACTTGTGATATATCTACACATGTAGAAAAAAGAATCAAGTGAGCGCGTTGCTTGGTTGTGCTGCGCTTCGAAGATGAAGAGAGAGCGCGTCGGACAAACAAAGGCCCATCTCCTCCTCCGTTTTCGCTTCCACCTCTTTGTGCACTCTTCATTTTTCATCAAGGGTCCAGCTCTAGACATAATTACCCCCTCTCACTAGCACCACTCATCCCTTGATTCACAAAATTCTTTCTGTTTCTCGTTTGTTCTTCCAGGTCCCCGCCGTGAATTCAGAATCCACAGAAAGTGCCAGCGCATTACGAACTCTTTCTGAAAAGTTCTGCATCAGGAATTAGCACCATCAAGGGTTCTACTTGACAGGCAAAACGTGTTTCACCCTGCCCTTTTGTGTGATCTATGCGGCGAATGTTCATTTGAAGGTGGGTAGGAGGCCGTCCTCCATTTTCTACTAAGTAATTGTTCGTTTTTGTCTATCCCCCTATCGGATATTGGGGGTAATACTTCAGAATACTAGGCGGCCGTAGAATCCTCTCTCTTGTAATATTTCAATTTTGTTGAGCGAAGCAATTCCAAATGTTGTTATTCTTCATCTAACGTTCAAAGTCACATTTGAATGTTCGCGCAAGTACACACAAAGATGCACTTCTTTTTATTTTCATTTCTACCCATTCACATACCAACTAAGTAAATTAATCTACCATCACCGGAGAAACAATTCAAAATGAGTGAGGGAGGGGAGAAGATACAGCAAATTGCGCGCGGCATGTATCTCCGATCACCCAATTCCGGACTCGCTGCTGCAATTCATTTCAATCCCATCGGTCGAATGTTCCATTCCCTGACAGGTATGTGCTATTCCGGATACGCCCGTACAGCCCTTTCAAAATTATATAAAAGGTGGGCGACTTTGCCATTCCCTTCCTCCTCTCCTCTCCTCTCTCCTCTCCTCCATCCTGCGCTCCCTCTCGCACTCATCGCTACCGTGGCCTTCTTCACCATCGCTGTCCTCGTCCTCGAACGCTATCACTACTCATCGCCGATGTCGCTCTTGACATCGGGGTAAGAGGTAAGTCATCATCTTTTGTCAATTCTAAATTCCCTGGTCACCATTTGAACAGAGCACGTCGTCGCCTCTATCACTGTAAATGTTGGGATTGGTGAGTAATATCATGTGGAAGTAATGATGATTAACTCACCCCATTCTTTTTCACGTAGCCCTCAACATCGACAATGAATGCTGCGCATGTGGGGATGGTAATCGTCGGTCGCAGAGAATTCTGGATAAAAAGGTACGTTAGTATTTGATTCAACACAAGCCGATTACTTATGAATACTCTTCCAGTTCCTGGAAATTACGTCTATCCAAAGCTACAGGTCAGTATTCACTTATCCCCCGAGAATACGCAGGTACTCACGGTTGTTTCCTCCCAGGCTGTCAGCCCTGTGACGAGCGGACCACCATCTTCTTGATAAACACCCAGGGATTCGTAAACGGACGCGGGGGATGCGTGCCCGACGTCTAGATATCCAGGCATCGGTAAATCTCGAATGAACTTCCTATTTTTTTCGTTGACTTACCTCTCCAGTCGCACAACACTTCTCATCATCGTCTCCGACGAGTGCGAGACGTGCTACGCGTTCAGAGAGCTGCCAAACAATGGTAAGTTCACATCTATGTTGTGATAGTTAACGCCACGTACTTAAACCGTGTTTTTTGAAGATTTGTGGCAGTTTTTTCTCGGGTAAACGCCCCGTGGCGAGCGGACCGGTTAGCTCTGAGCAAAAGCGCCGTCCCTGACCTGGTGTCGTTTTTTCTGACATCCGGCCCCGCGACCCCTTTACTAAGAGTGCAGGGCCATAGTGACTCTACCCAACGTCGTATGCATGCGCTCTTGCTCATTGTCGTTTACCGTGGACACAAGTGGTGCGTAGCACCTCGAGCACTCGTAAAGCTGAATGAAGGTCAGTACATGCTCGTGTTCGAAGACATGTACTTACATTCATTTTCAGGAAAATCGCGCCCTTTTCCCCGACGTTTTTCCCAGCGAGTGGACCACCTGGCCATACGAAAAAACGCCGTAATCACCGTTCAAGATGTTAATCGGGTGGAGAAGAGGAGCGGTGCAAAGCGCCGCATGAAATACAGAGTAAATCACGTATTGTGGCGATAATACTTCAAGAATACTTACTTTTCGATTCCTGGCAGATGTCTGTCGTTCTTGCGTGCATCGGACACGTGCATATACGTTCTTCACTGTCCCAGACGTCTCAGAGGCTGGTGTGTTCTGTAGACATCCCTCCGCTGTTGACGGTATACATCGTCGTCGGTAAGTTGGCTCTACAAAAATATTTCATCTAAGTTTTATTTGACGCCAACGTAATGACTTACAGTCCTCATGCAGATATTTGCTTTTGTCTTTTAAAAATTTCCGAGAGTCAATGCGAACCTGTGATGGTACGTTAGCGTCACAATAGTCTACAGAGGCGTGCTGACAGACCTTCATCGTTTAGCGTGTCCTAGCTCCGTTTACGCCTCCACAACTTCAACACATCGCCGTTGCTCGTTTCAAGCCTCGAGACGACGTATGGGCGTCCGGAAAACCGGCGCAAGCAAGCCAGAACGCTCCATGCGAAGTGCCAAGTACTTGGAAGCGACCACGGTCGTCAGTATCATGCATGATATCCAAGGCGACGTAAGTGCTCACTTTCGGTCACCTTCTCCCATTCTTTACAACTCATATCCCAGCTTCTACATGGGAAAGCCCCCCGGCATCATCGAAGGCCTGCTTGGCAAGATGGCAAGCGCGATCAGGGCTGTTGAGGATCTCGTAGTAGAATACGGAGAAGTTGAGTGCGAGAACTTGGCGAGAACCGAGACGGATGGGGTGTGTGTGGGTGGGAGTTCGGTCACAACAGCGTCAGAAGTCGTAGTGTATCCATCCGTTCCCCTCACTCCAGCGTTCTTCTGACGGTGTTTACGCGTTAGATTTGAATGTTGGGTATTCGTGTACGCGTTATTGTGCCTTGTTCGTCTTCTCGCGTCTCGTTTCGGTTTGTTGTAGGTAGTAGAACATAATCTAATACCTTTTGTTAGTGAAAAACTTGTATAAAAGAGAATATGGCACTCACTGTCGCGTGAAATTGCCGATCTGACACTTGGTCGTTCCGGTGTCCATGTTGAATGTTGAGCTTTGGTTGCCGCTAGGTAGTCGTTGTAACGTTGAGGAATAGAGTGCCAGTTGCCCGTTGTAAGCTTTGACGACGTCGTGGATGGAAGCAAGTGGCCGTGAGATCAAAATCAAGCCGTTGGTGTCGAGGTAACAGTAGCCGTCCGTCGTCAACGTTGTCTATACGATGGGTACAATCACGGTGCTTAACGTCGTACACAATCTGCGTGTTCCTGAAAGGGTATAACTGTGACTGTGCTCGTCAACCGTTAATCTATCTACGTCAATATATCACGCTCCACCAACCGCCCTCGCCTTCTTCCTCTCTCGCTCCTAAAACAGAATATGGTATATCTGGTGCGTCCACTGCTCGAATATCCCGGGAAGATTCCCTGTCCGACAATCATCAGTCCCAACAATGCAAACCAGCGCAAGGACTCACAATGCAAACAATCCGTGCCAGGCTCCGTATGCGCATCAGGTCTCTGCAGAGCCTGATCCCAAACATCCATGAAAACCCACCTCGCTCCCCCTCTCTCCTTCCATCTCTCCATCTTCGTAATCTCCTGCTCCCAAAGGGCGTTATGCACAGCAAACAAATCCCAATCCCACCTTTTCCTAAACGTCCGCCACTGCTCGTCCGGCATTGTTGAGATGAGTCATTCGACGAGGTTGCGTTCGCCTATTTGGGCTGCTTGCGAGGAGAGGTAGGGGACAGTGACGAGGTTGCAGTTTGGGTGGCCCTAAAACACCTTATCCCGGAAAGGGGCCCCCCAGGAAATAGAGCCCCCTTTCCACAAATAGCTACTTAGGTGTTGAGGATGGATAAGTATTGGGCGGGGACGAAATGTGTTTTCGCTCAGCAGGCTCGTGGAGTAGCAGATAGATGAAAATGAACATCAAGCTCGAACGCGTTGCGAAGATTGATGTTGTAACCCCTGATATTCGTTCAGTTATGGCGTGGGCAGGTTTCTCAGAAGGTTCAAGAGGGTGTTGGTGAAGTAGAGGGAGCGGAGAACGCGTCGAGAGTTAACAAGGTCAAAATTCCAGCCTAGCCGAGTGTAGACTCCGTCAGATGTTGCTTTAGGAAAAACAGACTATGGCTTATTGAGGGGCCCTTTTCGAAAAAAAAAAAAAAGGTGTTGGCGCATCCTGAGGCATTTAGCCCACCATGAAGCTTTCTAGTATCTATGATATATAATTTATGCACTAGGAAGCCCGTCAAAACGGTTTTTTGGCCAAAATTTTGGACCTTCCAGTTTTTTTTTAACGGCCTGACGGCCCAACCAACCAACCGGCCCCCGGTCCGGGATTATGATCCCGACACCCCCTTGATCTCCAATTTGACAAAGATGCAGACAGATGAACCCATTAGAGCCTCACTACGACAATTTAACACAACCCAAGCTATCTAGAACAATACTACCAGTATTACTTAGATTCAAGGAATTTTTGTCACCATTCCCCTATCATTCCCTAGATAAAACATCTAATTTGACAGTAGAAATCAAAAGTTGCGTGCAGTAGAAATAGTGTCAAAAGTTGCGCGCTCGAAGAAAGTTGCGTGCGGTCTCGAAATGTTGCGTGCGCGCTCGGAATGTTGCGTGCGGGGATTAAATGTGCAGAACAACCGCCATACACGCATATTTCACGCGAAACCCACCCATACTACGGACACGCACGGGATCCATGCAAATTCGCATGTGCATTGCACGAGGATAATAGGAACCCCAGCCCTCGGAGGGGCACGTGCCTTGTCAATGTGCATGTACATTCCGCACGTCGTGTAGACATCCATCCGCTTTTCACGCGAAACCCATGCACATCCCTCGCGCCGCGTAGACATCCACGCACATTTCACGCGAAACCCACGCATTCTACGGACATGCACAGGATCCACACAAATCGTATGTGCATTGCACGAGGATACCAACATACCTGGGTGCTACTTTCCTGGCCTACTCCACGCGTTCCGCAGTCTGTGATCCCCATAAGCATGGATCCAGGTTCAGGGTCTAATTTGTATATAAACCATAGTGATTATCTCTCCACAATCCTAAATTTCTTGATTTTGGGATCCTGACAACGACTATGGAGTGCGTATTTTCAGAATAACCTTCTGCCCAGCTACCTGAGACCTTGCCAATTTATAGTTTCACTCAGTTGACTGGTATAGTAAGGGCTGCAGCATCAGGTTGCCCGAATTGGGTAACAATGCTCTTGGGGTGGAGGAAGGACGAAAAGGGGAGCAGGGAAATAGAGATGTGAGTTGCTGAGGTGCTGCGCTCGTATGTTTCTAATGTTGCCTTTCTTCTGTAGCCTTCAATTCGGGGCCGATGAAGGGGGTTCAGATGGAGAGATCTTTGATGGGATTAGGGCAGTTTTCAACCAACGTTGGGAAGAAAGCGGTCGGTCTTAAAGTTATTTTTATTCGAAATTTACCCACTCCTTAATTTACAATAGGAAATCCAGGCGTCGGAAATCCCGGCATAGAAACCAAAGTACCCGAAGTCTATGACTTCTTGAATGATGAGAGCATCAAAAATATTGATGTCGACGTCGAGGCAATGGAAGCAGTCACACTTGAAACTGAAACAGCACTGGTCGAAATGGATGCAGAGGTTGCGGTCGCAACAAAGTTGCTCGGAGAGAGTTTCACGACAGTTGGCCATCAAGCTTCTATTCTAAAGTCGCAGGGAATAGAGTTAGGTATGGTTTACCAATTGATGTGCAAGACAAGGTTCATGGTAAATTCTACAGATAATCCAGTTCATTCGCATCCTTTCAACATTGCCATACCACCGGTAGAGCAAGGTGTGACTTCACTACCTTTTTTTATGATTTCCTTTTTTTTTTTAAAAAAAATCAACCTCACTAGCAGATACGTTCAAGGCGGACTCGGATAACCTGTATTCATACCCCGGCAACCTTTTTGGTGGGAATCATTCACTATTTTGCTTTTTTTTCTCATTTTCTCATAATTTCACCTATCAGCCACGCCTAAGAGATATACGTTGCGCAGTCCAATGGACCCCAGGAGCCAGGCCCGAGTAATTCAGTTCCTGGATGAGGAAAATAGCAATGATGACGAAGACGATGAAGATGAAAATGAAGATACAGACGAGGAACAAGAACGAGCAGGTCCCAAGAAGGACAGCAACACCCATCAGCCAAAGCTCAAAGCGCCAAATTTCAATTCACCGCGCAGCAATGAAGACGATTTCGTTCGAGTCAATCCCTACAAGTCCCCTGCTCCTCTGCTGCCAGCTGCAGAACTGGAAGCAGGATGGTCAATGCCAGGGCCTCCTATTTCACAAAGAACCACCCCACTCCCCTCACGGATGAATATAGACGTCATGGGGAAGGCTGAAAGTCCACAAAGCCCAAGTCTCTTTACAGTACGTCAAAAAACTTTAAGATGCATGCATATTTACTCAGTTATGACTTGCAGCCGGAACCCAGCCCCAGTCCTGGGTCTCTCCCGTCAGATGTTGCCACTATCCCCTTATGGGTGGATACTAGGCATAGGAGAAAGGCTGAAAGTCAGCAAAGCCCAAGTCTCTTCACAGTGCGTCATCAACCTCAAAGCATGGATATTTACTGAGTTATAATACACAGCCTGAACCCAGCCCTAGCCCTGAACCCAGCCCCGGCGCTAGATCTCTCCAGTTGGACGTCATGATCACCACTCCCGTCCTTGAACAATATGGGGTGTCTTTCAACACCCAATACAAATTGCTCCTCTGCACCTCCTGCGCAGAGGGTTTTTCTCTCCGTGCTCTGTACAATCACTTGAAAAAAGATGGAGCTAAAAGAATGACCTGGGACGGTGCTCTGAAATGCTGGAGGTCTACTGAAGTTGTCTTCGAAAACCACTCCTCTGCACGCCTTGAGAGCTATAAAAAATTCAAGGAGAAAATTGTCACGTCCCTGATTTCTGAAGGCCCCATAGAAAAGGAAGAAGAAATTCGCAATGCAAATGATTCAACTTCATGGCAGAAACTCCCTGTTCCCGACTTCGCCGGAGAACTGCCCCCCCCCATTGTTGGCCTTCGAACCTTCCATAACGCGATCCAGTGCATCGTTGGAGTGGATGGTGACGACATCTGTGGCTACATCTCCACAACAAAGAAAACGTTCCAAACCCACTTGAGCAAGTGTCATGGACGAGGCTACAGTGAGGAATATCGAAACGTGGTGGCCCAGACTTTTAATGAAAGTTGGGTGAAGTACTTTGAAGTTTTGCCAGTGGCCCAGCTGTCTACGTTCGACCAAACTGCGAAAACTATCGACGCTTCAGGATTTAATCTGGAAGCTGCTCATGGGCTCCTTCACCAGACAACTGCGGCATACATGAATGACTTGAACGTTGTTCCAGACTCAGATATCAGGACCATTCTTCCTGTCTTCGTTGAAACTGGGATTGACCAGTTTATCCAGCCATTCAACCGAAAGAATTTCCGGAAATTCTTTGACCCAGACCCAGAAAATGCAATTTATGGCATCCTCCGGTGCTTGATCATCGAAACCTACAAGGAGGGCATCAATTTTCTGGAGCAGAGGGAATTGATTCCAAGTCCCATATTTCTGCTCATGACCAACTGCACACCGTGAGCTTCCATTTATACCTTGGTTTGATTTTCACTGTCGCTAATGAGAATTTAGGGGTATGCCAAAAAATACTCGCCGTGCATTTTCTCCCTTAACAGCAAAGCCATCGGTGGCAAGCTATGCTTTGTTGGAGCTCAAGTTCGTGTGGGCACTGCTTCGAGCACGGGTAAAACGCAAGGGCCGTAAACAAGTCTACCTCTTCAACAAAAAACAAGAGCTCGCCTTGGATAATCTCCAGAATGCCCTTGAGGATGATACCGACTGGCAGTCTTCCGTTCGCGCCTTAGAATCACTCTTTGACGAAGTATACTTTCCTGAAGATTATGAAACAAAGAATACCGAGTTTGACATGCCGACAACCACGTTTTTGGCCACCCAGTGCGTGGCAGCCGATGGAACTTATTTAAACATACACCTCATCCCCCCAATTATGGCCAAACTCCAATACTCCATCCGCCTTCGCTCCGTGCGGAGAATATTGGAACTTAGGAAAAGCTACCCAATTGATAACCAATTCTTTCTGTGGGTCTGGTCGTCTATCTTGGTTATGCCTATTGCTAATGGTTAATCACAGAAAATGCGAGGATTTCTTCCATAAATACCTCCAAGATCTGAATTTATCACCATTTGCTACTTTGCGAACGATGCTTCACAAGATGAGCGTGGTATCAAAAGCAACACCTCGTCCTGATATGATCTGGTGGCATGGTGATGTCGTTACGGTTGGCGAGATCTCGGTTGACGTCACCAAATACAAAACATTCCTGCAGAAGAAGCTCAACGAGACAGAAAAATTCGTGGAGGAACATGTCCTTCTGGACCTTTTCAAAATTCATGAACTTGACGACATCTGCAACATTTCAAAGCTTCGGGACCTTTCTCAAGCAGAAGATGTCCTTGGGAATGGAATCCTCTTGGATCTAAGGAACAGCCGTTTTGATAACCCACAATCCGCTCAACTTTTCCTGAAGATGCTACAGAGTGGAAAACTTGACATAAAGCTGGACACAGCTGGATCCATCAAATTCGGCAAGTTAGCAGGACTCAAATGGATCTCCGACATTGATAGGGCCCTCAGCGAGACGCAATCATTGTGTCACACTACTCAAGGCCCAGGTGTTGGTAGAATGACAGAGCAAGCCCTGCAGACTCCGATCAATACCTTAAATGGTTCAAGAAATGTCATTTTTGAAAATGGAGAAGGCACTGGAGCTTTCCGAACTGGTTATCACAAAGGGTCATTCACAACTGGCCAGCACAAGGAGATTCTTCGTCTGCTCCCCTACCGAGTCTTCAGGCTTCTTTATGTCCTGACTCATATTGTTCGCCCCATTGAACTTACGGCGCTGTTCAATCTCTTGATCCCACCAGATAATCGGCAGGCTACAGTGGAGGCATATCGGGAGCGAATTTGGGCCTCCTATGGCCGTGCTTGGAGCCCCCCCCTCCTTTCCGAGAACCTGCAGCGATTTATGCAGCGGGGTATGGGTGTGAAGATGAGTGCTCGACCTTACCGGCACTTTGCCATTGCGGTTCAAAGACACTACTCTGCAACAAACTATGGGCGGTATGAAACGGATTCGAAAGCTCAGCTCTTTGCGATGGCAGCTGACCTGATGGCCGGACATACGTCAGAGGTGGCAGAAATGCATTATGCACGCACTGATAACAATGTTCTCAACAGTTCTACTTTGAAAGCAGCATACATTCGCGTGTGCAAAGATTGGCACACATTTTTAGGATTTTCAACCAGTCGGGATGATTAACTGGCCGTTTGATGTCTGGAGGCTGAGCCCTGCGTTTCTGTTTGTAATATAGGACCGCCTTGTGTTTTATTTTTGGTATCATTCGTCAAGAGGCAGGCCCCATTTTAGATTCTTCTCTCCGTGTTATGCAGTCTTTACTTTCCTTGCCTCAGTGTCTCCTTTGGTTTCGGAATGCCTCTCTAGTTATAGGAAATTTTTTAGTCTCATTTAAAGCGCTGCTGTAAAAAAATCATCGAGATCAAATCACGACGGCCAATAGCATTTCGGCTCCGCCAACCGTCTCCTCTCCTCTCCTCCGCCTCTCCTCCACTCCCCCTCCTCTCCCTATCAGAAGGTTTTGTTTGGTCCGCATTAGACAGGCCAGCCGCCACATTCCCAGCCTCCCCTTTAGCCCGAAGCTGAACCATGCTAGGCGTAGTCGTCAACGGCTTCAAGCCCCCAAGCACATTATTCCTACCCCCATCCGTACTCGCACGATACCTCACAAGTTAACTTTGCTTACTTGTCGTTCCCACAGCAAATTCCTCCTCAAACTCTCAGACATCTCCGTCTGGAGCATTTGACGGCGGGTGGTACGCGGCGTGGAAGGTGCAGCGGGGGGAGGGAGGTTGTATGGGTGTCCAACGGGGATAGGCGTGGGTGTGGGGGGTTGTTCCTCAGGGTACGGACGTCTATCGGACACTTGACGACGAAGTTGGCCGTATGCACCTGTAGATGGACCAGGTTGGGGAGCATTAACCCAAGGTGGGACGACGTTATCATCCAAGGTTGTGAGCCTATTACCCAAGGACTTTTGGTTTCCATGGGTATTGATGTGGGTGACGATGCCCCTCCTTTGCGCGAGGATCTTTAACCGCTCCTGCGCCACGCTCTTGGACACTTGGATCCCTGCATTCGCCTCGTCATCGCTCCCACTATCGTCTTCGAGCTCTTGGCCTTGGGGACGTCCTTTGGGTCTGTACCCACCATTGGCATTGGCGTTCTCGTTACCATTCAAGACTGGACCAACAGTGGGCATAGCAGCCAAGGCCACACCCTTCCCATACACGCTCCCCACCTGGACCTGGGACGAAATGGGCAGCGGAGCAGCGCTCTTGCTCACTTTGATACCACCCGGTGCACGAGATGGTCCAGAAGGCGCATTAGACGGTCCAGGCGCATTCGACGGTCCTGCTTGACCCTGGCCCTTTTGCTGTTGCCCTTGACCCTGCTGCCCAGCACGTATCTCACCAGAGCTCTAGCCCCTCCTATACGGATGGTTCGCCGGGAAAATCTCCAACGGTGGATTCAACAACTGCGTCAACAACCCCGCGCTCCTCGTCCTCGACGGGCCCCTCTCAAGGTTCTGGAACGAAGCGACAGGCAACTTGGCAAACATATCTCGTTGCCTCTGCGCTTCAGCCGCGGCTTTTTCCATAATAGCTTGCGTGTTGGTTGGGCTTGGGCTCGGTGGATTCGCGCGGGTGAGATGGGTTTGGTGCGTGTGTTGGTCTGGTTGGATATTGTTTTTTGGATTGGGGCGATGCGGTGAACGATGGGTGGCGGTTCTTGGGCAGGGGGAGGAGGTGGGGGAGGTGCTATGGGCTTCACTTCGACTTGATGTACGTTTGCTTGATGTACGTTCTGTAACGAGATCAGCTACCTCAATAAAAAGAAACCAAAAGAAAAAACCACAAACCTCATCACCACTCATCTCCTCACTAGACCACGACCCATCTTCGTCGTCATGTGAATCAGTCTCGTAATCCGACTCGCTCATTGCGAGCACGATGGTTCTTCGTTGTTGTTGGGGCAGGAGAGGCGCTGCGAGCTGTTGTGGCAACAAAGGCGCCCCCACCTGTGCGAGCTGTTGAGCTGCGAGGGCTAGATTGGCGGCTACAGCCGCTGCTGTGGCCTCCTCCCTCTCATTCTGCTTCGCCTTGTAGTCGTCTTTCTCCTTCTGGTTCATCTTGTCTCCCTCCCTAACGTCAACCTCTCGCTCTTTGCCCTTGCCTTTCCAAGTAGCTGTCGTCGCAGCCCCTTCACGAGTTCCCTTTGCCAACTCATGAGCGCCCTCAACCCTCGCCTCCATCTCCTCCCTCTCCTTCATCTTGGCCAGATACCCCCTCTCAGCTCTAACATTCAGCGTTTCCCTCTCCTCCCTCTCCTCCCCCCTCCCTATTACCAACACGACACTCTTTCCTACTCAACCCCTTCCCTCCGTTTCCTCCAAGCTTCCCCCTCAAAAGGCCAGAACCCAACTTAACCCTCCCCCCTCCTGCTCCCCCTCCTCCAACCTTCTTCGTCATTCCCTATGCCAGCCCACCAGCACCAGCACCTGCGCCCCTGCTCCTACTCCTACTCTTGCTCTTGGCAGAAGTGGCAGCACCAGAGATGGAAAGCGAAGGTCGACTTCGACTTCGACTAGTACACCGCTACTTGCTCGACGAGTGATGGCGGTGGCTGGGGCAGGCTGAAGGGCGCGAACACGGGCTGTTGTTGTGGTAGCAGTAGTAGCGGTGGGTGAGCGTGAGTGGGACTGGGACTGGGGCTCGGAGGGTTTAGGTGAATGGGAGTGCGCGTTGGTTGATGTGGATTTGGGAGGGGGGTAGGAAGCCTCTGCTGGAAAAGGTGAAGCAAAGGGCGAAGTACAATTATCCCTCGTCGACTTAAACCCAATGCCTCTGGTGACGCCTCCTGATTAACGACCTTTGAACTGTGATGCTCATCGACATCGACATCACTAGCACTGACACTAATAACCTCCGTCGTACCCGTCAACACCGACACAGACGAGGAGGCGCGTGAGCTCATTGAAGAGGTCGAATTGTACCTCTGACAATGTTGATAAGGTTTGCTGTTGTCCTTGTGACGTATTTCCACCTCGTCCTGGTCTTCAAACTGAGCATGGTCATCTTTGCGTATACGAGCCTCGATGTCGTCTTTGTGTTCATCCACTTTCATTCGAGCCTCCACGCCCGCTAAGGCTCGAACCTCACCCGCTGACATTCGACTCTCACCTGACGCCCTCACAAGCGTCCCAGCGACGGTGGGGCTACTGACGAGGATAACGACGATGTCTGTGCAGAGGCAATTTTCATCAAGCCCACTTCGACCCCAACCTCTCTTCCAAGCTCATCCCAAGTCCCTGCCTCTCCCATTCTCCGCCAACGTTATGCAACAACACTATGCTGTCCCTCTTTCCAGGATAAGTCACCCCGCCCCTTATGCTCGATCTCTCACTCGTCAGTCCCCCAGCAGAGACAATCCCCAGTCCACTGACACCAGGTATATGTGGAGGTGGTTCAGAAGTCAACGCCGACGCAGTGAGTGACGAAATGTGGAGAGGACGTTGGGGTGGAAGAGAGTGAATCGGAATAATCGTGTCTTAGATGCCTGCATAGGAGACGGGGGATGAGAAGCCGGCGAAAGAGGGGAAAACCCCGCATTGGGGCTATTCGGATTGGACGAAGGGTGGATATTTTGGAACGGTAAGTTTGGTTCTGGAAGCGAATCAACCAGGTGATCTTGCGCAGTCGTCGTAGTAGGCGAAGACGAAAACGAAGAAATACCCATCGACGACGTAGTCAAGAAATACGCCGAAGTGGGCGTAACGAGGGATGGCGTCGAAGCCACCGTCACCATCGCCGTATCCGTCTGTGTCTGGATCGTAGGCCTGATCGCTGGAAGCTGGGTGGGTGAATGCGGGGCGACGACGGGGAAGGTGGTAGGTGGTGCATGTGGGCTCAGAAGGAGGTTGTGGACGGGTACACCAGCAGCAGTCACGTTCCTCGCACCCAAAGGACTGGGACTCCTGCTCCTGAAACTCAACGGGCTGGCGAACCCACTGCTCCGAGACGCAGGAGCCTCTACAGATACTTGCCTCTGCATGAGAGTCGTCGATGGACGCTAGGATGGACGCGGCAGAGTCCAGAACGGAGGGAACGGACTGCTCCCATTGTTCAGTTGACTTTGCGCGGGATACTCTGTGGGAATTGGGCGGGTGATGGGGGAATGGGTATAACAGGCGGCTCAATGTCCCGTTCGAATATCGCCGATGAAGACGAGTGTCTGGGGTTATCGTGTCAGATCGGGCTATGAGGGAAGGAGAAAGACACGTACACCGAGGTGGGCGACGATGGGATTGAGTTGGGGGAACGTGATCTGAGTCAGGATTCGTTTGTACGTAGGCCTCGTTGGGGGTGTCTTGGAGGTGAGCCGAGGCTGGATGTCATATGGCCGTAACTGACCCAGCTCTCCCCCACACTGACTTTCCCGAAAAAGAAATAAAGTGCACGTGAAGTCTCCTAGCCTGTTTTATATTATTACATAATCGTACTGGTTTACAGCTGCCAGGTGATCTAATGGATAGATGTGTCGGTTGAATGCGAACAACTCTCACGAGTTGCTGCGAGGCTCGTGTTCGACTCCTGGGCTATGCATTCTTTTTGTGAAGCTCTAACCTGTGTTTTCACGGCTTTTCTATATATTTTTGGTTACTTTTTGCTTCCTATTGGTATTTCAGTTTGCCTTATGTTCTTCTTTTATTTTTACTCAACATTAAACCTTCTGGATGATTAAAAATGGCATCAATTGATCATTAAATTCAGATAAAATCAGTAAAATAGTAGTATTTTAGCTTTATCACTTACTTAACATGGTTTAATTCACTCCTGATTTTTTTAAAGACATTTAGATTGATTTTTCTGTGTTTTAGCAAAGAATTGGGCTGAAGACCTTGCTCTGGATTGTAAAAATCAGTGTTAAATTCGTTTATTTATTTCAAAATTCTGGTATATATTCATTTGAAGGTAATGTAAACTAATTTACATTTTTCTAGTGTTGACTACCTCTAAATTCTTCTAAGTTGACTGAATTTGAGACAAGACAGTGTGATGTCAGTGTGGCTGTGTTCATTACTTTAAAAGTCAAACTTATGTCAGCCAAAATATCAGTGTGGGGGAGAGCAAGGGAACTTCATATGGCCGTTTGGAGGAGAATGGGCACGTGGCTGCATTACTCATTACTATTCGTGGTGGTCCTGGGAGAACTGGCTATTTGGCTGATGGGCACATGAGTAAGCATATGTTGATTGGAGGCATTAATGCTCTCCCATATTCTTCCCATATGCCTACGATGTACATTTGAAATTTAATTCAAGTAAGCTCCAAAATGTATATATCATGGGATTCCTAGTCACAGAAAAAAGGTGCCCATTAAAATAGGCTATAATATGTGGCTGATTTATCCATTCAATATGTGACCACAATGTGCCCAATAGGTGCATCATGGTCACATGCTTGATGTATTGCCACTTTAAAGAAAATATGTACACACAAATGCAATCAACATGGGACTGCTAGGCACATATATACTCACATACCAAATAAGATGCTTCTGATGTAATCAGAGCACAAATTGAAAATCCACAGAAAAAATCTACCTATCATGCAGACAAGATGTGGATGTCATGCACATGCTGAGAAAATTTATCATCTGAGCTTCATGGACACTGGGGGCATTGGCCTATTTATTCACGGAAGATATTGAGAATAAATCAGTAATAAATTAATAAATTCTTCAGGCATAACATCAGCAAGGAAACGAAGAAGAAATTCAAAATTTCTTCTTCAATAACTTCAGCATTTGACTGGGGCTTCAATTG
>Ga0307507_10007461_pt1 | contig 15889 bp, 21 predicted proteins | sample 7_EM_MG_FD_207223 | JGI IMG/M metagenome (GOLD analysis project Ga0307507, IMG submission 207223) | Populus trichocarpa ectomycorrhiza microbial communities from riparian zone in the Pacific Northwest, United States - 7_EM | ecosystem: Host-associated > Plants > Roots > Unclassified | place... | reverse complement strand
TTGTTTTGATTTATAGGTTTTGTTCTTTCCATAGCTAGCGCTGCACGAAGCTTCTTGTACCTAAAAACAATGAACGCATGATAAAAAAAAAAAAAAAAAAAGAAGAAAAAAGTTTTGGGATTTGAGCCAGGAACCATCTCCTCTACATACCCGGCGATTGAAATCTCAACACCATGACAATTCATCCTCAACATCCACCACCACCGCACTCTCAGTGAGCTGCACCCGCACTCTCCGTGAGCCGGGCCCCCCCCTCCCGCCTCACTTCCCTTATAATCTGCTTGGGCCCTGGGGTCGCTGTTTCTCGTGGTTGTTTGGCTCTGCTCCCTCCTTGCTCCGCTCGCGTTTCGCTGCCTCGCTTAGCGCTTGCCTGGTCTGCAACACCCTCTCGCGCATGTTACAGACGGCTGGGAATACAGTTCTCAGTAGGAGAAAACCTTTCAACAGGCTACGGTCGATTTCTCCATTCTCTACACCTCCACTAGAGGCTGCCTAGTCAGACACGTACACGGTTACTGATAGTTTCTACCGTTATTGAGTCAACCCTTCCTCTCCCCCCCACAAGGTCTGGTCCTGTTGCTCGGTTACAGCTATAATCCACTCACCTGAGTGGCACCCTACTGCCCCTCCGCCTATTCCTGCAAGTACTCCACAGTCGCGCCCCTTGGTGACGCTCTGTCGTCGTATTGCACTGCCTCGGTGGCGGATGTCAAAGCCTTGGGTTCTGAGTAGAGCTAGCAACGCCACTTCGGTTGAGAGTGGCCCCCGCACCCCCATTGTTCTTCTTTTATTGTCGTTCACTTTGGGTTTCATAAGTGGTTATAACAATTACTTTTTTTTGTTAGTGTCTACCGCAAGAGTTTTCCTGTTCATTCCACCCCATGTATTTATTTCATTTTCTCATTCCGCCCCTTTAGTCGGAGTTTGATTTCCCATTTTTCGTGGCTGGTGTGCGGTTGGTCCCGTACCAGAGGGACTTCGGTTGATGTTTTTTTCCCTGGCGCCGGTTGGTCAGTTATTGGAGTTTTTTTTATACCAGAGCTAGCACTGCCTGCACTTTTTGTACCTAGAAGACTAAACAAATTTAAGATGAAAAAAAAAAAGTGACAAAAAAAAAGAGTTTTGGGATTTGAGCCCACAAACCATCTCCCCTACACACCCGGCGATTGAAATCTCCACACCATAAGATTTGATCGTCAACGTCCTCCACTATCGCACTCTCAGTGAGCTGCACTTGCACTCTCTGGACGCTGCACCCTTACCCTTTTGCCTTACTTCCCTTATCATGTCCTTGGGCCCTAGCGTCCTTGTTTCCAGGGGTCATTTGGCTCTATCACCCCCTCTGTCCGCTTGGGCTTCGCTGCGTCGCTTAGCGTTTGCACGGTCGGCAACACCCTCCCGCCCAGGTTACAGACAGCTAGGACTACAGTTCACAGTAGGAGACAACCTTTCAACAGGCCAGGGTCGATTTCTCCATTCTCTTCACTTCCATTAGAGGCTGCCTAGTGAGACACGTACACGGTTACCGATAGTTACCACAGTTATTGGGTCCACTCCACCTTCCCCCCTTCAGGTCTCGTCCCGTTGCTCGGTTACAGGTACAGTCCATTCACTCGACTGGCACTCTACTGCCTTCGCCGCCCTAGGGTTTGCCACGGTTGCGCTCCTCGCGTACGCTCAGTCGTTGTATTACACTGCCTTGGTGGCCGATGTCAACGCCTTGGGTTCCCGAGTAATGTTTTGCAACGCCAGATTGGTTTTAGTGGCCCCCATACCCCTTTTATTCTTCTTTCATTGTCGGTTACTTAGGGTTTCCTTAGTGGTTTATCAATTATGTACTTTGTTGGTGTCTACGGCAAGGGTTTTCCTGTTGATTCCTCCCCATGCATTTATTTGCCTTTGGCTTTTCGACTGCTTAGTCGGAGGTGGATATCTTATTTTTTGTGGCTGGTGTGGCATTGGTCTCGTACCAGAGAGACATGGATTGACGGCAGTTTCCCAGGTGCCGGGTTGGAGAAAAATAGGCGATGGGGTTTTTTCTTTACCATAGCTAGCGCTGCACATAGTCTTTGTTCCCCGTAGTTGATTAATACAAAGCACATGATATAAAATCAAAAAAAAAAAAAGAAGAAAAAACCTTTTGGGATTTGAGCCAAGTTCTTCGCCTTCTGCCACCCCCCCCCTACATTCTACATAAACGCACATCCGGGTTTGCTTACAAGACAAGGAACCACACCTCGCCCCTCCACTCTGTCTCCTGATGGAGATCCAGCCCATCCCCCCTGGCAATCAGGTGCTGGCTGCCGCCATCTCCAGTGTCAACACCCCTCGCCTCCAAGATACCCCGTCGCCATGCCTGTCTGTACGTCAGTCCCGCCCCCTCCCTCTCCTGGCAGAAATATTCTCCGAGACCAGGAACAGCCTACGCCTCAACCCTGCCCTTGGCCGGATCTGGCCCAGGAACAAAGGGTAAGAAAGGAAGGATGACTTAGGCCACTGAGGTTGTAAGAGATGGGGACAAGGATATAAAGCCCCAATCGCCCCTTCCGCTGGCCTCTAGACGCTTCTTCGCCATCAGAACCGGCCGCATTCGCCATGCCCGTGCAAAAATGGTAGGCGCCACTTTCCCTGAGATTGCTGCCGCCACCCTCACCAACTGTAACTGCCTCCTCCCCAAAGAGTTCATAGTGAAGGTTAGTAACTGAGGGGCCGTCTCTCTCACAGGTACCAACCCCAACACCCCCGCAGACACCTATGCCGTCTACTTTGATGGTCTCAGCTACTGTTTCAACCAGTTCTTCCCTCTCGGAATAACACCTGGCTTACGTTTACCAAGGTGCCAACCGCTATACAGCTGGCAATTCACTCAATCTTGACCCTCATCCTCCCTCAAGAAGATAGCGAACACCTTCCCTTCATCAAGAAATGCATCTACAACTCGTAAGAACTCACGATTGGCACGGCCCGGTACCTGAACACCGACCGAGCTGCCACGGTCTTGAAGCAGCCCACTTCGGTGGTCGTATTCCTTAGCCCCGACAATGTTTCCATCGTCCTCCCGGCCCTCTTCCGGATTTCAATGCGCCTCAAAGTTGAGAAAATGACGCAGGCTAAGAGATATACTCAGTGCACAAGCGGTTACTGGTTTGGCCACGCCTGTCCCCAATGCACCCATAAACACCGCCCCTGCCCCGACTGGGTGCTACATCATACTCGCTCGGCTCACCGATGTTAAAACCCACCTGCCCCAAGGTGTTGACTCCAAGGCCTTCTCCGACTGCTGTCCAACCTCACCCCCCACTGCCCCAACTGCAGTGACGACAACGATGCCTCCTACAAGGAGTGCAGGGCTAGACCAGTCCCGCCTACGCGAACCGAGGGCCTCCACCTTCTGAGCATGACCTAGCCGACAGCCACTCCAACTGTGAAGAAGTCATGGATATAGCTGAAGATGGCCGCCCGGCACCCTCTACTCCCGACCCCCCTCCAGCCGCTACAATTAATCTTTCCACCCCCAGGCCACCCCACAGCACTGATGCCACCCCTGCCCCCCCCCAGCAGGCCCCTGCCAGCCCTCTCTGGCCCGGGCTTGCCACTGGTAACTCCCCCTAACGTTTGGGTTGTTCCCGGAAATGAATAAAGACCCTTGTTTGACCACACATCTAGGACTGCCTCTGGCCGACTCACTCACTCTCGTTCAACACCACAGCCTGCCCAGCGGGGATGTGTTTCTCTCCTTATTTTCCTGCCAATCACAGGGTCCCCCCATTGGTATCGTCCTTTTACAAGACCCCCTCAATCCAGATACTTCCTTCCTGGTTTCTCAGGTTTCAAGTCATTTACTCCCCCGGTGGCCTGCTATGTTTCTCAAAGATTTTTGCGGTTGTTGTTGATACTGCCGGGATCCCCTCTGGACTCCGAGGACTTTATGCCCCCTGATTTCTACCAACCCAAGAGCTGTTTTCCCTTCTCATTTCCTGGCTTTGGGATTGGTAACGCTTATGTGAGGCCAATCGACCCCCCCACAGCCCTGTTTCCCCACAGATATCCCTCCTTATCTGTAACTTCTCCTACCTGGTTGCCGGCGAGTTCAACATAGCTAACCCAGCAGCTGACCCTTTTAGAATTCTTTCCTTTAACAAAGGAACAGAATCAGCACCCTACTTTGACCGAGCCTCGCCTTTGGGCTTCTCCCTCCTTAACACCCACGGCACCTACACTCACTGTCCATTCTCCGGCTCCCACAGGCCCAGCGCTATGGACCTAGCATTCACTGATCCCCATATGTTCCTGGCCTTCTGCCACTGGGACACCTCCTCCCTCCCCTTAACAGGCTCTGACTACGTCCCCATTCTTATTTCCCTCCAACCCTGGTCCCCGCCCTGGAATCAATCCAGGCCACACATGCAGGATGCCGACTGGGCTGGCTTGACAGAAGTACTCCAGAAGTGGCCAATCCGGCCCTCTCCTTCCCCGCCATCTCTGAAACAACTTGACCTTTGTTCTCCTCGGCTCTCTCCCTCCTCACCTCCACAATTGAAGCATCCACCTCCCGCTCTCGCCCCTCCTCAAGGTCCAAACCTTGGTGGACCTGCCTTCTGACCACCCTCCGTAAACATCTCCACAAGCCTTCCCGGAGGGCCAAGCAAGTCTATATTCACAACCGCGTACTCATCGTGAAGCAGTCCAGGCTGGGATTCTTCAAGGCCATCAAGAATGCCAAAGCATGCTACTGGGCGGACTTCCTCGCCAAGACATCCCGAAAACATCTCAACGGCCAAAGAGTTTGTTGCCCCCAGAAAAACACCTACATTCCCTTCCATCCCGTGTGCTACCGACCAGGTCGGAATCAATAAAGCTCTTCTGGACTTCCTCTCCCCCCTGATTGCCTTTGGCTACCATACCCCCTGGCTTAAAAATGCTAACAGCGTAATCATAGACAAGCCAGGAAATACTACCTACAACTATCCAGCCTCCTTCAGCATAATCGTGCTCCTTCATACAGTATCAGAAATCCTGGAACCACTCATGGCAGCAAGGCTAACTGCCTTTGCCTACTCTAGGGGCCTACTCCATCTAAATCACTTCAGCCCTCTCCCTGGTCTCATTTTATTCGACGCCTGCCTCTTCCTCACCTGCGAAATCAGAACCCTGCAGAGGCCTAGACTTAATGTCTCCAGACTCTTGCTAGACATCAAGGCAGGATTTGACAATGTCAACGCCTCCACCCTCAGGGCGTGCCTTCTGGCCAAGCACACACCTTTATACATGGTTGATTGGGTGTCCTCTCTCCTGTCAGAAAGGTCGTACACACTAGTCTTCTAAGGCTCCCTCAACCTCCTGGCACCAGTCTCAGTGGGCACCCTACAAGGGTCCCCAATCTCCCTACTCCTGTTCCTCCTTTACGTCTCCCCCCTACATTCGGCCCTGTCAAAGGGCCTCATGTCACTTATATCAAAGATATCTCTATCACTGTCACAAACGGTAACTAAGCAATGCAGAATTTCACATCACTAATAGTTATTAGTCATCAGTTTGTTATCTTTCACGCTATGAGATAAGTTCACTCATAGGTTTTCATATGAGGACGTAATAGTGCCTCATTTGTTGATTGTTATTGGTTGTTTAGTGACATGACGCCCGATTGTGGTCAAGTGATTTAACGTATTTGACCTAGTAATGGGACACTCACTAGTTATGGGACACTATGTGGAATACTACTACTTGAGAGAAAAACCGTTATAACTTAGAGAGTATCATATTACATGAGCTACAAATTTGTATACCAACAGCCGGTACCCATAGCCTTAACCTCCTCTACTGTCATCTCGATTGAAGCAATATAGCTATATCTATGAGTAAATATCTACTACAAGTGAGAATATATGATTGACTTACATGGTCAAGGTTCATGAAGAGAGAAAATATTTTAAAAATATTGTACTTCTGGGACAGGTAGAGATGGTTCTGGGCCTCAACTGGCGGGTAGTAGTATGTGGATTGGAGCTCTGTTGAAGGCAAGTCGTTAGTTTTACTAAAAGTGAAAAATAACTAAATAGAAGACTTACCTTATAAGTCACTTGATATAGTTGAGAATCAACCATTTCTTCATCACTACTGCTCTCAGACTCCTCGTCATCAGAGCTGGATGTGTTAACCTCCTCGGCATCATGCTGGTGAATCACCTTCTTTGTATTGCTCTTGGATTGTGCCTTTCTCCAACCTAGAGCTTTGGTCTTCTTACACTTTGCTGCTGCTTCAATCTTTTTCTTATCAAGTTCGATACGCTTCTGATACAGCTTAGCCAAGTGCTTGTAACCACATGGAAGTCCACTGTGTAGCTGTCGTCTATCCGCCTTGGCCGGCTCTACTAGTTAGCGTACTTTATCAACCTCTTCCTCCTGCGATAACTCATGCAGCATCGATAATAGGTGCTTCTTTTATACACCTAGTGGATAGGTCATTCAGAGCTTCGTTGGCTGGATTTTGTTCAATTTGCAGACTACTGAGCTCAATACGATCAAGCTCGGGTGCTCCGACTACTCTGTCAGTTGATGGTCGAAGACCAGGACGTCTGGTAGGGAGAGGAGTCTTTGGAACCATCTTTGCCTAGAAGATAGGATCCCTCAAAATCCGATTTCTGTTAAATGGCATAAGTCCAGAGGCATGCCAGGCGGACCTAATGGTTTCAGGCTTAAAGCTCTTGATCTTTGCCCTCTGAAGCATGGGAACGATATCTCCCTTCTTGCTTGTACCATGGGGGCCTTGTTGACGTACACGATCTTCAAGCTCTTGCTTGTAATAAGTTGTAAGAGGGCCAAAGATACTGACATCAAGAGGCTGGAGACTATGAGTAGAATGGGACCGGAGGCAGACAAGATCAATGTTGTGATCCATTGCATACTTGACGAACTCATTGTTCTCCACATGTGTTGCATGGCTATCCAATACCAGAATACGATGCTGGTTGATATGTTTTGCCGGACGTATCCATGGGTCAAATACCTCCAGAAACCACCGAAATGTTATCTCAGTATTGGTGTAACCTTTGGTGGAGGTGGCAAAGAATGCATCTTCCTTCTCTTCAATCTCAATCTTCGTGTGGTGTCCCATCAAGTGTGCATTGGCCTTGAAGATCATCAGGGGAGGCAAGACTTGCGCTCCACCTGATATTGCTTCAACAATGATGAGCCAATTATGACCACCATCTTGGATGAGCCTGGGATTTCGGTGGAAGGCACGGGAGATCATGGTTCCTGCTCCTCCTAATCCAATAGCGAATCCCTTCTCGTCTGTATTCCAGGGGTCTTTCTCCTTGACATGAAACTTGCACTGAATGTGATAGAAGCAATCACAATCCTTTCGAAAGGAATCCAGGTCAGTGGCCAGGGCTCTTTCTCTATCCAGACATCGTCCTATTTTGAAATCCAAGTCAGGATGGCCACCCAGAATGCGTGTCAACCATTGCTCTCCAACTTGGTCCGTGGAATTCCATGCACGAAGAAGACTCTGAACCATTTGAAAGACATGTCTGCGGCGAGTTGCAAATCCATAGTCATCCCACTGCTTGATCCAGGAACTTAATGCCTCCTCCTCTGTTTTGGACACAAGCTGCTGCGATTCATAAGCTGTCTTTGCCGGTTTTGTCTTTTGGGAGATTCAATTGTGGAGGGTGGATTTTGGTACTTCAAACTGGATAGACAGTTTGCGGACAGGAGGAGTTGTATCAGCCGGGTGGGCCTTGAGGGCTTCTTGGAGCCGTGTCCCTCTGCTAGGCTTGAGGGAAGGCATTCGTATTTATTTTGCGTTTGAGGTAGTATTCCGAGAGGGTAGTTGCTTCGTGTGTACTATGAGAGAGGTGTAATCAGAAGAGGACAAAAATAACCACAGTTTAAAATCAACGACTCCAGTTAAATATGAGAGGAACTGCCATGATTCTTTAGGGTATTATAAAACAGACCCTAACAATAGTTCATATAGAAAAGTATTTCCAAATTTACTTGTTTTGGTCTGTCAAATTAGTCATCAATGTTGGTTTTGCAAATTCTTCATATATTACCCTTTTAGGTCAATTACCAAGATTCCTTTACAGAAAGAACAGATTATTTCTTCATAGGCTGAAACTAGAGATAGTATTCTACATTATGCTTGAGTATTAGGTCCTTTGATCCCCAATGGGCTATGCTATTTCAATTTCAATTTTACATGTCAGATTTTAAAAAGTGTCCCATAACTAGTGAGTGTCTCATTTATAGATCAAATACCTTAATTTAATTTAGGAACTATCAGTAAATACTCAGTATATTTTAAAATGTTGTATGACAATCCTGAGGTTTTACGTTTGTTTTCGGAAGTATCGTTTAATACTTACTAGGTTTGATGATGGAGTTCAATACTCATGATGGTTGTTATTTGGTTCAAGAGTATGGTTTGAAATCGAGTATGTTTTATATGATGTTTCAAGGCTACCATTTTTGTATCTCTATGGTTACTGTTTACAAGGCTCCTTTTAGCCTGACAAGAGTATTCAAGACTTCCCATTTTCAAGACTTAGAAAGGGCTGACTTTGACAGAAAGGGTATTCAATATACTAGGTTGAACAGTTACATCTTTAGTTTGGTTCAAGAATTCTTTAGGAACCAAATATACTTAGAGATTAGGCACTACTTGGTGGTTGCGATAGAGTAACCTTTGTGACAACAACTTAGTCTAGGCCTCTGGTACATATTCTCACTAGTTTTCCCCACTTGGGTAGAGAGTTAGTATTGTTACCCTTAGCGATTCTCACCTCCATTCACAAGGCACTTACAGTCTCCGCAAAAGTATCTATGCCCTAAATCAAGTTGCATGTTTGTTACACCCAGCCCTTGGCTGCTGTATTGAAGTAGCATGGATTCCCACACTCCCTTGCAGATCCAGCCCTCTATATCAAGTACTAGCTGAGTGCGTCTTAGTCTGTACATGTCGACTACTTCCTTTTTGTTGTAAAGGCAGAAAATGGATTTACCAGTCGGTTGAATACCCACTTCACTGTAAATAACCTTGGAAGACCATGCCACCTACACTTAATTGAGCTTGAATGGAATAGCAGTTGTGTCTCCCTCCCTCAATCCACCTCCATCCGCCATATTACCAACAAATTCCTCCATTTAGGCACAATGCTCTTCCTCTTATCACTTTTCTCATCCGAGAGACCACTCAAGAGATATCACTTAGAAACCTCTGCCGACTTAAGCAACTTCCAGCCCGCTATTGGTAGTCTCCTGTACCCTGTGATTATCACCAGATCAGATTTTCTCTTTAGCATCTGTTGTTTTTCTTAATCGCTGTCTAACCCATCCGCAAGCCATATGCGAATGGTTAAAAATGTCTTCCCATAAGTGTTTCACATATAATCAACTACATATGCACCTATCATTGCTAGAAAGCTACTGCGCAAAGCCAGCTCTCCATCTGTAGCGATGGCTCCTACGCCGACCCCTTCGCTGATTGAGGTTGTTTTTCTCGTTCTATTACATTCCATGCTAGGTGCCTTATCGTTTGGTACTGTGTAAAGCAGCCAGTAGTAGTGCTATTCACCACTGAGGCAGAGTACATTGCCTTGACATCTGCAGCCCAGTCACTCGCCTGGGTCAAAGGTCTTCTGATTGAGTTGAAGATATCTAACTCTGGCTCCAAACCAATCTTCTACACTGACAATATTAGCTCTTATTTTCTCAATTGAGATGCCTTCCAGCATCAGGGCTCCAACTATATAGATGTACCAAACCACTTCATCCGTGAGCAGTATGAGAAAGCTAGTTTTGAATTGGCGTCCGTTAGTCAAAAGGAGAATCCTGCGGACATATTCACTAAAGCGCTACATGGTCACTGTCTCACATATCTCTGTTCTTATTTCTCTACCTACTTTCTTTGGTCCAAGTTCTTTACAGTCTCATGAGATCCACAAGTTTCTTTCTTACATTCACTTCTTATCCCTCTAACTCTCAACTGGGGAGTGTCTTGAAACCTTGGCCCAGTGGTATTGATTCATCTACTGTTTCTCCATTTGTCCTGTATTCGTTCTTGTTTCCCCTTATTCCACTAGCAACCTCAAACGGATTCTTGCTACAGATTAAAAGAGGATTTTCCCATGTGAAGGAAAGGTTTTCCAGTCATTTTCTTCTCTCATAGTTTGCATTGAATTAAAGACAGATATTTTTCCCATTTTCTCACTTGATTCTCAGTCTTTTATTCATTCACATCTTCACTCTTGTATCATCATCTGTCTATAGTCAATTGAAATCACATTCGTTCCCCTGATGACTATTTAAACCCTTCAAACATGACAGAACCTGGGTTAGCCCTAAGGTAAACCCAACCCAACGGACCCACCCAACCCAATGAACAACCTGGGTTAACCCAACGAAGCCCCAACCCATTACAATGCTTGTTGCCAACCTCACGTTAGTTTATCTAAATTTGCACTCTAAACTATAGTTGACGGCATATTAGGTAAACACCCACCTATCTATTACCCCTACACCCCTTGCACCGCGGCGTCTAGCCCTTCTTGACGGTCGGCACAGTCTCTTGTTGCTAGACGGCCGTCTATAGGTAAACGGGCCCTAAGTCAATCAATACACTCGTACATTAAAGCAATATGTCTAATAATCTACTCAAGGGTTGCTTAGGGACCCTGAAGAATGGCTTGAGGTTGTTGGTGATGATAGAATAATAGGGGGTGTAGGTGCTGGGAAGACCGTAGGGGGCGGCAGGGGACTGTCGGGGACTACACGAGTGATGTCTCATGATTTCGACCTGGTAGGTACCGAAGGTCTAAGCGCTAGGACTATACCGTACTTACTCATATAATCTACTATCCCCGTATGCAAGACTATCTCCGTCAATCCCTGCCTTAGCCCACTCTAGGTTTAGCTTGACAAATTAACAGAATTGCGAATACTAGTTAGCGAGATCCAACAGGCTCAGCACACTTAGGCTTGACCGTGTGAGGAAAGCACTACTCCTTCTTGGGTGGTTTTGTCTCTGATCATGGGGATAGCCTTGCATACGGAGATAGTAAATTATACCAGTACCTACGGTGTCCCCTATAGTCCGTCCGGTCCTTACCCCCCCGGCCGTAGTCCATCCCAGCACCCCCAAAAAGACGGACTATGAGCCATAGTCCGTCCCGTCCTCCCCCGAAGACGGACGGACTGGACGGTTGGGAACACTGCCACTCGGGTAGATTTTGCAGTGAGGGTACGATGCATTAATTGTGAACAAAGACCGATGGAGGGAGTAAGAGGCCAAGATGCTTTTGGTGCTAATAAGGAGATTTTAATAAGGAGGGCGTTTTATCTTATAATAAGGTAAAAAGATCAGTGGTCAAGGACAGGTGGTGGGACCGGAGAAGAGAAGCATGTGTGAGAAAAGAGAAAAAACAACGCAAATACAACTAAACGCGCATCATGAACTCTGCTCTATTGGCTCCGGCTATGCGTCCACTTTATTGTGTATAGTGTGAGTGCCTTATTCCCTATATAGCTATGCCTATGGAGCTTCCATTCATCCTTCTCGTAATCTAATCCCGTTGTCATCTAAGTCTTGTAGTAGTACAAATAATACAAAGTCAATCATAGACAGGCCTCAGATAGCTTAACGCAATGGGAATGAGAAACAAAACGCAAATCAAGAGGGTGTGTGTAGAGGCAAAAGCGAGTATGGAAAGGCACCAATGGGGTACAGATATGTGGGGATTGGCGTCGTTCCGTTCCAGCAGCATCCTTACTACCCCCTCATGCCCGTTCTCACAAGCCCACGATAGTGGTGTTAGACCGAACAAATCCCGTTGGTTGGGATTGACGTCATTCCGTTCCAGCAGCATTCTTACGATCCGCCCATGCCCATTCCTGGAAGCCCACAATAGTGGTGTTAAACCGGACAAACTCGGTTTGTTAGGATTGACGTCGCTCCGTTCCAGGAGCATCCTCACGACCCCCTCATGCCCGTACCATATCATTCCGCTGCAGAAGCATCCTTACGACTCCCTCATGCCCCCACCCGGAAGCTAGCGCAAGTGGTGTTAGACCAAACAAATCCCGTTGGTTGGGGTTGACATTGTTCCGCTCTAGCAGCATCCTCACCACCCCCTCATGCCCATTCTCGGAAGCCTACGATAGTGGTGTTGGACTGAACAGACCTCGTTGGTTGGGATCGACGCCGTTCTGTTCCAGAAGCATCCTTACGACACCCTCATGCTTATTGCCGGAAGCCAGCAGGAGTGGTGTTATACCGAACAAACCCTGTTTGTTGGGATTGACGTCGTTCCGTTCCAGCAGCATCCTTACGACCCCCTCATGCCCACTCTCGGAAGCTAACGATAGTGGTGTTAAACGGAACAAATCCGGTTTATCGGGATTGAGGTTGTCCCGTCCCAGTAGGATCCTTACGACCCCCTCATGCCCTTTCCGGGAAGCCCACGAGAGCGGTGTTCGACGACGCCTATCCAGTTTGTTGGGATTGACGTCACTCCGTTCCAGCAGTATCTTCACAACCCCCTCGTGCCCATTCCTGGAAGCCCACGAGAGTGGTGTTCGCCAGCGCTTATCTGGTTTGTCGGGATTGACGTCGCTCCGCTCGAGCAGTATCTTCACCACCCCCTCATGCCCATTCTCAGCAGCCCACAAGAGCGGTGCTGAGCCAGGATCGGGGCCAGGTGTGTTGGAATTGACGTAGCTCCGTTCTAGTAGTACCCTTACCACCCCCTCATGTCCCCTCCTTGAAGCCCAAGCAATTGCTACATTCCCACGGAAATCAGTTGCCCGCACATCCCCTTTACTAGTCTCCAATAAAGCAACTGTTATCTCCACGCACCCAAAGTATGCGGCACCGTGAAGTCCTGTAAATCCTCTAGGAGTGTCATCTCTATCCAATGGCCGCTCCTCGGCTCCCATACTATGCAATAATAGCACCTTCGAAGATATGTGCTTGTCGTACCCATCAAGTAGCCTCAATGCAAGAATTTTCACACATTCTGTAGTTTCTGATCTAGCATGTGTGCCCCAGTAGCAAGAAGCATATTCGACAAAAGGGGCGGTTGGTGGGATGGAACGAAGGGTAGGCGAAAATTCCCTCACGTGCGGAAAATTGAGGTAAGTTAAACAGATCTCAGCAATTATCGAGTGGGGGTTAGGAAACAAGTTGGTGTTATTGGAGAGGTGCTCTTGCACAGTGTAGTGGATAAGTCGGACGGTAGATGAGGACTTCTCAACCGTGACGAGCCCAAGAGAGCATGCAAGTAGTATCTCAATCTTCGGAATGTCCCGAATATCCAAGTCGGTAGACCCTTGTACCCCTAGGGCGTGGCATAATTCGTCGACATGTAATGGCCGCTCCGCATGTGATACCCACATTAGAATATCCATGCCGAGTTTTGATCTGCTTCCCGGCTGCGCCTGTATCCGTGATAAGGTTTCCGCGTAAGCACCGCCCAGGCCATCCCCATTGGTCATCTCATCAAGCTTCTTTCTTCTCCGAGTGAGAGTGATCTCGCCCAGGATTGCATCCATGTTTAGTGAAACAAGAAGGAAACTAAACGCCATTATTGATCACCACTATTAGTGAATTACACTTCGGGCTTGTCTCGGGAATGTATTTGATATCTTTCTTACCTTTCCGAGATCTTCGCTAGAATGATTCTCTTAATGTCGGATCGCAATTCCTCGTCCATTGCAGGATCAGTGTTACCGTTCAGTCTCATTTGCAGATAATTCATAATATCCCCATGGGTGGGGCTCAGGGCTAGCCGGAGGGCCTTGCTGAAACCTCTCACGATCTCGTCATCGATATGTAGCCTCCCAGTCAGGAATACTCGCGCGCCTCGGGACACTCGAACAATTTCCTGTAGTGACTCAATGAGCTCCAGTCGGTGCTTCGGCGCGCATTCGTCCAAACCGTCAATGCATATAAACAGCGGCGGTAGAGTTGTAATAGCCTTCTTTAGCATATCTACCATGTCCGGAAGTTGGAGACCCCGGCCACCAAACTCTTTTTTAGCCTCCCGAAAAGCCTCCCGTGTATACTTGGGGATTCCTCCTCTGCTGGAAAGTTGCTTGAGCATGGCGCCCAACATATTCGTGGCTGACTGGTCCTGTTGGGCAAGGAAATCGCAGTATAGTCCCACCACGGCAACATCTTTCCCAACAGCCTGATCGCACAGACTATCAATAACTAGGGAACTGTTATTTGCTGATGGTTAGCGACATCTGCGCTATCTTCCTCTAGACTCCTGCTTACCTGACGTAGGTTTTCCCCGCCCCCGGGTTCCCGTAACAGAACAACACTGGCTCAACACAACGGTCTTCCGCATCCCTCCATTTTCTGAACTTGCTAGTTTCTAGCACCCAGTTCCCCACCCCCTCGAGTCGGCCGGTCCGCACACTTTGGTGCCGTTTCTGTGGTTCAAGTGGCGATAGCCACTTCAGAATTCGACGCTCCTCCTCGTCTATTCCGGTAATGAAGTTGACGATACTGTTAAACGAATTATTATTATTGCTGAATAAGTTAGCATGACCAGTGATCCACTGGTGCCATGGCGACATCTGCACTATAGGCGGTGAACTGGATTTCTCGTGAAAGTTAGAGAGGGATCGTGTGCAGTGAGAGTACGACTCCCGGAAGGAAGAGGATCTCTTCGACCTGAAGAAAGAAAGGAGTGGTACTGGTAATTTATCAGCCTCTGGCGTTGCACATGTATGCAGGCAGTGCACACAAGCTGTAAGGCTCTCAATAAACAAGACTTCGCCCACCAACCCAGGGCGGAGAGACAACTAGAGGGGTATCAAATTTTTACGTGAAAATTTCCATTTAGCCGCCACACCCAGCGCTCGTAATTTGCAGTTCTGTAGAGCGAGGTTTCTTTTTACAATCATGTATCTCAACATACTAGTCTTATTCTTCAAACGCAACAGCAAATACACAAGCTTTTTCATCAAGTTAGGCCCGGGCTCCCGCTTTTTTCTAAAGTGCGCGCTATACTAGCCCATATTAGTCTTTGTTTTTTCCTCATCCCATCGGTCTAAATCAAGCATCAGCCTCGGTTAACCGAGAATGCTAACAACACATCCCCGGCGCCACGCTAGGGGGGTGTGAGTGAGGCGGACTCGAGTTCGCACAAACCAAAGTTAGGTATCCATACGGAGAGCCAAGGCATGGGCTGATGTTTAAGTTACTACTAGATGCCGAAAGCCTGGAGAGTACAAGTACAGTGTTTTCTTTTTTTCTAAGAAAAAGAAAAAAACAAAGTTAAGCGAACTCTTAGCATGAGGAGCTCGTCATACTCGACTCCCAGCAGCCAATCCGAGCTTGACTTCGCCTAAGCCCCGGTAGACGAATCTCTTTACTCGTAATGTCCTGACGTTTGTGAACACGACCACTATTGCATGATGCCAAGATCCAGGCAAAAAAGCTGAATTTTGGCGGTATGCAATAGTAGTTGTGTTCACAAACGGCAGGACATTACGAGTACCGGGGCACTCGCTCCGGAACAGCCCCTCCGGACACATGTGGAGGATCGCCTTGATGCTACTTTTTATCAATAAGCACCACAGTAGGGGGACCCATAACTAGTAGCAAGAGTGAATGAGTGAGATTAATGTCCCCTAGACCCAGAGCGCGATGCCGCTGACATCTCATTGCGCTTATCCCCTAAACCGCTGAAACATTCAGCCCCAATTAAAATGTTGAACACTAGCCTATTTGAGTAATCGGGAGTAAATCTACTCCCGCGGCCGAGTTGCTCTTGGACACCCACATAGAGTAGTGATCGGCGGACCAATAAGATAACAATCCGAAGGTGGCAAGTGGCCTGATGCAATTTGTTATACCGTACAAAAATCACCACATG
>Ga0307507_10007460_pt1 | contig 15891 bp, 25 predicted proteins | sample 7_EM_MG_FD_207223 | JGI IMG/M metagenome (GOLD analysis project Ga0307507, IMG submission 207223) | Populus trichocarpa ectomycorrhiza microbial communities from riparian zone in the Pacific Northwest, United States - 7_EM | ecosystem: Host-associated > Plants > Roots > Unclassified | place... | reverse complement strand
ACCGCAACATTGCGCACTCCCAAACGACGGGTAAACCTTTTCATTTGTATATTACATTGCGGTGCTAGAATACAGAAAACCTCGCCTCCCAAACCACTTGTGACAAGTTTATTTCCCCTTCTGCCTCCAAGCCGCAGCTCTAGCTCTGGACCTCGGTTTCCCGCCCTTCTTCCCCGAACCTCCTTTCTTGATGCCGGAACCGGTGCTCGCGCTAGCTCTCAGACCTTCAAAGACTTCTCCCTGGGATTTCAGTTGAGCAGCGCCGGCTCTTCCGAGGAGTTTGTGTGCCCTGCTGACGGTATCTTTGACTTTTGGGTCAAGTTTTGGGACATATACCCCTTTGCCCTTTGGGGAGCGTTTGCCGGATACAGGGGGGTCTGGTTTGCGCATTTGGTTTCGTTTTATAGCTTTCGCTCTGGTAACGCGGAGCTTCCGATCATTGGCCATCTTTTTAGAGTCTAGGAGGAGGGCTTCGTCTACTGACATGGGGTCCTATATGATGTTTTAGTTTATACGCGAGGGATGGATTGTGTGTGTGTGTGGGGGGGTAGAAATGCCTCAAACTGGACATACGCAAACCCTTTCCCAACGTTTGTTTTGGCGTCCCTGACAACACGCACACTCTCCACCTTCCCGCAGGTACCAAAGTGCCGCCATAAGTTCTCCTCTTGCGCCTCGAAATCCAAATTCCCAATGAACACGCAGCGTTTGGGATCCTGCGGGGATGGGTGCGCGACCGAGTCAACCCGGATGTGCCGGTCGAGGACTACCTGGCCGTTTAGCCTCAGAGCTTCACGGGCTTCGGCCGGAGTGGAGTAGACGACGTAGGCATTTACGGTTTGCTGCTTTTCGTGTAGTTTGTGGGTTACGAAGGCGGCCTTTCGCGGGATTTGCTCGCTGAAGGCTATGCTGCGGAAGCGGACAGAAACTATTTTGCCGGGGGTTTTAAAGTGGGTTTTTAGAGCTTTGTAGGAGGTCAGTTGGGCTGTTAGTGATACGGTAGTCAGATGTGAGGGAGGGGGGTTCTTGCCTTGGATGAAATTGCTGTGGAGGGGACGTTGCCTAGGAAAACTGTTCTGGAAGACTTGTCGAGCTCAACGTCTTTGCTATTTGTGAGGGATTCGTGCTTGATTGGGGGCTCCTCCTTTTCAGCATCGCTATCCTCCTCTTCACTCTCTTCGGCCTGTTCGTCCTCCCCATTGGTCTTGGTCTTTTTTGACATCAGCCGTTTGTCCTCAGCTTCCTGGGCATCTTGTAGTTTCTGTAGATAGATATCCTCAATCTCTTCCTTGTCGTCCCATCTCTTGCGTTTTCTCTTCCTCTCCTCCGGTGCAGTCGTGGCCCGCAAATCTTCCATATCCTCGTCATCTCCCGACTGGGAGTTGTTTGCGGTTTCATCGTCCGAAGTATCCTCTGGACCAGACCCCCCAGCCTCCGAATGGTCCTCATCATCCCCTTCTAGCTCATCTTCCACAGCTTCTCTCGATCGAGTATTTTTGATGGAAGCCTTTTGTGGAACTTGGACCGCACCAAACTGTCATGGGCGATAGAGACATGATCAATAGACGAACGCTTAAGAGGGTCGGTTAAGGATATACGAACGCTCGAATCAAATAGAGATGCCAACGAGGGGTCAATCTTGCCGTTCGAAGGTGCCATGACCGAATTTTTCTCCCACTTGCCTTTCTTTCCCATATTGTCGTTGAACGAGGACGGAGTTGAATCGTTTGTGGCCAGGTGGTATGGTGTGTGCTCGTTTGACCTCCCCGCTTGAATGACGACGGAAGGGGAAGAAAGGGAGAAGGTAGTTCAGGGTCTCGAATGGGCAAAAAGGAGGAAGGAAAGGCGACAAGCACTCGTTTGACAATAGGGTTGTGGTGGTTGTGATGGTGGGGGATTGGCAGTTTTTTCACCTCTCTCTCTAAAAGCGTTTTTTTTTTTTGCTTTTCTTCACACTTTTCTATCTCTTCGCCTTTCCACACCCCAGAAATCTTGGCATCGGCAGCAGGCGCACCAGTGAGGTTTCCTTTCCAGTCAATCTCAATCCCTTTCTCACACTTCCGCATCTTCACGCTTTTTGCTGGTTCTTCCCCCCGCCGTCTTGTTACCATTTCAAGGGCTTCCTGTGTGCCTTCAAATTTAGGTGTGGGTCGGCGCTGAGCGAGAGCGCTCAGTGTCACCTTATTATCATATCATACCATAGATACAATAACCAGCCCCAAATCCTATGTTGAGAATAAAAATAATAATCGAAAATTAAGGATAAAATTTAAAAAATGTTGCCTAGCAAAAATTAAAAAAAAAAGCGTGAGTTTTGGGCTCAGTGAGTGACAGAGGATGAATTCAGCATATCTCATCCATTGTGTCAGTCTTGATGTGAGTGTGACCAGAAACAGCGTTCTGGGTTTAGTTTTACCTCTCCTCCCTCATTTTATACTGCCACCCTTTATTTCCTCTTCTACCTTCATTTTTCACTCATTGGGATCCTCTCTCTAACTATTATTGTCTGTCTTCGCTATCACGACCCGTTAATAGTGGTCGTCGTCGTCGTCGTTTGAGTTTCGGTGTTCCCTTCTTCCCACTCTCCTACCCACACACAACTGGCTTCACAACAATCGCCGCCGTCTCCATTCACTCCTCCTGCTGCTTCCTCCCCACAGCAATAATAATAACCATCATCACCATACACCACCATTACTACCACTACATACACCTCTGTCGTTCTCCCCCTCCCCCCGTCCCGTTCCCTGTCCACCTTGTCTGCTTTTCCCTCCGCCCACTTTCCTGTCTCCTGCTTCTTCTGCTTCTTCTGCCCCCTCTCGCTCACTTCGTCTTCCAGTCTTTTCTCCCTCTGCTCTCACTACCATTTCACTCAAAAAAAAAGAGAACAAAAAGAAGGAAATAAGAGGAATAAAAGGAAAAGGAAAAAAAGAAGGGATTAAAAAAGAAAACGGACTTGGCCCGCTCCTTTACGCCGACTGTGGATCCCCATCCTCTTGCGGACCTCGGGAAATCCTCCTGTTCAACGTCACTGTTCAACACCATCCCGCTTCATCATCTCTCAGTAGCATGACACCAGCTCTCAAACGCGGCAGCAGAAATCGTCCTTCATCTACAGTCCTGGAAGAATCTGGTACGAATCTCTACTTCCTTCTATCCCCATATCCCACACCCCCCCCATCTAGAGGCTTTCCCTTTTTCCCCTCTTCTTCTTACAAGCCGGCCAACCTCTCAGGGATCTAACCAAAGTCTCTCTTCCCTCCTAATACAGCGGGACGGCGATCAGGAAAGCGAACGCGTTCAGCAAGTTCACTACCTCCTTCCTCGGAGCCAGCTGCGTCTATTTACCCTTCGATCAACAGTCGTTCCCGCTCAGCCTCTCGCCCCACAACTAGGGAACGACTCCATCGCGACGCCGAGGGTCTTGCGGACGAGTTGAGAGAGCCGGTTTTGGCGGATCGAATGGCACCAGATTCCACGACAACCACCGTCGAAATAGAGACTGTCACCGTCGGAGCCTTGGAAGCCCTCAACGGATCTACCTCATCGACCCTACCTGGGGGCAGGCGAAAACACACAAGTCACGCTTCGGGCCGCGACTCCGATTCATCCCTTAGCGATATCAGCGAAGACTCAGAAGCCGAGACTGAACGATTACACAATTCACCACAGAAACAAAGACCGAGGTTGGTCCAACACAAAAGTACATCATCTACGGTTATACCCTTCTCAATAGAGATGCCGGTAAGAAAAGAAATGGGGGATCAGGACGAGGATCAGGTTACTGGGCCTGGTGAATCTACACCCGCTACCCCCATCACCACTTCGAGCCCTAGTAAGAAGCGAAAAAGAGAGACGAATGGATCACCAGCACTGCGACCCATGGAAGAGCCCAAGAGTAGACAATCTACCCCTCCTTTCAAGAAGAAAATCCAAATTCATCAAGAAATGTCGGAAAATGAAAGCACTAGTGCCAATAGTAGAAGAGGATCGAATACGGAGGCTGCTGCCGACACTGTTTCCAATGGAACCGTTCAGGATTCGGTAACGGCCAACTCGAAAGATGTGAAGCCATCAAAGCCGGCGAAGGTTGTTCCTCCGAAAAACGAAGTGGTGCCCGGGAACGCCGGGGACGAGCAGGATCCCGAACCCGTTGCGGAGACGGAGGTGGACGAGGCTGCCGATGCCACTGCTTCGGCTACATTAGACGAAGAGCCTTGTGACAATGTCGATACCACGCGAGAAGACGATGAAGGTAAGTGCGATTTTGAGTCTTTGCTCCAGCAGGACTTTTCTTATGGGGTCACAGACGCAGAACGCGTGAAGAGAAAGAATGCGGCTATGGAGGATTTGGCCGAGATAGAGCGGGTTTTTGCCCAACTGAAGGACAGGTAAGCGTTACGCTTGGGTATCACGCGATATTTTCGGCTGACACGCCAAACTAGAATTTACTCAGAGAAGTTGAAGAGGGTTGATATGGAGATGAAGATGGTGCAAGATGGAACCCATCCAGAATTCGTGGCTCAGAAAACTTGTATCGATCAAAAATTAGAAGAGAAGGTTCGGTTGGCGGACGCACACTACAAATATGGTATGGAGTCTCTATCTATCGCAACTCGAGTCAGTAGGGCACAGGTCCATTCTCAATATTTTCAAACTGTACGTCAACTGCGGGAGGATGCACTCCAGAAATGCAGCGAGCTTTGGTACCAAATCCAGAGGGAAAGAAGAGCTGGTGATGCTTTGGTTTCAGGTTTGTCTTCGGTAATACCCAAATGTTCGTTGGGCATTTAATTGTAACGCGTCACTGTGTAGAATTCTCCTATCGGATACCAGATCGCCAGAGTACCAGGATTAAGCAACGGCAACAATATAATTGGGAGGTGGCGCTTTTGAGCGGAATCGCAAAACATATTGGGTTTCCTGCAGCACCCGACGTTGTGGGTGCGTCTGAAGAAGAAATTGTTGATGACTTGGAATCTATGGGGGTGAGTATTGGTGCATTGAGATTTTGGCTGTAATTCTTTATTTCGTTCAGAAGCAAGGATTTGTCGTTGGCTTGGATGCTAATGGAAGTTCTGCAGATCGCTACACGTGTACCTGCACGAGCAAGTGTAACCGTACCTCCCCCCGGTAGTCAACGCGAAAGAGTACTAGATGACTTCTATGAAAGGCCGTTACCTATCAACTGGTCACATATGCAGCCTTCTCCTCCATCACCTGCGCCACAGCCGACCCAACAAGCCCCCGGATATCCTCATGTGCACATACATCATCACCACCACCACAACCGTAGACATACTGGGCCTAATCAACTTGACCAAGCCCCTTATCTTGCACGCCGTGGTCCGTCGGCTCAGGGTCATAATCCTGGACATCAACCATCAGCTGTATCGCTATCTTCTTTGCTCCAACGTGATGTTATCAAAATGGAAGGACCGTCTACGCATCCTCCTAGCACCTCTTCAATGGGTGCTGCACCTCATCCACCTCCACGGACGTCTCAGTTGTACTCTTCACAGGGTGCTCAACATTCCCTTCCCCCTCCAACTTCTCTCCAACAGCACATGAGCCTATATGCTCGTCCTAGCAATGCCGATTCCCAACAGGGTCCTCCACCCGCCCCTCAGAGGCTTGATATAGGCAGAGGCTCAACACCTGGAGACGTAAGGATATATAATACTATGGGAGGAAGGGAGAGTGAGGCTCCGGACGGAGGGCTCCGAAGATTGAAAGAGGAAAATGACGGTGCTATAGGAGTTGGCCCTCCTGCACTCGGTGCACCTGCACCTTTGAGGTATCCTAGAATGAGCTATTCGTGATTAGCTTCTTTCTCCCCACTGTAGGTATTCATAAGGCCGAGATGCTGTCGATTTCCCTTTTTCTAAACACGGTTTTTTTTTTTTTTGTCTAGGGGCGAATTGTGTACAGGGTATTCCTAAAGACTGGGATGTTCTAATGTTTTCCTCTTGTCATTACTGTCACCTTCACAGCGTTATTGATAGCTCTAACGTTCGCATGAAATGTCAATTTTTTGTGTATCCTTAGCATTTCCGCTGTTTTCATGAACTTTCACCTTGGGTCTGGGTCTGCTCTTTGTATTTAATGTGGAGTACCTAATTTCGGATGGGCGGAAGTCTGCATGGGTTTGATGGAGAAGGAGAGTGGTGGTTTGTGTTTCGCTGGGGCCCCTGTTCCCTTCTGTAAAAGCTATTCTTTCTTTCTCTCCTCTCTCATTTCCATTTCTTGTATCTGTGTTAAATACCTCTCATTACCATACCCCTCTTTCTTGTCCTTTAGGCTGTTTGGCGGCGGAGTTTTACTTTTTTTATATTTTTACCTCTTTGTTGTTTTGTTCACTCAGATTTCCCTCTATTCCATGTTGGCTATGCCTCTTCCTGTGGTTAGTGGGGTTTGTCCTTGGGTAAATATTCAACACTTGTCATCTACTCGAGTATGTTTAGTGTGTCTAGGGGGCTGGGCTTTTGAAGGGATACCGGTATGAATATTACTGTAAGGTGTTTTGGTACTCCTGATAAATACTAGATGATGATGTGATTGCTTAATACTTGTTAATGGTACTCGAGTACCATAGTACTAGCGCTGTGAGGGACACTAATTGTGTGGCACCGAGAGGGGCGCCGTTGTTGATAAGATACAAGAGAAAATAGTGGGCTTAAATACATGATCAGCACCCACGATACATGTCCATTGATGTATTTACCAGTACCAGTACTCGAGTACAGTACCGTATCACACAGCTGAAGCTTTGTTCAGACTGGCAACCCCCGAATTAGAACATTTCTTTAGCATGATGTGACGTAAATATAAGAAGAGCGGCTCTGTGATTATCCTAGGAGGCTAAGACCTGAGGAGTCTTATCATATCTTATCGATAAGCCTGTCAATGGCGACCCATCCGCCGCATTTTGATTCACCCGCCCCTACCCAGCTCATTCGCGTCGCCACTTCCTCTAGTCACTGGCTGCGCCACAGGGAATTTGACAGACATTCCTGGATGTTTCTTTTCAGTTGCGGTACCGTATTATGCGGTGCTGGGTCTGGTTTAGGGTTTGTGATGGTTAATTTAATCTATGATAGGATTTATAGTTCCAACCAATGGGGATTCTAGGACTGCCCCGATGATCTAGGATTTATTAAGGGAATGTTATCATAATACCGACGAGCTGGAGCTCTATGGCTGTGGACATTCCGGACCGAACGTTACCCAAGCACGGATACAAAGCATCACGCTGTTGAGTGCTGAGATCCTCTATGATAGGACCGCCTGTGGCGAAGCCACTTACCGTATTGTTGATCTGCGGTAGCCAATTCATTGCGGCTCTTTTGTTACCGTATCAGTAGTGCCCTAATCAGTCGCGTCTTCCCAGCTCGGGAAACCTCCCTTCACTCTTGTTTCCCGCCAACAAGCTACCCCCACTAACCAACCAAACCTTTTTCCAATCGTACAAACATTTCTTCTGGATCACGGCCCGACTTTAGTTGTCTGTGTGCGGAGCCCTACCCACTTACCAAAACCATTGCCGTTTCGAGGGCATTTTTTCCCCCCACCAACCCTCACAATGTCTACCGGTAGTGACGAATCTGATTCTACGCCCGAGGAAACTTACATTGCCTACAAGATTAAGACTGTGAATATACACACGATGCCCTATAGGGGTTTGTTTGTTGTTGGTTTTAATTGGCTAATTTCTGACCCTTTTCCTCTCTTTCTTTCTTTAGGTCTTTGAGTTTACTCCGGTAGCTATTGACAAATTGATTCGCACTTACAAGTATGCTAAGAGCGCCCCTTGCGTTGAGCCCCTACTAAAGTGAGTTACAGGCAAAAACAATCTAGGCAGTTGATTCCGGTCGAGTGCTTCTTTGATTCAAAGTTGAAAGTAAGGATTATTCGAACCGCTTAGTTTTTTTTTTTAAATCATGTTTGTGAACTAAGATGATTGCTTTTAGCTCTTTGTGCTCTGGGGAGATCAAGAAGCTTGCTATGGCGCCTTCAAGACTTTCATGGACGTTCTTAGCGTTGGTACTGGGGATGCTATAACTACGATTCGATATGGTGATACGGTAGGAAAAAACCTCCTGTGGATACTAGTGAATTTAAGATGAGGGTGTTAAGGGTAAATCAGGTCGAAGCACCGATCAAGAGATCACCGTTTTCCTACCTTAACCTCGGAGCCGTGCAGTGGACGGAGGATATATCTGATGATGATGAGTCCGATAATCATGATGGGGGCGATGATGATCTCCTTTCACCAGTAGTCCCCCTTCCAACCCATACTTGCCAGAGGGACCAGTCTGTTTATTATTTGATAGGTTTCTTCCAAGGACCTAAGGACTAGTTCACCAAAGTCTATTGCGGAGCACAAGTACACCGGGACTTGGAACCCAGGGATATCCGCACTGGATTTCAGCCACGTACTTCACCCTGTTGATGGGTACGATTTTATAGAGCAAATTTCGAAAGTCACTGGGTGCACCCTTTCCCCCGATCAGGCCAGTAGGGTGGTTAAGATAGGCGCGGGGAGTCCTGCAGCGATAAAGCTTGCTCTTAGGAAACTTCGCAAGGTCCTTGAACGTTATGTAAGATGAGACATTGCTTCTTTTGTGTGTTCGACAATGCTGATTATATGGAATAGAGTCGCGGCTTCGAGTCAATTGAGGTTACCCTCATCAACCCCGATGACAAAAAGAAGTTTGAGATCCGTCTAGTCTCTCTGGAGAAGCAGAGTGAACTGAACAGAACTACTTTATACCCCCATGGCTCAAAGTGGGCTGAAATTCCAGCCGACAACAAGTTCCTTATTCGTATGGCTGAATATTCCCTGGAAGCGGGGAAGTTTCTCAATTGCAAAATCGAACCGCATTCACTCCAGGAAGAATTTTCCTATTTAGCGAATCCGCAGCACAGGTGGGAGCGCTATCTTGAATCGAGGGGAGTATGGGATGGAGATGCCAGCGACCGACCAGTACCATCACTTAGCCATACCAGTGGCTTTCTTATGGAACCCAAGTCGAATAGCGGCGATGACGACGGGACTCCCACCCTTGATTTGTGTTATACCCAACTTAGTTTTGACTCACATTTTAGTACCCCACCGCCGCACGAGATGCGTCCCAATGCCACCCCGACGGTCAAATCGACCATACGCACTGTCAGGGTCAAGAGAAGTGTAGAACAGGAGAAAGGCATTGGTTCTATTATCAGAGGTAATAGTGGCCTTCTTGATAGTGAGGTCATCTTGGAATCGCCAACCCTTTCACCTACACTTGCGCCTACAAGAAATCGGGACTATGTCTTCTCTTTTGAAGGGCCCTTCTCGGAGATACAGAAGCCACCTCCGGCTGTTGTCCCAACTACTCGTACTGTGAGAAAGCCAAGGCCTAAGAAGACGGATGCCGGTGCTCCCGAGACCGGTACAAAAACTTTGCATCGTACAATGAACCAGCAGGCTCCTGCACGCGCCAAAGAGAGTCGTTCCGATCTTACTGATGGGGTGGATGATAGTAAAAAGTATGCTCTTGAATGTACCGTTGTATGTATGAAGGCTCATGGCGTTTCTAGGGTGACAAGATACAATGTTCAGAAAATGCAGAGGGTTTTCGGATCATGGTGTGGACTCACTTTCCTGTCTGTCCACAGTTGCTAATATTGTAATCAGCTTCACGCACGTCCGTGGTTGGAGAGGCCATGTCAGGTTTGAAGCAAGGTGAGTTTCGTCAAGAGTTTCGGTTCATATGGATTCTGACTTATCAAAGCTTGGGGCGTATTGTCCTTACGGGGGTTCCGAAAACCGTATACAGACGTGGAATCGAATGGGGTGACTGGGGATCGTCTGTGGAAAGGCTTAAGGAGATTAAAACCCATTTCACTAGCGTGTGCGCTCACCCGTCCCCTTTTCTGGGGGCACTCGATACTTACTATTTTGCAGGGTTACTCGTGAAGCTCACGATGTCGAACATGTTCTTGAATTGAAGATTAGCAGGTTTGAGGCCATGTTTTCGGGAGATCTTAGATCAGAAAAGATCACATATGAATTTCATTGCGACGTAGGAAGCAAAAACAGGTACGTGTGTCTTAGGACGGGAAGAATTCAGCTAATCTTTTGCAGAATATTCGTCATGGACGCGCAGACATTTGATGTGACCTGCTACAATGACGTTAGTGATTTTGGGACTGTCTACTGGGCCTATCCGACTAAGTATTCACGTCTTTTACACTCTGATGTATTGTGCTAGGCTAACTGTGCTGTAGAGCCTGGGATGCTAGGATTAGACTTGCGGGCTGTAAGGTTCTTGACCTTGAGGCACCAGGATTCGGGGAATTCCTCGCGAGCATTTCCATTCGGTGCTTACTACCCCTATAGCCTAGGAGTGTACAGACCTAGCTGACACTTTAATAGTGGCGGAGAGAGCTTCCCTGCAGTTAGTTTCGAAGTCAAGGGAACTGGCATCACTGTCAACAAAGTCCAATACCGCCACACGCTCAGATATCAAGTGAATAAGAAAGTCTGTCTTGGCCATGAGATCGACCTCGCTGTCACGGAACTGCAGGATCTCCAAGTTAACCGTCGGAACGGCCCGGGAAGGCGCTATGAGGCAATCTCCACTGGAAAGTAAGTACCCCAGTTAAGAAAAATCTTATTCATGCTTGTCTAACAGTCGGTCAAATTTTCCCAGACCTGCTATGGCCGCCGATGAGCGTCTGTCCTACTCATTCTCCCTTGTCCCGGTTGAGATTGAGAAGCATCTGGTAGATAACTATAGCCTAGAAGTGGGTGAGGAAGTCACCTGGAATACAGAAGTCCTTGCAGATAAAAGCGGAGGAGACGGGATCCTGAAAGCCCTTATTAACGTCGTCGATACTTTAATTCAGAGGATTGATGATGTCGGGTTCGATAATAATAGTATGCCGTATCAGAGGCCGGAATGAGGGCCTAGGGCTCGAGAGGAATACCCACCGCTATTTTCCAGTTGAAAGGGAAAAGGGGGAGAAGTAATGATTGGTGGGGGGTGTCTAGCCATTTCTCAAGTCTCTTTTTTCTCATTAGTTTTTTCAGCCTTTTTTTTCAGCAGAATGTATTCTCTCTAAGCGTGGGTTGAGTGAATTGGGATAGTGAGATGAAACATTTGTTTTGGTTGGAGTTGAGCGTTGAGCAGTGTGATTTGACAGCTTCTGGAATACTTTACTAGTATTTTGTAGGGTTGGGCGGCGTGGTAGCGATTTATCTTTGGCTAGTTTAGCAACAGCCTATAAGAGATATCACTTTTCAATATTACTATATAATGTGTCCGAGTGATACCCCGTGTTATGGAATGTTGAAATAGCCTTGTGTGCGCTGTTGGCGGAGGCTGTATATGGTGGGGTGCGGTAAGCATACAAAGTATTCTCCCCCACATCCCCCCCCCCCCCCGAAACTGGTCGAAGTCTACACATATCATATCATAATATCATACCTAACTTACGCTACAGTACAAACCCCCTTTCCGCCACTCCCCCGCTCCCGTCTCCTTCTGGGTAAGTAGGCTGACATAATCAGTCACTCCATCTGGGATATATCAATAAAAATAAAAAATATATGTTGCCATAGTAGAAATATCAAGTCCCAATATAGCGCCGAAAAGAAAGAAAGGAAGAAAAGGAAAAGGGAAAGAAACACCATTAGTTAATTTAGGTCATAGAAAAAGGGCGAGCATTTTAGTGTTAAGGAAGGAAGAAAGAAAGGGGAGGAAAGGAATCCCGGTGTGCTATTCATGAACTAGATCTTCGTCCCTCCAGCTTCAATAACTGCTCTAACTAGCGCCTCCCGTCTAAGTTTCCACACTTCCTCACCAACCAATTCTCCTAAGATTCCGATAAGTTGTGCTTTAACCTCTTCAGCGCTGGCGCCTGGCATGATCGGTGCGACGCCATTCTTCCCTTTCCCTCCTCCTCCCCCCCCTTCCTCCTCTTCTTCCTCTTCTAGCTGCTTGAGAACACCCACCAAGGCGCTCAGACACATCTCCGCCTCGCTCTTCCTCGGCCCTTCATCCTCGATTTCCGGGCGGATGACCTTCTCGTAGAGTTTTGTATTGGGCAGTATCAGCACTCTGACAGCCTCCCGGCCGCCTATCGCAGCGAGGCCGATGATGCTGCCATAGTGCGTTGGTAGTGGCTTCGCTGGATCGAGGAAGTGCTTCAGGCAGGTTCTTGTGAGTCTTGGTTTGAGCGTGTGCGAGGAGTCGCCAAAGCGTTTGCAGACGAGCCTCATTAGGGAGGCAGAGAGGTCTCTCAGTGCGTAGTGTGCCGGCGTCTGGGAGTGGGGGTCGGAAGAGGAAGAGCCGAGGTGTTTGCCGATGAGACATGTCAAGATCGGAGGGATCAGGGAAGATACGTATGGTTCTATGAAGAAGGAGTCGTTCTCTAGCAAGGCATGAGTCAGGGACATCATCTGTGTTAGCGTGAACAGGCTGCGCAGGCCGTGCGTTGTCTTCTCCGAAATGAACTGGACGAAGTAGGGGAGTAATTGGTGCAGCCCCGGATCCTTGCGTAAACTGGCAAGTGCGGCGTTGCGGACCGCATCTGTTGTAGATTCATCGGTTATGGAGGTGCTTATTCGCTCGAAGTAGAGTTGGAGTTCCTTCGAGAGGACATGCTTCACGAGTGGTTTTATGGTGACGGTTTCGTTGGTTGTGGGGTTTAGGGTTGAGGCGATGGAGAGAGTTGTATTGCTTGAGGCGCCCTTTGGAGTCGTTTCTGAGAGGCGAGCGGCTTCCGAAGGGGTGGGGTTCTGGGGGATGGCGGGTTGGACCCCTTCGATCGCGAGCCAGTGGCCTGGAGAGATGGTGGTTAGCGGGTGTTCGGATGGGTAGCGGTGAGAGGGGGAAGGTGTGATGTGAACTATAGTTCAATAGCAAAGGGAAGCACCACCCACCGGTGAAAGTAACATCCCTCGGAACTTTCGGTAGTGGTGCATTTATAAGCTTCTCAAAGTCGACCTCATCGTCCTCGACATAAAAGATAGGCTGAGCCTGTCCTAGCGATGCTTCCCCGAAGCGGAGCGGACGGGTAGACTCATAACCGTATAGAGGCTCAACATCCAGGACCCGAAGAGCATTACTAATATCCTGAGTCCCCAATGTAGTTCTTCTGGAGTGGTGCATGAACTTGAGTGCTTCTTGGAGGACCTGGTGGATGCGGTATTCGACGTCCATTGCGAGGTTTTTGGCGACATCTTCACTGAGATTGACGACTCCGACGGACTCGGAGACGTCTTTTATTGTATCGCCGTTCCAAAGAGACATGGTTGCTGTGATTTTCGAAAGGAATTCTATTTAGTATAGAGGTGGTCGTGCGGTTGTGATGGGGTGGGAGCTCAGGTTGATAGTTCCTCAGGTTGCTTATCAGCGAGAGCTAAAAGCCGGGTAACATAACTTGATCCCTGCATAACTCAATGGCCTCCACACGTTCTATTGCCCAACCAAGCCAAACCAAAACAAAGGAACACTCACTATTCATTCATTTAATCCCCCCACCATCACCACTATCACTAACACCCAACGGCAATAACAGCACCAACTAGTATTAATCCCAATAACATAACATGACAATGGCTTCCCCGCCCAAACGTCCAAAGCTCTCCGATTCACCCTCCTTACCTTTCCACCGCTCCGCTAGCCCATCAAAACTCCCCGTACGAAATGAGTCCAGCGCGTTATACCGATCGCCCACTAGATCCTCCTTAGCGAAACGCAACCCCCAGCACGCCCGCCGCTCACCCTACGCGGAGCCTATGAAGAAGCGGTTTATCAGCGCTTCGCAGGACGAGACCAACAGGGCGGGGAGACTAAATTTTGGCAGCGGTAGCGGGGGGGCAGGAGGAATGTTCGGTGGAAGAGCTAGGAGTGAAAGCGTTGGTGCGGGTATTCGACGTGCGGGCGGATCGCGATTGTCATCTAGCCCTGCCAGGCGTAGGAGTAGCTTTTCGAACCCTCTTGCGTCTAGTGCTCCCCCGAGTGAGGATTCCCCCGGAAAGAGTGACTTAGGGGTTCTACAGGAAGAAGGAGGCGTGGAGGATGTAAGTTCGCCAGAGCCGGTGTTTGTCATGAAGAGTAAAGTGCGCAAGGGGGCGCCGCAGGCCCGGCAGCAGCGGCAGCAGCAGAGGAGTAAGAGGAAACGGCCCGAGACGGAAATTGAGACAAAGCAACGAGTAGAGAAGGAAAGGTTGGAGAGGATCATGATGGCGAGGGCGCAAGTTTTGCAGGCGGAGATTATGGAGCTTGAGGAGGAGGTCAGGATTGAGAAGGCCAGGGTTGAGAGGGAGACTCAGACTGCAAAGAATCTAGATCAGGATACCGATGCCTTAGTGTACGTTTTTTGTGTTCACGATTGCCCGGGCTTGCTGATGGAGTTGTAGGAAACGATTACTAGCTGTGAATGATGCTTCTCAAGTGGTATCAATTCCGGAGCCAGAGCAGAGAGATGAACCGGTCCCCTCAGCGAGGCCGATGGAGCCAGACGATCCTCTTCCCCAGCTCAAAGCCTTCACAAACATCACTTTCACGACGCACAGTTCCAAGATCATCCCATCCACGCCCGTAAGCCAAATAATCACAGCATCTGGTTATGCCTCCAACCGCCTATTATACTTCACTGTATCCCTCAGCGTCCAATCCGCCACCGTTCAAGAAATCACCTACCGTATTTCACCTTGGTCTGTCCGCGAACTAACTCCCGTGTTGGCCACTGCCATCGAAGAAGGTGACATCCCCACTGTCTTCCATGCGATATCAACGTACACACTCATAGCCAAAGCCCGAGCGAGTGCATTCGCCAAGCTCAGCGCTACTTTCCCGCACCTTCTCCCAACCCTCGCCATAAGCAAGAGAGAGAAAGGCAAAGTCTCAAGAAGGGAGATAATCCCATACTTGGGCGAATCACTCCTGCGCTTCCACTCCTGCGCCAAGACCGGAAAAGCTAGTCGGTGCAGCGAATCGGGCATGGGTGAAAGTGAGGTAGAGATGATTCTAGAATGGCGCATAGAGTTCGACGTCACTGGTGAGCCCGAGAGTGTAGTTTCAGCGGATGTTAGGTTGCCTAGTCATTGTGAGTTCCCCTTCCCCTTGTGGCCTAACTAAGAAACGATATTGACTGGTTTGCAGTGAAAGAGGCGGATGAATTGAATAGTTTCTCGAAACTCGGCGGAGTATTTGATTCGCTGGTCAAAGAGAAAGGAGTGTACGATGCTGCTACTTGTGTTGTTGGGCTTTTGTTTCAGTAGTACAAGTTTTCTTTTTACTTTTCTTCTCTTGGGCGTTGGGTGGCTTGCTTGTATATATTTTTTACCCCCTTTCCCCTCTCATAGTAAGAGTTTGCTCCTCTAGCTAGTGTAATAGTATTAGGCAGTGAGTGTAAGAATACTTAATCATGTGGGATCACTCGCCATGTTAGTTTTAGTTTGGGGGATTACTGTAGACTAATACCGCAAAGCCTTGTTCTAGAAGTACTATCGAGGGTGTGTACAAGTATTCAACGCACCTAGCGTCGCGATCAAGCACCTGAGCTAAAAATTTGTGAAAGTGCTTCCTGCGATCACTATCATACAGTACTAGGACAAAAAGATTCGTCCGACGCCCATTTTACACCAAAAGTAGCCGACTTCACCATCCTCCCCCTAGCCACAATCTTTATAAGAATCCACAAAAATTTTGCTGTGTATTAGAAAATCTGTAGATAATATAATAGAAGTTAAAAAACTCTTAAATATCACAAAGGGATGGAGAAGTGGTTGTTTAAGTAGCAGGAATTGGTTGCCATGTACCTTTTTGTATGGGGCCCCATACAAAAATCTAGGTCACTTTCACACAGGCTGATGCAATCATCAACAATGGAAGC
>Ga0307507_10007459_pt1 | contig 15900 bp, 13 predicted proteins | sample 7_EM_MG_FD_207223 | JGI IMG/M metagenome (GOLD analysis project Ga0307507, IMG submission 207223) | Populus trichocarpa ectomycorrhiza microbial communities from riparian zone in the Pacific Northwest, United States - 7_EM | ecosystem: Host-associated > Plants > Roots > Unclassified | place... | reverse complement strand
CCCGCGCCTGCCACGGCCACCCGTCGCCTGGGTATGCGTCGGTGCTTCAACTCGTGTCCTCCTGTGGGGGGTCGGCCCGCCAGGTTATGGGGACCCGACCGGCCGAAAGGTAGGTTGACGAGCGCCTACTCTTCCGAATCGCACAGGGAGCGCACAAGGTCGACTTCAGGTCGTGCGCGGAACGCGGTTGCACGCCCCCTTCGACTTGACTGTCCACGGTCACCCCAGGCCATTCGCACTGCAAACACTGCGTGCGAGTGACGCTCATCAGCCGGTGAGGTCTAGTCCTGTCCTGAAATCGACCCCTCGGAGTCCGGATCCGACTGAGGCTCGGCGGGCGGAAGTTGCTCCTGCACCGGTTGCGGCGCCACAGGGGCCGCAGGGGCAACCGGCGCCACGGGTGCCGCGGGCGCTGTCGGCGCGGCAGGCGCGGCCGGAGCCGGTGCCGCTCGCTCCAGGAAGCGCAGCAGCTCCACCGGGAAGGGCAGCACCAGCGTCGAGTTCTTCTCGGCCGCCACCGCAACCACCGTTTGCAGCAGCCGGAGTTGGAGCGCGGCGGGCTGTTCGGACATCACCCCGGCGGCCTCGGCGAGTTTCTTCGAGGCCTGCAACTCGGCGTCCGCGTTGATGATCCGGGCCCGCCGCTCACGGTCGGCCTCGGCCTGCCGGGCCATCGACCGCTTCATCGTCTCGGGCAACGACACGTCCTTGATCTCGACCCGGTCGATCTGCACACCCCAGCCGACGGACGGACTGTCGATCATCAACTCCAGGCCCTGGTTGAGCTTTTCGCGGTTGGAGAGCAGATCGTCGAGGTCGCTCTTGCCGATGATCGACCGCAGCGACGTCTGGGCCATCTGCGAGACCGCGAACCGGTAGTCCTCGACCTGCACCAACGCGTCCGCCGCGTCGACGACCTTGAAATAGACGACCGCGTCCACCCGGACCGTCACGTTGTCGCGCGTGATGCCCTCCTGCGCGGGCACCGGCATCGTCACGATCTGCATGTTGACCTTGCGGAGCTTGTCCACGAACGGGACGACCATCGTGAAGCCGGCCCCGCGCACTTCGGGCCGCAGCCTGCCGAGCCGGAACACCACACCCCGTTCGTACTGTTTGACGACCCGCGCAGCCGCCATCGCGTACACCACTCCGACGGACGCGAGTGTCACTCCCGCCGTCACCAGCTCCTCGACCATCACGGCCCCCCAGGGTCCGACGTGGCGCATCAGGTGCCTTCTCCGATACCCACGACGGTAACTCCGTGTGCCGCACAAGAGCGAGCCCCCGCACGCCAGTTGCGTACGGGGGCTCGCCGCTACCGGCTGCAGTCCGGAGCGGAGGAGACTCAGGCGGACGTCAGCCGACGCTCACGCCGTAGTAGCTCAGCGCCTCGGTGACCGGCTGGAAGAAGGTCGTGCCGCCGGAGGTGCAGTCGCCGCTGCCGCCCGAGGTCAGACCGTAGGCCACGGTGCCGGCGTACAGGGGACCGCCGCTGTCGCCGCCTTCGGCGCAGACGGTGGTCTGGATCATCTGGTACACGATGTCGCCGCTGCCGTAGTTGACGGTGGTGTTCAGAGCGGTGACCCGGCCGCTGTGCGTGCCGGTGGTGGAGCCGCGCCGGTAGACGGTGGTGCCCACGCTCGGCGTGGCCGCGCTGGAGATGGTCTGGCTGCCGACCGCGCTCGGGTGGGCGATCGACGTGTTGGTGTACTTGACCAGCGCGAAGTCGTTGGTCGGGAAGCTGTAGCCCACGTTCGTGCCCAGCGTCGTGGTGTGCCCCGAGTTGGAGTACCAGGTCGAGGCGACCTGACCGCAGTGGCCGGCGGTCAAGAAGTAGGAGCCCGCACTGTTCTTCACGTTGAAGCCGAGCGAGCAGCGGTACGCGCCGCCGTAGATGGCGTCGCCACCGGTGATCAGCTTCTTGAACTGACCGGCCGTGTGCTTGATGGTGATCGCGTCGGCGGTGCTGCCCGCCTGCGACTTGATCTTCGCGATCTCGGCCTGGGACACCGTGCTGTCGACGGTGACGACGACACGGTTCGTCTTGCTGTCGACCGCCCAGGCGGTGCCCGGGACATCGGCCTTGAGCACGGACGAGTTGGCCGCGGAGAGCTGGGTCGCACTGAACGTGTGTGCATCGCTGGCGCTCGCGGTGGGGACGGCGAACGCTGCAGCGGCGACGAATCCGGTGGCCACGGCGATCAGCCTGGTCCGTCTCGCGATTCCGCTGCGCGGGGTGGTGCGCTTGATCCTCACGTTTCGTTCCCTCCCAGGGGAATTCGGGGGCCCGCGTGGGGTCGGGGCCCGTGAGGCGCAGTCAGGGTCGGGCGTCCGATTTCCGAACACGCCGTGCCCCTGACAAGCGCTGTGGGGGAGTATTCGGCCGCCCGACCGATGGGCGCAAGGGCGCCTTTCGGCCGTACGGCGTTCAACTGGCCCACGATCTACGCGAGTTGATCTCCCGAACGCGGTGGGCCGAAATCCGGCCCACCGCAGGTCAACGCCCTACCTACCGAAGGACGCGCTCCCCCGCCTCGATCGCGAGGCCCAGCGTATTCCCCGGCGGCGGGAAAGGGCAGATGAAATGGTCGGCGAACGCGCACGGCGGGAGCACCGCACGGTTGAAGTCGACCGTCGTGCGCCCCTCGGCATCGGGTGCGGCCGGGTACAGGAACCGGAACCGGTAACTGCTGTCCCCACTCGTGGAGTCGGCGAACACCGCCCACAACTTCCCGTCGGCCTGCACCGCTACCCGCAACGTCACCTCCAACCCGTCGAGCCAGAAGGCGAGTTCACCCGCGAGCCCGAGCCCGCGTTCGACACCGTCCGCCGTATCCACCCCGAGGCGGATCTCGCCGGTGAGGGGTTCCCCGTCCACGGTCAGCCCGTCGGCCGCGGACGCGGTGAGGACGACCGCGTCACCGTCGAGGACCCATACGCCGGGATTATCCGGAAGTTACCCGTCCGGAAAGTCCTCCAGCCAGTGCGTGCCGGTCAGGGCAAGGGGGCTGTCGTCATGCGTTCACCCCTTCCATACCGGGTCGGAGAGCCCGAGATGTGAGCGCAGGGTGCCGCCCCGGTATTCCGTGCGGAACGCGTCGCGTTCCTGGAGCAGCGGCACCACCCGGTCCACGAACTCGTCGAGCCCGCCCGGGGTGAGGTGCGGTACGAGGATGAAGCCGTCGGCGGCGTCCTGCCGTACGAAGATCTCCAGTTCGGCGGCGACCGCCTCCGGGGTGCCGATGAAGGACTGCCGGCCGCTCGCCTCGATCACGGTCTGCCGGATGGACAGCCCCTTCTCCCGGGACAGCGCCCGCCACTTCTCGGCCGTCGCGACGGTGTCGCCGCGCCGGGTGCGCCCCTGGGTGAGCGACGCGTCCGGCACCGGGTCGAAGTCGGGGAACGGGCCGTCGGGGTCGTAGGAGGAGAGGTCCGTGCCCCAGATCTGTTCCAGGGCGAGGATGGCGTTCTGCGGGGAGACCTGCTGTCGCCGGATCTCGGCGGCCTTCTCCTGTGCCTCGGCCGCCGTGTCGCCGAGGACGACGCTGACGCCGGGCATGATCTTGAGGTCGTCCGCGCTACGGCCGTACTTGGCGAGGCGTCCCTTCACGTCGGCGTAGAAGGCACGGCCGTCCTCCAGCGTGCCGTGCCGCGTGAAGATGACGTCGGCCGCCTGCGCCGCGAACTCCCGTCCCTCCCCCGAGTCCCCGGCCTGGATGACGACCGGATGCCCCTGCGGCGAGCGCGGCACGGTGAACTCGCCCGCGATGTCGAAGTGTTGGCCCCGGTGGGCGAAGGGACGGGACAGTCCGTCCGGAGTCCAGGAGTCCCACAACTCCCTTGCTACGGCGACGAATTCGGCCGCCCGTGTGTAGCGGTCCGCTCGGTCCAGGTATCCCCCGCGCCGGAAGTTCTCGCCGGTGAAGGCGTCGGAGGAGGTCACCACGTTCCAGGCCGCCCGGCCGCCGCTGAGGTGGTCCAACGTGGCGAGTCTGCGGGCGAGTTCGTACGGTTCGTTGAAGGTGGCGTTGACCGTGGCGGCCAGCCCGATCCGCTCGGTGACGGCGGCGAGTGCGTTGAGGACGGTGAGGGACTCCGGTCGTCCGACGACGTCCAAGTCGTGGATACGGCCCTTGTGTTCACGCAGCCGCAGCCCCTCGGCGAGGAAGAAGAAGTCGAAGAGGCCGCGTTCGGCGGTGCGGGCGAGATGCTCGAAGGAGGAGAAGCCGATCTGGGACTTCGAGCGCGGATCGGCCCACACGGTGGCGCTGTTGACGCCGGGGAAGTGCGCGGCCAGATGGATCTGCTTGCGGGAAGGCTTCCGTACGGTCATGACGCTGCCCCGGTCACGGCGTACTGGTTGGCGGGCCGGGCCAGACCCAGGTGCTCCCTGAGCGTGCTGCCCGGGTAGAACGTGCGGAACCGGCCCCGGTGTTGGAGCAGCGCGACCGTGCCGTTGACGAGCCGTTCCAGGTCACGGCGCGGCTCGACAGGCGTGAGGTGGAAACCGTCCACGGTACGGTCGCCGTGCCAGGTGGCGATCAACTCCGCGAGGTCGACGGGGCCGCCCCGGTACAGCGGACCGTGCGCCGTCTGCCGGGGGCCGCCCCCGCCGTGGCCCGGCTCGGCCGCGTGCTCGCCGTCACCGAGGTCGACCACGAGACTCACCAGGACCCGCAGGGTGTCGGGATCACGGCCGAACTTCTCGGCGGACGCGCGCAGTTCGGCCCGTACGGCCCCGGCCTGCGCGGAGCTCGCCGCGCGGACGAGCGCCACATCGGCGTACCGGGCGGCCGTCCGCCGGGCCTGGCCCTCGGTGGCGTCGACCACGCGGACCGGGTGGCCCTGCGGCGGTCTGGGCACGATCGAGGGGCCCTTGACGGAGAACTCGGAGCCGGTGAAGTCGACGTGGTGCAGCTTGTCGCGGTCGACGAAGCGGCCGGTGGCCGTGTCCCGTATCTCGGCGTCGTCCTCCCAGCTGTCCCACAACTGGGCGGCTACTTCGGCGACTTCACCTGCCTCCTCCCACAGCGCGTCGGCGGGTGCGGCGTGACGACGGCCGAAGAGGCGGGCCTCGCCCTCGGTGGTCGACACGTCGAGCCGCCAGCCGGCCCGGCCCCGGCTGACCCAGTCGAGGGTCGCGACCGCGGCCTGCACATGGAAGGGCTCGGTGTGCGTAACGGTCACCGTGGGCACCAGGCCGATCCGGCTGGTCACCGGGGCGACCCGGGACAGGACGGCGAGGGCGTCGGGTCCCGGGCGCGCGAAGGTGTCGTCGAGCGTCACGAAGTCGAGGCCGCCGCTCTCGGCGAGCCGCGCCAACGCGACGTAGGAGTCGGCGTCGTAGGCCGACCGCTGGTCGACGGCGGCGGCCAGATGCAGGCCCCGGCCGTGCGAGGAGGTCATGGGAGGGAAGCCTTCCTGTCGTTCGGGAGCGCCTCGGAGAGGGCCAAGTCCTCGATGAGGCCCGGGACTTCACAAGCCCGGGACTTCACAAGCCCGGGACTTCACAAGCTCGGGGCTACGCGGAGGCCTGACACGCGAGGTCGCGCAGGAACGCCAGCACGGCCCGTGCGGTGGCGTCGTTCTGCCGGAAGGCGGGGCCGCCGGTGCGCGGCCGGGTGAACGCGCCGGGCGTCCGTACGTCGGTGTAGGGCCCGAGCGCGAACCGCCGGGGGTGCGGCTGTCCGTCCCGGTCGAGGATCCGCCCGTCGGTGCGGTCCACCCGCAGCAGCCCTTCGGGAGTCTCCACCACGGCCCCATCGGCGTGCAGTTGACGCAGCAGCGGATCGACGGACCGCCCCACCGTGGGCTCGGGCAGCCGCGCCTCGACCAGCGCCCGCGCCTCGATCGTCACGCCCGGCACGGTCGCGCTCGACGCCCGGAACACCCCGTCCTCGGCGGTGACGGCCATGTCCGCACCGACGAACCGCACGAGGCCGGCCCGGGACAGCGCGAGCAGTTGACGCAGCCGGGGTCCGGGCGGCCCGGAGGCGAGATAGCTGAAGAAGCCGTGCCACCAGGGCCCGACGTCGCCGAGCCGGATCAACTGCACGTAGACGGAGAGCAGTCCGAGGAAGACCGCCAAGTCCGGGCTGTTGGAGGGATCGTGACGGCGACTCAGATCGCCCTCGATGTAGGCCCGTAGCCCGTCCTGGAACTCCTCCTCCGACGCGTACCGCACCCCGTCCAGCGGCCGGTCGAGCGCCGCGAGGTCGAGCCGGTCGGCGGGGTCGGGCACCGCGGACGCCACGAGGGCCTCGCGCTCCGCCGCCTCCCCGGCCGCGTACTTCTCCTCGAAGTCGTTCCAGGCGATGCTCGTCCGCTCGGGGTGCACACCGAACAGCCGGTGGTAGTGCGCGAACCCCAACTCCTTCTCGATCAGCGGCCATACGTCCCGCCGGAAGTCGAAGCCCCCCGGCAGCGCGAGTATCGCGTCGACCTCGGCGGGCCCGAAGAACCGTGGCAGCGGCGGCCGTTCACCGCTCCACTCGTAACCGATCTTCGAGTGGTACGGCACTCCGCGCCGCGACCCGACGTACAGCACCGGCTCCTGCCCCGAGGGGACGTAGGTGTCACCGTCGTAGCGTCCGCCACGGCCCTCCGTCAGCAGCACCATCAGGTCGACGAAGGCGAGGCCGAAGCCGCGGACGAGGACGGGTTCGCCGGGGGCGAGGGAGGTCAGATCGCTGTCGGCGGTGAAGTCGGGCGGCAGATGGACCAGGTCGTGGGCGCGCGCGTACGCCGCCAACTCGCGCTGGTCCTCGTCGAGTTCGGCGTCGAGGTGACCGAGAGCGAGGACGACGAGGTCGGCGAGGAGCGGGTCCGGGCTGCCCTCCAGCCACACCTGCTGGCGTCCTTCGCGCGGGCCGCTCACCCGGAGGGCGCGTTGCGGGTGGTGGTGGACGGTGACGCCCGGCGGCAGGGCGGCGACGGCTTCCTCGTGCACCCAGCGCAGGTAGGAGCCCTGGAGCTGACGGTCGGCGAAGGTGCTGCCCTCGATGGCGGCCCATTCGTGCAGCGTGGGACCGGGGCGCACGGGACCCGCCATGACCACCGTCTCGTCGGTGAACATGGTGACGTCCTCGGCGTGCGAGTTCATCCACAGCAGCGGGGACTGGGCCGCGCGCCAGATACGGCCGGCGCCCGGCGGATGGGGGTCGACGAGGTGGATGTCGAGGCCTTCGACGCCCGAACTGGCGTACAGATCAGGCGCGTTGGCCGCGATGCGCTCGATGAGGCCGGTCCCCCGCGGCCCGGCCCCGACGATCACGAGTGAGAGCCTTGTGCTCGGGGCGGCGGATACGGGGGTGGGAAGGTCGGAAGACATGCGAAGACTCCGTGACGTGAGCAACACGGGCGAATGCCTTCACACAGGGCGCCTTGCGGCACCGTACGGCCGAGCCCCTCAGCAGGACCGTCCACCGACTGTACGGCGCCGTTTCCCCTCGGTGTCAAGGAAGTCCACACTGTGAGCAGTACGTCTCATCTCGGTTGACGCCCCACCGGATGCCTGTTCCACTTATCCCATGTATTCGCAGCAGTGGCTGGTCAAGCGCTCCCACATCGACCTCGGTCGAGTGTGGTCCTCTTCCTGTTGAGCTGACCCACTGCGCGTCCCGGTCGCCTGAATCTCCCTCTGACCGTGCGCTTCACGTGTTCTCCCGCTCCACCCGTTCCGCCTTCACACACCCCTCCCCTCGGGTTCCGTCCGCACTTCCTCCACCACGCCTACCGCGTCAGGGCGGCCGTGCGCCGTCGTGGTGCCGCCCGGACCCCGATCACCCGGTCCATGAGCGCCCCGAGCACGTCCCGTACGGAATCGCGGTTCCGCGCGTCGCACTCCAGCACGGGCACATCGGCACCCAGTCCCAGCGCCTCCCGGACCTCGTCCACGTCGAACCGGTCCGCGCCGTCGAAACGGTTCACGGCGAGGACGAACGGCGCGCCCTGCGACTCGAAGTAGTCGACCGCCGGGAAACAGTCCTCGATCCGCCGGGTGTCCACGAGGACCACCGTGCCGAGCGCGCCCTCCACCAGGTCGTCCCAGAGGAAGGAGAACCGGTCCTGCCCGGGCGTCCCGAACAGATACAGCGCGATCGTCGGGTCGAGCGTGATCCGCCCGAAGTCGAGGGCGACGGTCGTGGTGGTCTTCGCCTCGACCCCCACCAACGAGTCGACGCCGACGGAGACTTCGGTGATCGCCGCCTCCGTGTCGAGGGGTTCGATCTCCGAAATGGCCCCGATGAACGTGGTCTTGCCGACCCCGAGGCCGCCGCTGACCACGATCTTCACGGCCAGCGGCACGATCTTGTCAGAGCGCCCGGACATGGTCCCTGATCCTTTCGAGCATCGGGAGCGGCAGCTCCGCGGGTTGCCGACAGGCGAGTTGCCCGGCGACGACGAGGTCGGAGATCAGCACCTTGGCCACTCCGAGGGGCACGCCGACCCGGTGCGCCACCTCGGCGACTGTCGTCGGCTGTTCGCACACCGCGACGATGTGGCGCCGCTCGAAGGCGAGCGACGGATCCGGCACGTCGACGGCGACGACCAGCGTCTCCAGACGCAGATCGGCCTGGAGAGGCTCGGACCGGCCGCCGGTGATGATGAACGGCCGGACGAACGTCGCGTCCTCAACAGGGTCTACGTCCCTGGGCTGTTCACCGTTCACCGTGGCAACGCCTGCCGCAGATCGGCGATGAGCGTCGGGGTGAGCAGATCACCCGCCCGCTCCGCGAGCACCGCCATCTCGTAGCCGACGAGGCCCAGTTCACCGCTGCTGTCGGCGAGGACGCCGAGACAGCTGCCGTCCCGGATCGCCGAGACGAGCAGGAAACCCCGGCCCATCTCGATCATGATGAGTTTGACCCCGTCGAAGCTGTACCGCTTGGACGCGCTACGGGCGAGGCTGCTCAACCCCGAGACGATCGCGGCGAGATGGTCGGCCTCGGTCCGCCCGAGCCCGTCCGACACGGCGATCAGCAGCCCGTCGGAGGAGACGGCGACCGCGTCCCGTACGCCGTCGGTGCTCTTGACGAAGTTGGCGAGCAGCCAGTTGAAGGTCTGCGAGTCGTGTTGGGTGTCGACGGCGGTCACTTGGCAGCACCCTCGTTCGTCTCGGCGTTCTGCTGCTTCTCCTTCTCGACGCTGATCCCGCCCCGCATGTGGGCGCTGCGCAGGGTGGAGAGCATCCCGGAGACCTGTTCGGGGGTCCGCTCCGGGTTGGGCGGTGCGGTGGGGGTGGTCCGGTCGGTCCGGTCGGTCTCGCTCACCGCTGCCGCGATACCGCTCCGCTGCGGCCGCTTGACCAGGCCGTTGCGGGTGCGTGCGGCGGACGAACCGCCCTTGACGGCCACCGGGGCGACCGCCGGTTCGGGCTTCGGCTCCGTCTCCGCCTTCCTCGGTGCCGGGACCGAGGGCTTCGCCTCGACCGCCTGCTCCGTCAGCAGCCCCGCGGGGATCAGCACCCGCGCGACCACACCGGCCGCCGGTGCCTCGCCGAGCCGTACCTCGATACCGCACTTGCGGGCGAGCGCGCCGACCACGAAGTGGCCCAGGAACCGGGTGGGTTCGGCCATGAAGCTGGCGGTGCCGGAGAGTCGTACGTTGGCCTCGGCGAGGGCCTGGTTGTCCATGCCGAAGCCGTGGTCGACGATCGCGACCAGGTAGCCGGCGCTGGTGCGCCGTCCCTCGATCTCCACGTCGGAGTCCGGCGGCGAGAAGCTCAGCGCGTTCTCCACCAACTCGGCGAGCAGGTGGGCGATCTCGACGACGACGGAGCCGGTGACGAACGCGGGCTCGATCCGGCGCAGGGTGACCCGCCGGTACTCCTCGACCTCGGACAGCGCGGCCCGCAGTACGTCGTTGATGGCCAGCGGGGTGGACCAGGGGCGGGGGCTGGACTCTCCGGCGAGCACGAGGAGGCTTTCGGCGTTGCGGCGCATACGGGTGGCCAGGTGGTCGAGTTCGAAGAGGTTGGCGAGGGTCGCGGGGTCGGCGTCCTCGTGCTCCAGCTTGTTGATGAAGCTGATCTGACGGCGCACCAGGTTCTGGTTGCGACGGCCCAGGCTCACCAGGGAGTCGGTGGCGTTGCGCCGCAACACGGCCTGTTCGGTGGCGAGTTCGAAGGCGGACCGCTGCACCCTGTCGAACGCCTCGGCCACCTCCCGGACTTCGGCCCCGGCCCGGTCGCCCACGGACAGCGGAGCGGGCGGCTGCGGCGCCTCCCCGGACGAGCCGTCCTGCACGGCGGCCACGGCCTGCGGCAGCCGGCTCCCGGCCACCTCCCGTGCCTGCTGGGCGAGTTCGACGAGCGGCGAGGACACGGACCGTACGCAGTCGAGGGCCAGCGCGCCGAGCGCGGCCATCGTGCCGAGCACGAGTACCAGGAACAGCAGCAGGTCGCGCTGGGCCGAACTCTCCAGCTGGGCGGCGCGGTTCTCGACATCGGTGCCGAGGCCGATCTGTACGCTCCGCATCCCGTTGATGGTGGAGGTCATGGAGTCCCACCAGGCCATCGGCGGGACGGCACTCGACTTCAGCTTCCCGGTGCCGTGCACCGCCTTGCTCTCGTACGCCAGCGCGCGCTCGGCGTCGGGCGTGGTCAGGGCGGTGTTCAGGCGCCGTTCCTGCACGGCGGTGGCCGACCGCGGGAAGGCGTCAAGGGCGGCGAGGCGCCCGGCGCGGATCTCCATGAACCGGCTGTAGTCGTCGCGGCGGAACTTCCCGGCGCGCACGGAGCCGAGCACGATGGCCCGCTCCTCGCCGGTGAACTCCTTGGCGTTGCCGAGGACTTGGAGCGCCTGGTAGGCGTCGCGCAGGTTGCCGTCGTGAACGTCTTCGAGGCCGAGGTCGAGCCGGTCGAGGACGGTGATCGTGGTGGTGAAGTAGTCGAAGGTGTCCTTCACCACGCCGGTGCCGTCGTCGGCGTCCTTGCGGATACCGGCGAGGCCGTCGAGCCGGCCGAGGGACTCGCGCACGGAACCGGCGGCCGAGTCCTCACGCCCCTTCAGGGTCACGTCCAACTGCTCGCGCGCGGCGTCGGTCGCCTTGCGCTGCGTGGGCAGCTTGGCGCTGAACTGCTTGACGCCGCCGACGTATCCGGTGGTGAGTCCGCGCTCCTTCTGCAGTTCGTGGACGAGTCCCTGGAGGGTGATTTCCAGGCGGGCGTTGTCGGCGGTCGCGGAGGCGTTGCGATAGGCGGAGATCTGTTCGGCGGCCGCGACGCCGAGCAGTGCGAGCAGGACCACGAGGGCGAGAATCAGAATCCTCAGCAGCCTGGCGCGGATGCTGGTGGTCGCTTTTGTTGTGACGTCCACTGAAGTGCCTTAAGTGGGTGGCGGGTTGATCGGGGATCGAACCTGAGGCAGAAATGGTTCTGCTCCCGCCCAACGACACTCACGGCACACCGGTCACCGGATCATGTTTTTGTTTTACCGCCCCGAAACACGCTCCGCCGGGCCCCGCAGGTCAGCCATGATCCCTATTGCGGCACGTATACAGCGGCGGTGACTGCCCGTCACGGTCAGCAGTCGCAGCACGACAGACATTCACAACATTCGCAGCACTCGCACGCGTCACAGCACGAGCAGTCGGAGCAGCACCCCTCGCGCCGTCGCCGCGACCACGGCCCCTCGAACTTGTCGGCGCAGCACACCTTGCAGGTGCAGCACAGCCCGAGGGCCGCGGCGCACCCGGCCCAGAACCCGCGCTTGTCGGGCCGCGGGGGCTCACCGCCGTAGGGATTGCCGCCGTGCCGCGGATCACCCGGGAGGTAAGGAGTCCCCGGCGGCCCGAAGGCACCCTGCGGCTCCGACACGTGCCCATACCCGGACCCGTGCCCGCACGACCGGGTCCCGAAGGCCCGGTCCACGGAGCGCCCAAGTTCGTGCGCAAGCAGCAGATGCGCCAGCTTGCCGTCGGTGAAGGACGTCTCCCGCAGCGCGAGCCGTATCCCGTGCAGCGCGTCGTCGGCCAGCCGCCGGGCCTCGGTGAGCGGGGTGCCGGTCGCGGTGAGGGGATTCCAGGCGCCGGCCGCGGCATCCGCCTCCCTGTCCTCCACGGCGTCCAGGAGGTGCGCGAGCCGTCCGAAGAGGCGCCCGGCCTCGGCGAGCGGTACGGCGTTGTCAGGCCGTCCGGCCAGGATCGCGGTGTGCGCGAAGGCCGCCGCGGTGGCGGTCTCGGTCGGCTCGGTGACGTTCAGGAGCGGCGTCCCGGGCCTGGCGACGGCCTCGATGCCGAGCTGCCGGTCCACGGCGTCGACGAGCACGGCGGCGTCGAACCCGACGGCGGAACCGGTCCGCGCCCCGGCCCGCCCCCAGCTCCCGGCGACCCGCCGCGCGGCCAGCGCCACCGGCCCGCGGGCCAGCAGCCCGTCCCCGTCGGCGACGTGGTCACGCACCTTGGCGGAGGCGAGCACCAGCGAGACGGCCGCCGCGAGCCGCGCTCCCTCGCCCTGCGCGACGGACGCGGTCCGCATCCCGCGCAACGGGCAGGGCCCGGCCGTACGCCGCCATCCACCGCCCGCCCGCTCGACCTGAGCCTCCGTCAGGACAGAGAGCAGCAAACCGTCGTAATTAGTGACAACCCTCGCGAACTGGCCATGATCTCCGCGCAGCGCGAGACACAGCCCGCACAAATGCGCCATCCACTGCGTCTTGAGGCTCTCTCCGAGCCGATGACTGCAAGGCCGGACCATTCCGAACACGACAACCCCCCGTGGCGTGTACGACATCTGACATGGCGTTCGGAGTTCGACAGGGCACCTGACCGGGCGTTGAGCAGCCGTGTCGTATCGACCACCCCGTTCACCCGTACGCACCAGCCGTCACCCGGACGCCGGGAAGAATCATATTTCACTCTCAGTCAGCAGCCCTATCCAGCAACACCCTTGATACACAGGGGCCCTCGACGTATGGGCTGTGCACCAGTAGCGTCACAAACCCCCCGCGCGGCGTCTATCCACTTGGCGCGCGATCCGCATCATGGATGACCATAGGGATGCGGAAAGCAAGAAAGACCGCTGTGAGAGGAGGCGTCCATGGGATCGGTACGCAAGGCAAGTGCCTGGCTTGGGCTCGTCGACGACAACGATGACGAGCGCTACTACGACGACGACTACTCCGAAGGGACCGAGCAGCCCGGGGATGCCTGGGTCACGGATCCGCGGGTGAAGGTGGCCGAGGACGTCGCCGAGGTGAAGGGCCGCCGGATCGGCACGGTCACCCCGGACAGCTTCCGGGACGCCCGCGCCATCGGCGAGCTGTTCCGGGAAGGGGTTCCGGTGATCGTGAACCTCACGGCGATGGAGGCGACCGACGCCAAGCGCGTGGTCGACTTCGCGGCCGGCCTCACCTTCGGCCTGCGCGGCACGATCGAGCGGGTCGCGAACCGTGTCTTCCTGCTGACCCCCGCCAACACGGAGATCGTCAGCGGCGACCCCGCCGTGCGCCGTGAGGACGGTTTCTTCAACCAGAGCTGAGGCAGGGCCGCTTACCGGCCCTGCCTCCCGCAGGGTTGCTCCCGAGCCGCCGGTCTACCGGAAGGCGTCGAGTCCGGTGAGCGCCTTGCCCAGCACGAGCTGGTGCATCTCGACGGTACCCTCGTACGTGAGCACCGACTCCAGGTTCGTCGCGTGCCGCATCACCGGGTACTCCAGCGAGATCCCGTTGGCACCGAGGATGGTCCGTGCCGTACGACAGATCTCGATGGCCTCTCGTACGTTGTTCAGCTTGCCGAAGCTGACCTGCTCGGGACGCAGGCGCCCGGCGTCCATGCGCCGCCCCAGGTGATGGGCCAGCAGAATCCCCTTGTGCAGCTCGACCGCCATGTCGGCGAGCTTGGCCTGGGTAAGCTGGAAGCCACCGATCGGCCGCCCGAACTGCTCCCGGGTCTTCGCATACGCGACCGCGGACTCGAAGGAAGCACGCGCCGCGCCCATGGCGCCCCACACGATTCCGTAACGAGCGTGCGACAAACAGCTGAGCGGTCCCTTCAACCCGACCACGTCCGGCAGCACGGCATCGGCGGGCAACCGCACGTCGTCGAGGACGAGTTCGCTGGTGACGGATGCGCGGAGTGACCATTTGTGCTTGATCTCGGGCGCGGAGAACCCGGGGACATCGGTGGGCACGACGAACCCACGGATCCCGTCGTCGCTCTGCGCCCACACGACGGCAACACCGGCCACCGACCCGTTGGTGATCCACATCTTCCGCCCGTTGAGCACCCAGTCGCCGCCGTCGCGCTTGGCGTAGGTGCGCATCGCGCCGGGGTCGGAGCCGTGGTCGGGCTCGGTGAGCCCGAAGCATCCGATGACGTCACCGGAGGCCATGCGCGGCAGCCACGCCTGCTTCTGCTCTTCACTCCCGAAGCGATGGATGGCGTACATGGCGAGGGATCCCTGCACCGAGACGAGCGACCGGATCCCGGAGTCGGCGGCCTCCAACTCCAGGCAGGCGAGCCCGTATTGGACGGCGGAGGCACCGGCACACCCGTACCCACTGAGCGACATACCCAGAGCCCCGATACCCCCCAACTCCCGCGCGAGCTCCCGAATCCCGGGCAACTCCCCCTTCTCGTACCACTCCGCGACGTACGGCAGCACCCGGTCGGCGGCCCACGCCCGGACGGTGTCGCGGATCGCGAGGTCCTCGGGGTCGAGCAGGTCGTCGATGCCGAGGGGGTCGGCGGGGTCGAAGGGGGGCAACTTCGGGGACGCAGCCATGACACAGCCTCCGGCACTAAAAACTATCACCGCTAGTTACGACAACGGGCTCGACGTTACGACGACGGCTCGGGCACGTCCAGCACAGCCACAAACCTCTCCCACCCGCCCGCCTGTTTGCGGACCCGCAGCCCGCCGACGGCGGGCCACCCCCACAGGAAACGTCCACCCCTCGATCGCCCGTAAACGGGTGGTGCGTGGGTGGGAGATGGTTGTTCAGGCTGAGACGCGGGACTCTGCGACTTCTCTGGGGGCAGGTACCCCCACCGCCGCCGCAGGCACCTCGCACTGCATGATCCGCGGCAACCGCAACGCCATCACCGCCCCCAGCAGCAACAGCCCCGCGCTGACGAGCAACGTGACATGCAGGCCGTGCACGAAGGAGTCCCGTGCCGCGTGGCGCAGGGCGGCGCCCCGTACCCCGCCCAGCCGCGCGGCGACGTCGTAGGCCTCCCCCAGCGAATGCCCCGCCGAGGCCGACGCGGACGCCGGTACACCGGGAACGGACGACAGCCCGGGCGTGTACGCCGCGTTCATCACGCTGCCGAGGAGCGCGATGCCGATACCGGCGCCGAGTTGGTAGGAGGTCTCCCCTATCGCCGCCGCGCCGCCCGCCTGAGCCGGCGGTGCCTCGCTCAGCATCGACTCGTACGCCCCGAAGAGCGTCATCTCCAGGCCGAAGCCCAGCAGCAGGAACCCGAAGAGCAGCAGCCCGGTGTTGTCCCGCCCGCCCATCGCGGTCAGCGTCAGCACCGAGACCGCGGTCAGGCAGAAGCCGAAGCACACCATCCGGCGCGGGCCGAAACGCCGTAGCATCCGCGCCCCGAACAGCCCCGCCGCCATCGCCGCGAACGTCAGCGGCAGGAGTCGTAGACCCGTCTGGAGCGGCGACAGGCCCAGCACCAGTTGCAGGTACTGCGCCGCGATCAGCTCCAGGCCCACCAGTGCAAGCATCGCCAGCACGATGCAGCCGACGGAGGTGCTGAAGGCCGGCCTGCGGAACATCGACAGGTCCACCAGTGGATGCGTACGGCGCCGTTGTCGCCGTACGAAAAGAACCAGCAGCACCGCGCCCACGACGAGCGGGGCCACGGTCCACGCGCTCTCCGCCGGTTCCCCGCCGCCGAGCCGCTTCACTCCGAGGACGACGCCGAAGAGTCCGCCCGCGGCCA
>Ga0307507_10007458_pt1 | contig 15902 bp, 4 predicted proteins | sample 7_EM_MG_FD_207223 | JGI IMG/M metagenome (GOLD analysis project Ga0307507, IMG submission 207223) | Populus trichocarpa ectomycorrhiza microbial communities from riparian zone in the Pacific Northwest, United States - 7_EM | ecosystem: Host-associated > Plants > Roots > Unclassified | place... | reverse complement strand
TGCTTGGATAATTAGCTTTAACTTCATTAACCTAGCAGTTAATTTTGGTAAGAAGCTCTCTACCTATAATATACTGCGTGGAAGTTAAAGCAAGATCTACCTTTACTACGCAAGCTTTCCAAATTGCTATATAGTATATCTATACTATGTTGGGCTCTAAGGGAGTTGGCGAGCTTAAATCTACGCTAATAACTTAATTAAGTGTATTTTTACGTCTTAGCGGAGGCCTTAAAGGCTTAATAGCTTTAGGCTTCTTCCTAGATGTTAACTTTAGATTTAAACTATTCTAGCTTAAACGCCTAGCAGGCTTCTAAGTACGTCAATTTAACTTAGAGACTTTAGTGGCCTTAATAGATTAGGCGACTCTAGCAGCTATAAAAGCTTCTATAGCTTCTCTAGTTGGACGAACTATACGCCTACTAGCTGTTTAAAAGCCTTCCTCTTCCTCTAAAGGCTTATAAGGCTCCCGCTTAATAGTTAAATCAACTAGCTCTATATTTTTATCTTTATTGTCTTCCTTATCTAAGTCCTTATCTAACTCCTATAACTCTAACTCTACCTCTTCCTCTACTACCTCCTCCTCCTCCTCCTCCTCTTCTTCTTCCTTAATGTTCTTGGGCTGCGGAGGCGGGTAGCGCGCTAGAACTATACATAGGCCTATATAAATAGGTTAAGTAATAGTATTCCGCTTAATTAGTTAAAAACCTTATGTAGATTAACTAGCAGCTTGTTTCTGGAGGCTCTTATAGGCTACCATAGCGCCTATAATACTTAAAAATTGACCTAGATAGATAATATAATATAAATATAAAACCTTACTATTTTGGAAGTAAAACTAATACGTGCAGGCGTGGCAGGCATACGATTTATATGGTAAACTCACCAAAAGTCGATGTTGTGTGTGCGTGGCTCGCTTAATTTAATTTTCGCAACACTTTTGCAAACCACAATAAAGAGACCGCTCGGGCCCTTGAGGCTTAATGTCACTCCTTTAAGTCTTAGCAGGTTGCGTTCGCTCGGTTAACCCGTCTTAAGAAGGTTTATAAGAAGGTTCATTTTAAGGAGTGGAAACTTGTTTAATAGGGTCTTGACGAGCTAAGTAATAAAAGGACTAGCTCTCCTTCTATAAGGGAAATAACTCTAAGTAGCTTGGCAATTGCTCCTTTTAGGTCCCCCTTAGGTAACTCGTTCTTTAGTGATCCTTTTTTAACGCTCCCTAACCTACTTTCTTCTAATACTCCTTTACCTTTCCTATAGCATTCTTTAGGTTGCTTAGTGGTTCCTAGGTAGTTTTACTATAGCCTATCCACTTTACTTTATACTATATTTCGTTATCTACGTCCTTATAACTAATGATCTTTAAAACTTGCTATTTATCTTTCTCTTGTCCTCTATACGTGTCTGCCTTATAGACTAGTGGCTTAACATTCCCGTATACTAGCTCTAGCATTGCGATATGTTATATAGGGTAGATCTTTATTTTGGCTAGTAGGTTTAACTTATACGTAACCAATGAAATTCTTTATATAATTTTAAAAGGTCCTAGTCTGATATAGTCTAACTTCTTGCTTAATTGTCAACTCTTAAAATTTTTGTGTAGTAGCCACACTTTATCTCCCTCCTTAAGATCTGGTCCCTTAGATCTCTTAGCATTATAGTACCTTTTTATTTGTTCTTATACTAGTTTAGCTGTTTCTTTAAGGTTTTTATAAAGATTTATTAACGTCTCCATTCTTTGTTTAGCTGTGCTACTTGTCTTTTTTGCTTAATATGGCGATAACGATATTCTTAGTTTATATCCGTAATTTGCCTTAAATGGTAATGTCCCTATTTCTTTTTATAGTGTTGTATTATATGTAAACTATGTAACTGGTAATAACGATACCCAATTATTCTGGGCGTAATTAATATAATGCCTTAGATACTGTTCTAGTGTCTAATTTAGTCTTTTTATTTGTCCGTCCGTCTGTGGATAATATGCTGTAGATATTACTGCGCAAACTCCTTATTCTGCCAGAAATACTTCCTAAAATGCTGCTATAAATCTTGGATCTCTGTCTAATATAATCTTATCTGTGCTCTATGTCTTGTAAATACTTCCTTTATATAGATTCTAGCGACATCTTCTACTAATATCTCTTTAGTGCATGCTATAAAGTATCCCTACTTTATTAGCTTATCCACTATTACTAAGATCGCGTTATAATCTTGTCCTGTAATAGGATCTCTTAACTTTAGTAACTTAATAATAAAGTCCTATAATATAATTTCCTATAGTCTTCCTGGTATTTTGATAGGTTATAGCCCTCTATATAGCTTGTGCCTTGTTGGTTTGTTTCTTTAGTAATCTAGATATTCCCTTATAACTTGTCTTACTAGCCCCCAGATTCCTTAAATAATATACTCCTCTTAAAGCCTTAATACTAGTCCTATAGACCTGTTATATCCTTATGTCATTTCCTTATAGAATTCTTTAACAAATTCTTCTGTAATAGACTTAGGCATATATATTACTTCTCTATTTTTATATTGCTCTAAGTCTGGATCCTCTGCCTATACTTTTTAGATCTTCTATATCTAATTACTCTCTAGTAACTTATGGATCTAACTTTTCTTAGTTGCTATAATCTTTAAATAATTATACCTAATTAATCCGTCTTAATTCTTTTGTAATAAAGCTCCTGATAGCTTTTTGTTACTTTATAGTTTAGCCTTTCTACTTAGAGCGTCTGCTCGTGCATTGTCTATATCCTTAGTATGCTAAATTTTGAAATAGTATTTTATAAGCATTTCCGCCCATCTAACCTGTCTTTAGTTGAGTTCCTTTATTATTAGGAATCCTGTAAGGTTCTTATAGTCTGTCTTAACCATAAATGGTTTCTCTATGCTTTATAAGAATGCTCTCTATTCCTTAAGTGCTGTAACTATACCTAACAACTCCTTATTGTAAATATCATAGTTTAACTCTAGTGGTGTTATTTTCCAACTATAGTATGCTACTGGATGCCATGCGTCCTAATGCTTCTGTAGCAAATATACTCCTAGTGTAAAGTCTAATATATTTGTCTTAACAACTATTTTTAACTTTGGTTGATAGATCTTGAGGACTAGTTCTTAGGTAAACAACTCTTTAAGTTCCTAGAACAGCTCCTTCTATTCGCTACCCCAAACCTATAGTTCTTCTCTCTTTATTAGTCTTGTAAATAGCTTAATACTTTTTAACCACTATACTATAAACCTCCTATAGTAGTTACAAAACCCTAGAAACGATTTTAACTATATAACGTTCTCTAGTTCTTGCCAACTCACTATAGCTTTAACTTTCTTTAGGTCTATACTGATTTTCCCTAGTTTAATAATAAATTCTATAAAATCGGTTTTTCTTATAAAGAGCTCGCATTTCTTAATTGCTACTAGCATCTGTTCTTCTTATAGTCTCTTTAAGACCTATTTAACGTGTTCTCTATATTCTTCCTTGTTTTCTAAGTAGATAATAATGTTGTTAAGGTATGCCATAATAAACTCATCTAGGTGTTCTCCTAATACACTATTAATTCGCTTTTGGAACGTTACTAGTATATTTATAAGCCCGAATTATATAACTAATGGTTTATATAGTCCTTCCTTTGACCTAAAGGCTGCCTTCTATTTGTCGCCTTCCTTAATCCTAATCTAATGGTACACCTATTTTAGATCTATCTTTGTAGAGATCTTTACGTTGCCTATCCTATCTTAGATTTCGCTAATTAAGGGTAAAGGATACCTATCCTTCCTAGTAATGCTGTTTAACTATCTGTAGTCTATACACATCCTAAGTTTTCCGTTTTTCTTTAGGATGAATAGTACTGGATATCCTACTAATAACTGTGATAGTCTAATATATCCCTTACGTAAGTTCTCCTGGATAAACTCCTTAAGCGCTACTAACTCTGTTTTAGTAAGCTTATAAATTGGAAAGAACTTTAGACTTATTCCCTTTTTTAATTCTATCTTATGGTCCCATGCTGCATGCTTTAACAGCTTTTCACTTTCTAGTAACTATAACTTTTTACTATGCTTATAGTATCTCTTTGGTATATAACTTAAGCTTCGCTTAGTCTCTTTATATATCGCTCTAACTTAGTACTATACTAACTTGATTTACTGTTGCACTTTATGCTATTAAGTATTTTTAATATTGACCTAACCTGTAACCTAATTAATTTTTGGATTATACTCCTATAACTAAGGCATTCCTAGTATCGCCTCGTTTTATCCTAACGGTAGGATATTAAAAGACATTCTGACTGGTCTTCCTTTAATAGTTAACTGAATAGGTCCTATTTTAAGATTAATAATGCCTCCTCTATAGGCTATCTAATCTCCTAAAATTATTATAAGTGGATATAGGTATTCCTTCTATCTATGTAGTAACTCTATCCTTTTTACTACCTTTGGTAATATGTAGTTTCTAGTTGCTCCACTATCTACTAACGCTTTAAACTATTGATCTTGCCATTTAGCTTATAAATTTAGGTATTGCCCTTAAATTCCTTTAAGGGTTTAAGGCTCTAACACTGGTTCCCTCTAGTCCTATACACCTCCCCTTTTCCTAACTGTTAGCTGCTAGATCCTACCTATACTTAGTCCAACCTTAGCTAATACTTAGTTTATTTCTTTTTCTCTACGTACTATAGATAAGTGTTCTCTAGGCACTCCCACCACTATTATCTATCTAGGCATTTTTCCGTAAGGAATCTTCCTAGTTAAAGTGTTAAGTCCCCTTAACCTTATACTTCTACTGGGTGCTATTTATATATATACTTAGCATTTCTAAACCGCTTTTCCTCTAGTGCCTAATATATCCTTACTAGGTACTTCTAGTTCTTATCTTTAGGTACTCTATATATATTACACGTGTTATCCATATAAGCTATCTATAATAGTGTATAATACGCTATATGTTTTGGGTTAACTCTTGGTTTATTTTTATCCTTAAGTTTAAACCTATACCTAGTTAACCTGACTACTGGTATCTCTACTGCGGGTACTAAGATTTGTTATTCACTTCTCTAGTCCCTAGATTCCTCTTCTAGGTTCCTTAACATTATAATTAATACTCCTTTAATATAACTTATGCGTTTCTCTATAATAGGTTAGTCTTAGACAACTTTTTTATTTAGCTATATATAGAAATCTACCTATTTGTCGTTATGTTGTTGCCTATACCACTTTCCGTATAACTGGTTTAGTATATATAGTCTATCTATTAGAAAGTACCTTGTTATTACTACATTATAACATCCTTTGGTATATCTTTCTTTAAACCTAGTTAGGATATCTAGATCCTCTTCTTATTCCAGTTTATCTAACTATTTTACCCTAGGTGTCCCTGCACTTAGCCTATTAGTAACTCTTCGTATAGGTGCTCTATCCCTTATATAACCTGGCATAGCTAACCTCTTGTCTAGCTTTTGCTCTTGCTATATAATAATTCTTATTCTAAACTTATCTATAGTTTCTTATTTTCTACGTCTTGTAGCTAGATCTTTATAGTCATCTTGCTTTTTAATCCTAGTATTAACTATTTAATCTTTAGGCTAAATATTGCGTTTACCTAGGATTGCTAATGTTCTTATTTGTTCCCCAAACTTATAGTTCTTAAACTTGCGTCCTATACTTATTTGTTTATTACTAAACTAAGTTACTACTCTTTCCCATCAGTTTTCATCCGTTGTGGGTCTTTAGGTGTGTCTTATCTCGTTTTAAAAATCTTAAGCTTCTTATATCTCTTCTTAAGAATCTTAAGCCTGTGGCCTTTTGCCTTTATTAAGTAATAAGCTAGCACTAGTAGTTATCTACTTGCTTAATTTCTTCTAAACATTACTCCTATTATCTTGTAAAGCGATGGAAATTGTATCTAATAGTATTATAATACTCGTTACTAAACCTTGTTCTATAATGGTCTTAGTCTTTACTTCTATTTTAACTTCTCTAAGGTTTGTATACTCCTAGTAAGCTGCCTTTATTGCCTTGTTATTAGTAAATGCTTTGCCTATATCAAATTTATTGTCTTTAATGTCCGATCTATAAGCTGGTTTATTAGTTCCTCTAAACTTAGATAATAATAGCTCCTATAGCTAATAGCTTATGCTATACTTGGCGTCCTTATAAATTTAGTATACGTTATTATAATAATACACAAAACTATTAATTAAACACTCTTTTATTTCTTACAGTGCACCGTCGTCCCTCTATACGTACGTGCCGTTTGCTAGCCTTGTTCTTTTACCGCGTTGTTACTCTAACCACCTCTATAGTCTCTAGCGAAATAACCTTGTTTTCCGCAATTTATATAAGCCCTATCTTTAAACCACTTTTCTTACTATAGAGTCCGCCTAAACATCTTTTACTACTAAGATCCCTAATTTGGCCTCTACTTCTAGGTCCTATAATTACTTAATCCTTAACCTCTAGGTTTCCATAGTTTCTTTTCCCACTTTTAGGTTTCTTTAGTACTGCTTAGGTCCATTAGCTCTGCGCCATTCTATAGTTTTTAACTCTACGTCTGTCATTGCGTACTCTGCGCCTTATACAACTATAGAACTCTATCTTGCCCTCTCTTAGCTTGTTCCTATAACGGTGCTAGGGCAACGCTACCTGCTATACTCAGTAGACCCTGACTCCTGCCAACCAATCAGGATTTTCCATCCCCGGGATGGAAAATCGCCATTGGCTCGCTTACTACTAGCGCCTTAGCAACCCCTTTATATCTTACTAGTCTCTGACAGACTTCTTCTTCTCCTTAGCTTAGTATTCTTATATAGTAGTAATCTACAAGCTTCGGTTTAGAAGCATTTGTATAAGCCTGTTATATTATACTAAGCTCTCCCTATATTGCCTAGGAAGGCCTTAATAATATCCCACTCTAAAAAGACCTTTGTCTGCAACAACGCGTTAACGCGTTATACTCAGACATTAAAAAACCCACACTACTACGCCTAAGAAGGCCCTGACAATATCCCACTTTATAGGCCAGACTGTACTTAACCTACACCTATAAAAGAACCCCGGAATTAAAACCGAATTATACAATTCTAATAAACCTTAGGAAGCCAACGATGGCACCTAAAGTAAGCTTATCTAAAAGACCTGCCTCTACCTGAGAGGAACATAAGGTCTAGTTAGGATTAGAAATTGAAGACAATGACAACATTATAGGTGTATATAAGCAGATTCATGCCCTTGCAGCCAATTAGAAGGTTAATTGTCTTTAAGCCTAAAGCATACAAGAGACTCTAAAGGAGATCCTAGAAAGCCTTACTGCCTTATAAAATAGCCCAGCCTCCCCTTTATAAAGCCTTAGTTAACCCATTCGCTCTACCAAATGCAATACACTAGAGAGTATAGATATAATAACAAAGTAATTAAAGTCTGTTAAGCTCCCTAACCCCCCACCATTATTGGACGGCGTAGACCCGACCTTTAAGAACTGGAGAATCTAGGTGTGAGAAAAGCTTTGTGTTAACTATAACCATTTCCCCTCTAAAGAAGCTAAAATGCTCTACCTCTTTAGTTGAACCATTGGGGACGCCTAGTAACACCTTTAGGCCAAGTTTAAGGACGAGTCACCTGTTCGGTTTATATCTGCTAATAAGATAATATAGCATCTAGCTACTATCTATATCAATCCAAATAAAGTACGGGATGCCCGTTACGACTATAATTGCCTAATAATAAAATCAAACCAATCCTTTACCGAGTTCTAGACTTAATTCTTACACCTAGTAGGCGAAGGCCAGGTCCCCCCTAAGAACTATTATTTGGACCTATACAACAAGCTAACAGTCCGACTATAAGAGAAGATTATGGTAGCCTTAAACAACCTACTAACCTACTAAAGACTTGCAGCCCAATATTTGTTACTGGATTTAGAACTAAAACAAATTGATGCTCGCTCTAATTAACTAAAGAGGTCCTATAGCAACCGCAACCTATCCGCTACACTAATAGGAGCTGGCGTTAGAAGACAAACTATAACTGCCCTTATACTAAAAGCGGTTATAACTGCCTACTAGTAAACCTTGCCTAACCTACTACGTACTATACCTTTAACTAATACTTATTACAACACCCTAATTAACCCTACCATGGTTACGTGCTTTAATTGTGGAAAAAATAGTTACTTTGCTATATCCTACCTAGAGCCAAAGGATATAGGTAATATTAAGGAGATAGAGGAAGAAGAAACGCCTAATAAGTTAGAAAAAGAAGAACCCTAGGGAAAGACTCCCCCCTAGGGTATCCTATTAATCTTAAAGAGATTAATCTAAGTTAGCTAATAGGTAGAAAACACTTTATAGTTCCATGTATAGTATCTTAAAATGGATATAGAGTTAATATAACTGCCCTTATTAACACTAGAGCAAATAGCTTTGCCTTTATAAACACTACTTATATAAATAATGTTACTAAGTTCTTAAATATAAATGCTACCCAACTAGAGAAGCCTGTTTAAGTAAAAGGCTATAACGGCCAAGCTGGTAAGTCAGTTACCTATGTCTTAAAGCTATATATTGCTATTAATGGATGACGCTAGTTTGGTATCCCCTTTTGTATCCTAGACCTAGGGTCCCATAACATAATCCTTAGCCAAAAATAGATGTCCTACTTTGATATTTGGCTAAATGTTTAATAAAGACAGTTTATCTGGCTGGAGAGTAGACTAAAGTTACCCTCCTTTGTTAAAAAGATCCGTACTAACCATAAGATATTAGCCGCAAAGGCCAATCCTACCCACTAGTAGGATATTAGGGACCGCGACCTAGCTTTTGCTTAAGAAGATGCCTATTATAAGGCCGGTAAGAAATCCGTACTAACAAGGATACTCCCCTAAAGGACTATAGTCAAGGAGGACTCTACTTATGGAAGTAAAATGGACAGTAATATAGACAACTTCTAAATTGCGAAGATCCGGCTAATAGGGAAGAGGACATACTAACAGGACTTAGAGGATAACCTTTGGAAGATATAATAAGAGCTAAAAGGAGTAAAGACAACGCTAATACGCCAAAAGCCCCTAAGGCCGCGGACACCCCTACTACCACACGACCCCCCTATAGTAGATATCGCGGTAATTAGCGCTATAGGTTTCCACTTTAATATATATTAAAAGGATAATAAGGTCTTTATAACTAGCTTATATAAAATTAACCAGATTATTAATAAGAAGGAAGAAGGGCCAATAGAGAAAACTAATAAGGAGTTAGTTAAGCGCCTCCTCCCTATATACCTCTTAGACCATAGAGACGCGTTCTTAAAAGCAGCCTTAGATATACTGCCCCCCCACTAAACCTATAATTATAAGATTTAACTAGAGGCCGATAACTCTCTAGGCTACAGCCCCCTTTACTAGTAAACTATAGAGGAACTAAAAGTAACTAAGTAGTACTTAATCAATAACCTCTATAAGGGGTTTATTAAGCCAAGTTAGGCCCCTTTTACTTCCCCTATTTTCTTTATAAAGAAACCTAATAAAGGCCTCTGCTTCTGTATTGACTATCAGAAACTAAATGCTATTATTTAGAAAGATTATTACCCTCTTCCCCTAATTAATAAGACCCTTATATATCTAAGCTAAGCTAAAATCTTTACTAAGCTTAATGTCCGCTAAGCTTTCCACTAAATTAGGATGGACCCTATATTAGAGGATCTAATAATGTTCTATACCCGCTACGGTTCTTACAAATATAAAGTTCTTCCTTTTAGACTAATAAATAGGCCAGCCACGTACCAACGGTATATAAATGATGTTCTTTTTGACTACCTTGATAAATTCTATACGGCATACCTAGATAACATTCTTATATACTTGGATAATAAACTTAAGCACCAAGTTTACGTTAAAAAGGTCCTAGAGAGGCTGCGGAATATAGGCCTATAAGTTAATATTAAGAAATGCGAATTTGGAGTAAAATAAACAAAGTACCTTGGGTTTATTATTAGTATAAAAGGAATTGAAGTTAACCCTAAAAAGGTTAAGGCGATATATAACTAGAAACCCCCTTATACTATAAAAGGTATCTAGTCCTTTCTAGGCTTCTATAACTTCTACCATCAGTTTATTTATAACTATAGGGTTATAGCTAAGCCTCTTATATAACTAACGAAGAATAATACACCTTTTGTTTTTAATAATAACTATATAGAAGCTTTTAAGGAGTTAAAGAACCGACTTACCTCCTCCCTAATTCTCTATTACTATAACCCAGACCTTAAATTAATACTGGAAACGGACGCCTCTAATAGAGTAGTAGTAGGAGTTCTCTTATAGTTATACCTAGATGGCGAGTGGTACCCTATAGCGTTTTTCTTAAAGATAATGGCCCTAGCTAAGTGTAACTACAAGGTATATAATAAGGAAATGCTGGCTATTATATAATTATTATCCTAGTGGCGCGCAGAGCTTAAAAGCATAGACTCTTAGATTAAAATCTATACTAATTATAAAGCCCTTAAGTATTTTATAACAATAAAGCAGCTTACCGGTTAATAGGCTAGGTGGGCTAAAATACTCTCCCAATTCTTCTTTATAATTATATACTGCCCTAGTAGGTAAAATTCTAAAGCTAATGCCCTTACCTAGAGAGAATAGGATGTGGAACCATAGGATAAGCTAAAGGCTTAGCACCGGATATATGCCCTCCTCCATCCCAAATAGCTTAACCTACGTATCCTTAAGGAACTAAACTCTAAATAGAATAAGCTGGCGCCTATAGAAGGAGAGATCCTAGATAAACTAATAGGACTAATTAACCGCATTTTAATCGCGAACTGCATAGCTAAATCCCTAAAAGCCCTCTGTGACTAAGCTATAAAAGGCGACCCTAATTTGGAAATAGAAGACGGACTACTTTTATACTAAGAACGGCTTATAGTTCTAGACATTAACAACTTATAAATGGAACTGATTTATAAAGCCTATTATTAAGTCTCTATAGCGCACCCTAGTTAAGATAAGACCCACCAACTACTAGCGCCTTGCTACTACTGGTAAGGACTCCTATCCGATATAGAACGGTTTATTAGAAATTGTTATGCTTATAAATAGGCAGATACCCCCAGGGATTAAACCCCTAGATAGTTATAACCACTGCTAGTTCCCAAACGCCTTTAGCAGCATATTATAATGGACTTTAAATTATTCCCAAAGGACAAATATGGCTATAATATGGCCTTTGTGGTAGTTAACTGACTAAGTAAGTAAGCCATTTCCCTTCCCTGCTTTAAGACTACAACCGCAAAAGATATGGCCCGTATATATATTAACAACATTTACTGGATCTATGGCGCTCCCGAGTTAATTGTCTCTAACTATAGACCCTAATTTATATTAGACTTCTGGGATAAATTCTACCGTATTCTTGGGATTAAGATTAAGCTCTCTACTGTATTTTACCCTTAGACTAACGGCTAAACTAAGATTATAAACTAGTACCTTAACCAATAACTTTACCCCTTTATTAATTACTACTAGGACAACTGGTTGGAACTACTGCCTATAATAGACTACGCACAGCTTACGCTCCCTTATAATAGTATAGGAATGTTGCCATTTAAGTTAATCTATAGATATAAGCTATAAACATCCTTTAATTGGGATAGACCTATAGGGCCTATAACAGCCCGCAAACACCTCAGCTATAAAGAGGCCTAGACATTCACTAAGAGAATGCACGGAGCCTGGGAGACTGCCTAAGCAATTATGAAAAAAGCATAAGAGAAGAAAGAGGCTAACATAAACTAATATTATCGCGAGGTAGACTTCTACGTAGGAGATAAGGTATAGGTATTAACAAAGAACTAGAAGACCCAGAGGCCGAGCCGTAAGCTAGACCACTAAATGGCTGGCCCCTATAAGATCCCTAAGAAGGTAGGGCACTCTTTTAAGGTTAAGCTACCAGAGTTAATAAAGATCCACCCTATCTTCTCTCCAGACTGACTGCGGAAGGCCACGGACGACCTATTACCTGGACAGTACAACAACCCCCCACTGCCAATTCAGATTACAGAGGATAAGGAATGGGAAGTTAAAGAGATCTTAGCAGTTAAGAAAGACCGCGGTACCCTAAAATACTGTACAAGCTGGGTAGGTTATAATAAAGATCTAGAATAGTACCCCGCATCTGATTTTAAGTACTCTCCCTATAAGCTATAGGACTTCCACCTAGCCTACCCTAACCTCCCTGGACCACCACGCCAATTAGAAAGCTGGATTAAATACTAGGAAGAAGGGGTGGATAACTATAATAATTTAGATAACAATAAGGAGCTTAGACAACGCCTAAGGGCAGGCTTTTTTAGGAGGGGGGGGTAATGTGACGGTGCTAGGGTAACGCTACCTACTATACTTAGTGGACCCTAACTCCTGCCAACTAATTAGGATTTTCCATTCCCGGGATGGAAAATTGCCATTGGCTCGCTTACTACTAGCGCCTTGGCGACCCCTTTGTATCTTGCCAGTCTCTAATAGACTTCTTCTTCTCCTTAGCTTAGTATTCTTATATAGTAGCAATCTACAAGCTTCGGTTCAGAAGCATTTGTATAAGCCTATTACAGTTCCCTTTAATAGATCCTATTATTAATCTTTATTAACTGGTTTATTAACTCTCTTAAAGTATCCGCATCTTCTATTAGGATAATTGCGTCCTAGACTTTAGCCTTAAGTCCTTATTTATACTATGCTATAAACGCCCTATCATTCCACTTAACCTACGTGGCTAGTGTTTAAAACTATATTGTATACTTAATTGCTAAAGTGCGTTATACTAAGTTCTAAAGCTTTTGTTCCACTATAGTTATAGCCTCTAGGTCTCTAAATATCTACGTTAGTTATTTTATAAACCCGTTCTAACTAGTAAATATATACTGTACGTCCTAGTTAGTAGTTGTTATGCCATTAGCCTATATTTCCGTAAGATACGGTTTAAACTATTTAAGTACCCTCCCTATTAGGAACAATCCTGTATAGGCTACTTAATCCAACAATATTGCTAACTTCGCTCCTTCCTATATTACCTTAAAGTGCATCTATATAAGAAATCCCTTAAGCTTTAACTTCTCTCCTAAAAACCATTTAATTAAAGATAGCTTGATCTTTACTGCTCTAATTCTATTAATGTGTTTTTTAAGTATCCTATTATTATCTTATAAGTAATTAACTATTTCCTATAACTAACCTCGTGTAACCACTTAAGAATCCCTATTATCCATACTGGTATCACCTAGCCCTAAGGTTGTGGCTGCCGTCAATATTGTTGTAACTAGTGCTTTAGGTAGCATATTATTTAATCTTGTTTAATACCGTAACTTTAGTAGTAAATATGTAACGGAACCTTGTAGTAGAAACTATGGTAGGTCCTATTATTAGGCTAGGTATATAGGTAAGAACAAATCAACAACATAATAATAACTAGTAGAGTAGTTGCCTAATAGATTAACTCTAATTATATTCTAAGATTTACTATAAGGAGAGAACTATCTATAGTAGAGACTAAGGTCCTTTAAATACACAACCGTACTCCTAAGAAATCCTCTCTTGTATGTAAGGTACGTGTTATACGTATTATACGCGGGCGTACACTACGTACACTTTGTACACTACGTATAATATTATGTGACTCGCTTATTATTCCTTGTTATATGGTTCCACCGGATCTATTTTGGACCGTGCCTATATCAACCAACTAGCTTCCTGCGACTCTTCCCCAAGTAGTCGTAACATCGTACTTAAAGCGTCCGTAACAAGCAACAGTAATTCAGGAGTATTAATTTAATTATAAGCTTGGCTACTTAATGACCGATAACGCCGGCAATAACAACAACCTCTATAATTACCTTTTATAAAGCCTCTTGGTACCCAAAAAGGAACGGCTTTGGTGCGTTAGCTATATTATTAACCTCATCGTTAAGGCCCTAATATATGGCAAAGGCGTAAGCAAGCTTAAGCGCCTGCTAATTAGTGCAAGCGATTAAGCTAAATTCAACCTTATGCGGTAGAAAGGCTTTATTGGCAAAGTTTACAATATTGTTAAATATATTATGCGATTAATAGGACGCTGTAAGGACTTTACTAAGAATTAGCTTAAGGCCTGTATAGAGGATGAACTGTTTAATTATATAGAGCTTCTGCTTATCAAGGACGGAGGCGTTTAGTGGAATTTAACCTACTTTATGCTCCGCCGTGCATTGCTTCTTCACAAGACAATTAACAAATATCTACTAGCTTGGAGGAAGCCAGCCAATAATAGCTACGATCTATTGCAGGACGCACTTACTAATAACAATTAGCAGCAGGTAGAGCGGCTCATTAAAATTCTAAAGCCTTTTATATCAGCCACCAAGCGTATAGAAGGTGATGCTAATAGTCCTGGCGTTAAAGGCTCATATGGCGCTCTATAGAAGTTGATTACTAATATAGAACTCCTTTACTAAATCCTCCAGCGAACTTAGCAGAGCCTTAAGAACAAAAGCGACTCCTTCCTTAAATTAGGCGTTAATATGGCTCTCCAAAAGATTAATAAATATTTTAATAAAATAAAGGACGAGAGCCCTTACTACTTTGCCGCAGTAATCCTCCATCCATGTCGAACTGGATCGTATTTCCTTACTACTATCTTAATACTGGCTTCAAGTCTAGAATCCTATGTCTCAATACCCCGCTCCTTACCTCGTATGTCTTATTGAATGTCTCATCGAATGTCTAAATACTTGTTTCCATTACCGAATGACGACGTAGTCGTCATTCTATTTGCAACCTATTTGTCACCTATCTGGTGTATATATAGAGGCTCTAGAGCCCTCTTTAATAGACAGAGTTCTCATACCTGGTTGTCCGTTCAACAATCCATTACTTAAACGAGCCTACTTTCGCAATAAATGGAAACGGTAGCCTTAATGGTGGAAGCACGCTAAGCGGTGCATGGAAACTATATTTACTAACTTTATTAACAATTAAGAAGATAAGGAAGATGAGTAACTAGTTAAGCCGCGATATAGGAAGGTTCCTTACAAATCCAACAACGATTCAGCTGATGAATATGCGCAGTTATTAGTTGTTAATAAAAGCCTTACTTCTTTACGCAATCGAAAGCGGATTAAGCTCGCTAGTGAGCTTAATCGCTACTATAACGCAGGCCTTAAGTTTATTAAGATCCGTACCGACAATGGCAACAAGGTAAACGATATCATTCCTGACCCTCTTACCTGGTGGCTCAATATTAGTTAAGTCCTCTATCCAACACTTGCTAAGATCGCTCTTAATATGTTCTCTATACCAGCTATAAGCTCTGCATGCAAACGAGTCTTCAGTCAAGCTAAAAAGATTGTTACTAATAAGCGTAATTAACTATCGGCCGACACTATTAAAGCGGATTAGTGCCAGAAATGGCGGCTGATCAAAGGCCTTTTATTAAGTAGTTTAATCAACTGCATTAATACCAACGGAGCGTCAACTACACCCTAGCTGACGAGCCTAAACGTTAATCTTACTGGCTATAAGCCGAATGCAAAGGCAGGAAAGCCGGCTTGGTAAGCTACATTTACTAAAGCTTTGTATTTGATTAAAATCTAACACCAAAGAAGAGCCTCCGGAGCCCTTACTACTTACTACCTTCCTATCTTTTTGGGCCTCTACAGGTGCATAGGACAATTTTGGCTACATTTAAACACTATATTGGGTAAATTAAGGTGGATTTTTAATTGGGCAACGTCAATATTTGTATATACAGAGGTGCTGCCAAAAATCTGGAATGAAACACCATTAAATCTATACTAATTGCCTAATTAGGAAAGCGAGCTGACAGCGGAACAGTCAGCGTACCTTATTTTGATGCAGCGGACAGCGAGCGATCTGGTTGGCCGCA
>Ga0307507_10007457_pt1 | contig 15903 bp, 10 predicted proteins | sample 7_EM_MG_FD_207223 | JGI IMG/M metagenome (GOLD analysis project Ga0307507, IMG submission 207223) | Populus trichocarpa ectomycorrhiza microbial communities from riparian zone in the Pacific Northwest, United States - 7_EM | ecosystem: Host-associated > Plants > Roots > Unclassified | place... | reverse complement strand
TAGTTCTTGTGTCTCCGTAAGAATAATGTTATTGCCACCATGTCGATTAAAAGTGCCTCGTGTATTGCGCACTTGTTTCCTCTGGCGAAGCTGGCGTGACCGAATTGAGACGGCGTTAACATCGAATATTTTGGCTGCAGTAGTTGCTGTTTCGGTAGGTTCCTCCTCTAGCCATTTCCAGGCCCTATCTAGTTGTTGCTTGATTTCAAGCTTTTCGCTAATATCTGTCATCGTAATTGCTGATTTTGTATTGCTGGTTGAATATTGCTGATCTGGTGTTGCTAGTAATTGATTATGATCGTTAAACAGAAACTCACTGGCAAGAAAGATAATTCAAATTTATTATTTTTAACCTATCTTATTTACATTAAAAACAATAACAAAACAAATAAAAAAACTGGCCATTGTGTTGGGGTCTATTGTATTGTATTCCATTGTGTTGCATTCCATTGCGTTGCACTTGCTTTTCGGTTGTGTTGCATTGTGTTCCACTTGCTTTTGCGTTGCACTTGCTTATCCCGACTATGAGCAACGCGAAATAGGAGGGGAACCGGCTATTAGTCTTTAGGCAAAAAAAATGTAGCTAGAAAAATTCGTAAAATTTAGTGTTGTGGTGGTAATACCGGTAGACCGCAGTGAGGTTGGCGAGGAAGGCTGCGGTTGCCACGAGCATTTCAAGGATTTAGGGCCCGTTTACCTATCATAGACGTCCGTCTAACAGCCTACAACAATGCCGACCGTTAAGCAGGGCTTGACAGTGGGGGAGATTACGGCAAAGTAGATGGCATTTACCTATAGTAGGCAATGTAACTTTTTGATGGTCTAGCTACAAGAATCTAGTACTGTGGAAAAATGGTCAGAGACTTTCGCGCTGTTTGTCAGATAACCATTGAGACGCCACCGTCTACTTGACCACCAATTACAAATTTAATTTTTAGAAATGGACAGACAGTTGAAGGTGTGTAAATAAAACAGAAGTGTTGCATGTTTAGCCAATATACTGTCCAGTATATATCTTAAAGCCCGTTTATCAAACTGACTTTCTTTGACGGTCGGCAGTGTCTTTGGTTGCTAGACGGCCGTCTGTAGGTAAACGGGCCCTTAATTTGTCCCCGTATGATGGTTCCCCCAGTCTAAGTCGGCTAAGTGTTCCAGTGCCTGGAGGCCGCAAGCCACGGAGAAAAAGCCTGGTCGATTTTCATCGTTTTGCAGTACAAGTACGATACTAGACTGGGTTTAGTTGTCGCTTACGGAGGTATAGTATAGTACAGGGAATAAGTTTTGTAGGTTCCACAAGCGAGGTCTGCAGCCCTCAACCCTTGTGTAACCTATAAAACTTACGCCCTGTACTTGTACCTCCGTAGACCGGGGGAGCCCTCAGCGAGGCTTGGCAAATATTCGCAGATACAAGTAGTTTTTTTGGTTGATTGAGGCTGAACTTTCGCTTGTTTTAATGCTAAGCCTAGTTGAGGATGGTGCCTCTCCGAGAGCTTCCCCGGTCCATTTCGAAGCAACGAAGCGAGGCTTGCGTGTGTGTGTGTGTTATTACCGTAGGCTGACTGACACCTTCCGCTATGGGCTGGAATACAGGTATGAGGCTCTGCGCGAAGCGCTGTTAGCATTGTCATTTTTTCGAGCTTGTCAACTCCACGAACAGAGCCATCTTGTGACTAAAACCAATCGGCAAGTAAATGGCTTCTAACGATGTCTTTTTTATTCAGCTCGGAAGATTAAATTTTGAAGAATTCAAAATGGCTCCTTATTCAAGCTGTTAGGAAAGCAAACAGCATTACTTGTAAAACTACCCAACGATATCTATTTGGCGGCTCCTTCGCTTGGTGGGAAGTCATCTTTTAGGTCCTCCCCCGAATCAGCCAGGGTATTCAGAAGTCCTTTCAAAAATCTTTAAGTAGGATAAGCTTGGGCTTATGCAAGCGGCCTAGTGTCTTGTGAGGGTGTAGCGGGTATGATGGTTAGGTAATCGCAAAAGTTAGATCCATGAGGCACGGGTGTGGCGGGGTTGTGTTTGCCCGGGATTATTTGATGATCGAGTGTTTGTGAAACGTCAAAACCTTATCCCACCCAAGGTCTTGAGGTCGTCTGGATCCCCTGAGACTCATTGATACTACCTTCCACATTGCACTACCGGTGCTCGTCCAAAGCGTTTCAAGGAACATGACACAAGAACCATCGCAAAACCTAAACATCACCGACAATATCAACTCTTTCAACACTATTAACCTCAACACAGGGACACACAATGAGGATAACCAGATCCGGGAGTGGCTATCGCCTCTAAAGCCTCGCCAGCGGCACCAAGATGTGCGAGCCGAGCGGCTCGATGGCGTGGGGGATTGGTTTCTAAAAACAAGCGAGTTTCAGAAATGGAGTAAGGGAGAGGATGGATCACTCGAGCGGGTGTTATTTTGTTCCGGGGGTCCAGGTGTGGGAAAGACATTTCTATGGTAAGGATACCTGGCTTTCGGAAAAGGAAAAGGGGCCAAATGTCACTGACAAGTATGAAATAGTTCTCTAATGATTGACAACCTATGTGACCAGGCTGGGGAAGAGGGTCCGGCTGTCGCTTGGCTATATTTCGATTTCCTTGCTCACCAAGAGCAGTCAGCAACGGCTATGCTAGGCGCTATCCTAAGGCAGCTTGTAAATACTGAAGAGATGCTGGAGGATATCCGACAAAGGTTTCGAAAGCGATTTTCCGACCGAGGTCTACGATTACCCGATATGGTGGGCATGCTAAAGACGGCTATCTCATTGCTACCGCAAGTTTATATCTGTATTGATGCCTTAGATGAATGCACTCCGAAGAGTCAACAGGAGCTGCTTGAGTCACTGCAGGATATTGTTCTGGAGTCACCAAGTACGCGGGTCTTGTTTACCGGGAGATCTCATGTCGCGGATGAAGTCAAAAAATACTTCGCAGAGGCTATTATCGTATCGGTCAGTCCTACTAAAAATGACATTAGGATATATTTAGGTTTGAAGTTGGATAGGGACACGGAGCCCAATGCAATGGACAATGATTTACGGAGGGATATTATGAGAATGATTCCGGAAACCATTTCTGAGGTGTGAGTAACAATATCTAGCACTTTCACAACACATACAAGGGCAATCCACTGACACCGGTAGCTAGATTCCTCTTGGTTTCGCTGAATATAGACGCAATTCTGGGAGAGGTGACCATCTACAAGAGGAGGAAAAGGTTTGAGGAGATGGCAAAAGGGAAGGGGCTAGGAGATGCGTATACGGCAACCCTCACCCGGATAAAGTCGCAAAATGGAAGCAAATCTCGGCTCGGTATGGAAGCCCTCATGTGGATATCACATTCCGAGCGACCATTGAAGGCGATTGAGCTATGTCAGGCGCTGGGTGTTGAGGGAGAAGATACAGACTTGAATGCCGGGAACATGCCTGCAATAGAAACTGTGTTACGCTGTTCGCTGGGGCTCGTTACAATTGAGGCATCATCATCTACCGTCCGGCTTGTTCACTTCACCCTCCAAGAGCATCTATCCAATACTTCCTCCCTCTTCCATAATCCCCACTCGATGATGGCTGAGATTTGTTTAACTTTCCTCAACTTTCCGTGCATCAGGGACTTATCAACTGCTCTTTATTCGCCACCGGCAACAGCTCCCTTTCTCGGCTATGCCTCTTGTTTCTGGGGAACACATGCAAGAAAAGAGATGAGCGAAAGAGTAAAATTACTAGCATTGAAGCTTCTCGATGACTACGATAAGCATGTATCTTCCAAGCTACTCTTAATTCATGGGAGAGATTGGTGGTGGCACCGTCCTGAACAAGAAGGAAGTAATGTCCTGGAGGGATTCACGGGGATTCACGGTGCAGCATACCTCGGGATCGTGGAGATAGCATGTGCTTTATTGGAGATGAGGGAATGGAGTCTTAATGCAACCGATATCGACGGAAATACGGCATTTTCTTGGGCTGCTAGAAAGGGGCATGGGGATCTAGTAAAGATGCTGCTGGGACGGCCGGGCGTTGATCCTGATATGATGAACGCAGATGGTAGGACACCACTCCTCTGGGCTGCTGCAGGTGGATATGAGAGCGTGGTGGAGATGCTCTTGGAGCGAAAAGATGTCGATCCTGAAAGGAAGGATAAATATGGTCAAACACCACTCCTGAGAGCCGTCTGGTCTGGAGATGCGAGAGTCACTAAGATGCTGCTGGATCGAGGGGATGTAAACCCCAACACTGCGAATAATGGTGGCCAGGCGCCCCTCTACATAGCGGCCCGCGAGGGACGTGAAGGGGTCGTGAAGATGCTTCTGAACCGGAACGATGTCAACCCCAACACTATAAACCAACTTCGCCAAACACCACTCCTTGTGGCCGCCTGGAAAGGACATGAGGGAGTGCTGAAGACGCTGCTAGAGCGGGTGGATGTCGACCCCAACACTGCGAATAAAGATGGCCATACGCCGCTTTACATAGCCGCCCGCGAGGGACATGAAAGGGTGGTGAAGACGCTCCTCGACCGAAACGATGTCAAGCTAAATACCATGAACCAACTTGGCCACACACCACTCTTTATAGCCGCCTGGAAAGGACATGAGGGAGTTGTGAAGATGCTGCTAGAGCGAGTGGATGTCAACCCCAACGCTAGGAATACAGATGGCCTCACACCTCTCTCCAGTGTCACCAGGGAGGGACACCATAGAATCATGAAGATGCTGCTAGAGCGAGTGGATGTCAGTCCTAACACTGCGAACAATGATTGCCAAACGCTGCTCTTCACAGCCACCCGGGAAGGAGATGCAAGAGCCGTGGCCATCCTCCTGGGCCGGTCCGATCTCGACCCAAATACTATGAACCAACACGGCCAAACACCACTCTTTTTGGCCGCCTGGAAAGGCCATGAGGGAGTTGTGAAGACACTGCTAGAGCGAGCGGATGTCAACCCGAACACTGCGAATAAATATGGCCTAGCGCCGCTCTACATAGCCACCCGCGAGGGGCATGAAGGGGTCGTGAAGATGCTGCTGGGCCGGAATGATGTCAACCCAAACATTAGTAACGAACGTGGCGAAACACCGCTCTTTATGGCTGCCCGGAAAGGGCGTGAGCGAGTGGTAACGATGCTGCTGGACCGAGTCGATGTCAACCCCAACACTGCGGATAATAATGGCCAAGCACCACTCGATATAGCTGCCCGCAAGGGACATGAAGGGGTCGTGAAAATGCTACTGGACCGGAATGATGTCAACCCAAACACTGTCAACCAACATGGCCAAACGCCACTCTTCGTAGCCGCCCAGGATGGACACGAGCTGGTGGTGAAAACCCTGCTAGAGCGAGAGGATGTCAACTCCGATATGATAGATCTCGCAGGTCAAACTGCACTTTCGAAGGCCCAGAAGCGGGGACATGATGCCGTTGTGAAATTACTGTCCGAACATAGAAATTCAATCCCCTTGTTAAATGGCCCTAGATTTACAGAACTCTCCTCACCCGCATTGCCCGATCCTAATTAGCGCTCTTCCCAAAAGATCCACAGGCTTTAATCATCAAAACCCAAGCTCAGCACACCTCCCCGTTCGTCAAATATCCATCTGTTCCACTGCTAGCTGGCGGCTACTCAGCCCTTTAACACACCTACCACGCGCCCCCTACCACCCCACCCCGACTGCGAGCCTTATAATATCATCCCCATTTATTCCAACCTTCTTTCACTTCTTTTCCGATTCCCTCCCACTTCGGTCTATTTGCCGGTTCGTTATCCCCTCGGGAAAGCAGTTGGGAAATTTCCCATAGACTTTAACCGTGTGCAGTGTGCACACGAGCGACAGGGGATGAAGTAGCGCAGAGTGTTTCTTTGATTTGCGCAACTATCAATCATGATTCCGGTAGCATCAGCATTGCATCATGCCTTTTTTCCCTTTGTTTTTTTTTCTATAGACTATTATTTTTCCTCACCGCTTGCTTCAAGATATACCTTTCATCATTTATATTTTTTCTAACCAATTAGAGGCTTTCTTACCTTTTCCTTTTTTTTATTTTTAGTATCATAGAATAGAGGTCTCACCTCCCTCACCGCCTTCCGGTGGGAGTAAGGGAAATAGGCCTGGTCGGAGGAAATAATGTTCATACTTCCTAAACATGTTTGCCATACAAGCACAGGTCGGGATCTGAGCTAACCTGCATTTTTTATTTTTCTATCATGGTATCATACCTCAATGTCCCTGGCCCTCTGCATACATTCTCGTCGGTATCCTACTTTCTGGCATTAGTTTCGTTGAACTTCGAGTAATCTCACTCGGACACTTGGGGTTCAATGAACGCTTTATCAAATGTCATGCTTGTAACACTGCCGGTAGTGGTATTGTGCTCGGCATCCCCGGCAAGATAGGCGGAAAAGAAAAACACGCGAGATCTAATGATTTCACCAGATCTACAGGTTATCCCAAGGGGTAGTGAGACCTGCACTTTCTGAACTTACCTGCTTTGTGTAGAATAAGAGTGGTGATCTTCACCAACTGCAGAATTACCCATCGAGTGATAAGATATGATGCCGACCAAATTAGAAAGTTTGAGAATAGGGTGGCTTTCAACCAATACTCGGAAACAAACTCAATATTGGGACAAAGTAACAGCCGGAGGCCATGGTTGTGGCATATGTATCAATGTCATTCCATCCCGAATTTTTAATTTATGCCCAATTACTACTCTTTCAATAATTCCGAAGGAGGTGACTATCTGCATACTTGGCAAACACAAAATATGAAGGTTGTGAAAATGCAGGTCTCACTACCTCATGGGACTGATCCCGGAATTTACTCATGACTACTGCAAAATCCAAAGGGAAAGGCCTAACTTAGAGGTCAAACAAAGCCCTATGGCAAAATGCAAAAAATAATAATAAAGAAAAAAGAAAAAAAAGGTTTGGGCTGAAGATGAAAATCATGAGTAGGTAGAACGTGGAAAGGATGAAAGAGGGTAGTTTTGAGGGTTGCAGTTGACACGAGTAAAGTACCGTATCATACCGACATAGCGGACAGCATTTCTCTTGGCATCTGGGCAACCTATAGATACCCTAAAGGTAGCAAAACCGCGTACTAGTATAGAATAGTGTCTCCCGGTTTCTTTTGGCTTAAATTAGCATTTAAATTCTTTGAAAGCTTTTCCCCAAATATCTCTCATGGTATCATAGTCCCATAAATGCTGTGCCAGATCTAAATTAAATGCTAATACAGGTTCCATATGCTCCACTAATAGCTCCTCCGGCAAGTGTGGCCCCATCTCCTCTGCTTCCGCGTGCTTGCAGAGATCATATATATCCAAAACATTCGCAGTGTCAGGTTACATCTGAGTCATTTTCACCATCCTGACCTCGGACACAAGCATCTCTAGCTCTGCGGTGAACTCGATCTCAAACAAGAGCTCTACATTCCCGAGTATAATCCAATTTAAATAGTTGACAAGGAACTCCAGTTCTGCTTTTCCGCTGAGCACCGTGGTGGCGTTGTTTTTTTTCTTCGCGTATCGTACTTTTTTCATTCACTTTTTTTTCCCTAAATGCTTGATTCTAAGTAGCATCACTATAATAATATTGTGGAGCCCTTTTTCATTTTTATCAACCCTATTTCCCGAGTGGAATTTTTATTGTTCGTAAATTAATTTTCGTGTTTTCTTTGTTGCGTTTTTTTGTGTTCTCAGTTTGGCGGGGACCCGGTCACCACGGACAGACCCTGTACCCGGGCGCAAATTAGGGGTAAATACTTGAACGGCTCATGACAATGACTGCCCCTCATCCACCATCTTGTCTTATCATCAACCATCAAGTGAAAAGTAGCACAACATCTGAGTAGGGAAAAAGAAATGTAGCAAAAATATTTGAAAATTTTTAGTGTTGTCGTTATGGTGGTAATACCGGTAGGGAGCGGTGAGGTTGGCGAAGTAGGCGGCCGTTGTCACGAACATTTCAAGGATCTAATTTACCCCCGAGTGCGCAAAAACTTAGTATTAGAAATCTGTCATGCCGGACCGGCCTCTAATCTCCATGATCAGAGACAAAACAGGGCGAGAAGGAATAGCGTTTCTCAGACAAGATAGCTTGAGTCAGCCAAGCCTGTGAGATCTCACTAACTGGTGTTCGCTTTTTTCTTAACTCACACTGCGAGACCTATTGTGGTTTCGTAGGGTAATTTCAATTGCGCAATCCGATGGCAGATTTACTGAGTTTTTGCGGTATGGTGGTTTCCCCCCATCTAAGTCGGTTGTGTGTTCCAGTGCCTCGAGGCCGCAAGCCACGGAGAAAAAGCCTGGTCGCTTTCATCGTTTCACAGTGCGAGACTGGGTTTAGTTGCCGCTTGGATTGGGGGAGCCTCAGCGAGGCTTGGAAAATATTGGCAGAAGGTAGTTTTTTGGTTGATTGAGGCTGAACGTTCGCTTATTTTAATGCTAACCCTAGCTAAGGATGGTGCTTAACCGAGGCCTTCCCCGGTCCATTTCTCAGCAACGAAGTGAAGCTTGCGTTCTATAATGAGGCTGAGTGCCACCTTCCACCATGGGCGCTGGGATACCGTATCGGTATGAGGCTCTCCTCGAAGCGCTGTCAGCCTTGAGCTTTTTTCGAGCTTGCCGACTACGGTACACGAGCAGAGCCATCTCGTGGCTAAAACCCATTGGCAAGAAGATGGCTTCTAACACTGCATTTTTTTAACGAATTGGGAACATTAAATTTGTGAAAAATTCGAAATCGTTTCCTATTCAAGCTGTTGGGAAAGCAAACAGTATTAATACGACCCAAGGTATATCTATTTGGCGGCTACTTGGCTTGGTGGGAAAGTCCCTTTTTTCGGACTTTTTCCTAATTACTGAGGTAGAGCTCCTAAGTTTTGTATGTTCCACAGGGGGGGAAGGGCAGCAAACCTCGCTTGTGGAATATACAAAACTTAGGCGCTGTACCTCCGTAGTCAGGGTATTCAGAAGCCCTCCTTTCAAGTATCTTCAAGTAGGATAAGCTTGGGCTTGTCCAGGCGGCCCAGTGTCTTGTGCTGGTGTAGCGGGTATGATGAGTATAATAGGTGATCACAAAATTAGGTTTATGAGGCAAGGGTGTGGCAAGGTTTTGCTGGCCCGGGAGGATGAGATGAGCGAGTGCTTGTGAAACGTCAAAGCCTTATCCCACTCGAGGTCTTAAGGTCTCCTGGTTCCCTTCAAACTCCTCGATACAACGTTCCGAATTACGCTACCAGTACTCGTCTAAAGTATTTCAAAGAACATGGCACAAATATCATCGCAAAACCTAAGCATCACCGACAATACCAACTGTTTCAATAATGTTATAAACGTCAACCCAGCGCTATCCGATGAGGACAATCAGATCCGGGAGTGGCTATCACCTCTAAAACCTCACCAGCGGCACCAAGACGTGCGGGCCGAGCGGCTTGATGGCGTGGGGGATTGGTTTCTAGAAACCAGCGAGTTTCAGAAATGGAGTAAGAGAGAGGATGGATCTCTTGAGAGTGTGATATTTTGTTCCGGGGGTCCAGGTGTGGGAAAGACATATCTGTGGTATTATAAGAGCATCCGTCTTGCGGAGAAGGGAGTGAAGGCAGATGTCACTGACAAGTATAAAATATTAGTTCCCTAGTTATTGACAGTCTATGTGATCAAGCCGGGGAAAAGGATCTAGCTGTCGCTTGGCTATATTGTGATTTCCTTGCCCACCAAGAGCAGTCAGCAACCGCCATGTTGGGCGCTATCCTAAGGCAGCTTGTGAGCATTGGAGAGATGCCCGAGAATATACGGGAGAGGTTTCGAAAACGATTTTCCGACCGAGGTCTACGATTACCTGATATAGTGGGAATGCTAAAGACGGCCTTCGCATTGCTACCCCGAGCTTGTATCTGTATCGATGCCTTAGATGAATGCACTCCGAAGAGTCGACGAGAGCTATTTTGGTCACTACGAGATATTGTTCGGGAGTCACCAAGTACGCGAGTGCTGTTTACGGGGAGATCTCATATTGCGGAGGAAGTGAAGAAGTACTTTGCCGGAGCTATTATCGTACCAGTCAGTCCTACCCAAAATGACATTAGGGTATACTTGAATGCGAGATTAGATGGGGACACAGAGCCCGATGCAATGGACAATGATTTGCGGAGGGATATTATGAGAATAATTCCCGAAACTATTTCCGAAGTGTGAGTAGCAATGTCCGGCACTCCTATAATACCTACAGGGGCAATTTTCTGACACTGGGAGCTAGATTCCTCCTGGTATCACTGAATATTGACGCAATCCTGGGAGAGGTAACTATCTACAAGAGAAGGAAAAGGCTTGAGGAGATGACAAAAGGGAAAGGGCTAGGAGATGCATATACGGCAACACTCACCCGGATAAAATCACAGAATGGAAGCAAATCACGGCTCGGTATGGAAGCCCTCATGTGGATATCACATTCCGAGCGACCATTGAAGGCGATTGAGTTATGTCAGGCGCTAGGTGTAGAGAGAGGAGATATGGACCAGAATACCGGGAACATACCTGCAATAGAAACTGTGTTACGCTGTTCACTGGGGCTCATTACCATTGAGGCATCATCATCTACCGTCCGGCTTGTTCACTTCACCCTCCAAGAACATCTATCCAATGCCCCCTCCCTGTTCCATAGCTCGCACTCAACGATGGCCGAGATTTGTTTATCCTTCCTCAATTTTCCGTGCATCAGAGACCTACCAACTGCTCTTTATTCACCACCAGTAACAGCTCCCTTTGTCGGCTATGCCTCTTGTTTCTGGGGAACACATGCAAGAAAGGAGCTGAGCGAAAGGGTGAAATTACTGGCATTGAAACTTCTTGACGGCTACGATAAACATATATCCTCTAAGCTACTGCTAATTCATGAAAGAGATTGGTGGTGGCACCGTCCCGAACAAGAAGGAAGCAATACCCTTGCGGGATTTACAGGGCTTCACGGGGCAGCCTACCTCGGGATTGTGGAGATAGCAAGTGCTTTATTAGAGATGAGGGAATGGGATCTTAATGCAACCGATGTGGACGGAAAAACTGCATTTGCTTGGGCTGCTCGAAAGGGGCATGAGGATGTTGTAAAGATGTTACTGGGACTACGGGGTGTTGATCCTAATGCGGTGAACGCAGATGGTAGAACACCCCTCTTATGGGCTGCTACATGTGGACATGAGCGGGTGGTGGAAATGCTCTTGGAACGGACGGATGTAGATCCTGATAAGAAAGATAAATACAGTCAAACGCCACTTTTAAGCGCCATCTGGGCCGGACATGAGGGGGTCGCCAAGGTGCTCCTGGGACGAGGCGATGTCAACCCTAATACTACGAATAATGGTGGGCAAGCGCCACTCGAAATAGCCATCCGGTGGAAACGTGAAGGGGTCGTGAAGATGCTCCTAGACCGGAACGATGTCAACCCCAACACTATGAACCAATTTGGCCAAACGCCACTCTTCGTAGCCGCCCAGACCGCACGTGAGGCAGTGGTGAAGACGCTACTACAGCGGATGGATGTCAACCCTAACACTGCAGACAAACATGGCCAAACGCCGCTCTGCATAGCCGCCCGCAAGGGACATGAAGGGGTCGTGAAGGTGCTCCTAGACCGGAACGATGTCAGCCCCAACGCTAAGAACCAATTTGGCCAAACGCCACTCTTCGTAGCCGCCGGGAATGGACATGAGGGAGTGGTGAAGACGCTACTAGAGAGGATGGATGTCAACCGCAACACTGCGGATAGACATGGCCGAGGGCCGCTCCGCATAGCCGCCCGCGGGGGACATGAAGGGGTCGTGAAAATACTGCTGGACCAGAAAGATATCAACCCCAGCACTATAAACCAACTTGGCCAGACGCCGCTCTTCGAGGCCACTTCAGAAGAGCATGAAGGAGTGGTGAAGGAGCTACTAGAGCGGGCAGGTGTAAACTCTCTCACTGTGAATAAGCATGGCGAAACGCTACTCTTCGAGGCCGCTCGGGACGGACATGAGGGAGTGGTGAAGATGCTGCTAGGGCGGACGGATGTCGACCCCAACACTGCAGATAAACATGGCCAAGTGCCGCTTTACATAGCCGCCTTGAAAGGACATGAAGGGGTCGTGAAGATGCTGCTAGACCGGAACGATGCCAACCCCAACACTATGAACCAACTTGGCCAAACGCCACTCTTCGTGGCCGCCTGGAAAGGACATGAATCAGTGGTGAAGACGCTACTAGAGCGGGTTGATGTCAACCCCAACACTGCAGATAAACATGGCCAAGTGCCGCTCTATACAGCCTCCTGCGAGGGATATGAAGGAGTCGTGAGAGTACTTCTCAATAGGGGTGATGTCAATCCCGACACGATGGACCAACTTGGCCAAACGCCACTCTTCACAGCTGCGGAAAATGGACACGAAAGAGTGGTGAAGACGTTGCTAGAGCGGGTGGATGTCAACCCCAACACTGTGGATAAATTTGGCCGCGCGCCGCTCTACATAGCCGTCTGGAAGGGACATGAAGGGGTCGTGAAGATGCTGCTAGACCGGAACGATGTCAACCTCAACACTGTGGACCAATATGGTCGAACGCCACTCTTCGTAGCCGCCCAGACTGGACATGAGAGGGCGGTGAAGACGCTGCTAGGGCGAGTGGATGTCAACCGCGATTTGATAGATCTCACTGGTCAAACAGCACTTTCTCAGGCCCTGACCCGCGGACATGATGCCGTTGTGAAATTACTGTCCGAACATAGAGATTCAATCCCCTCGTTAAATGGCGATGGATTTACACCACTTCCCTCGCCTGAGCGGTCCGACCCCAATCAGCGCCCATCCAAAAGGATCCGCAGGATTTGACCTTCAAGGTCAAAGCTCAGCCCCCCTCTTCCTCAAATTTTCATTTGATTAACTGCTATCTAGCCGCTACATTGTCCTTTAACACTCCCCCCCGTCTTCCACCACCTTTCTCCGTCTTTTTGTTTTATAATATTATCATCTCCATTTCCCTCGCTTTTGATTTCCCTTTTTTACGGTGCCTTCTCGTTTTGATCTATTAGCGGCTCCGCTGTCCCGTTAGAAAAGCAGTAGCACAATTTCTCATAGACTTTAACCCTCTCCACTGTGCGTGGGGAGGGACTGGGGATAAATTAGCGCAGAATGTTTCTTTGATTATGCAGCCATCAGGCATGATTCTCATAGCATTAGCATTGTACGTTGCCCTTTTTTCTCCCCAATTATTTTCTATAAACGCTTGTTTCTCCTCACCATTTGCTTCAAGACATATACCTTTTATTGTTTATAATTTTCGTGTCAAATTAGAAGCTCTCTTACCCCTTCTTTTTTTGGTATCATAGAATACAACTTTCACCTCTCTTACAGCTCTCTTATAGGAGGGTAGGAAATAGTCCTAGCTGAAAAAAATTGCTTTTATAATTCCCAAGCATATGTATCATACCAGCAAGGGCCGGGATCAGAGTTTACCTTCTTTCCTTTTCTCCTTTTCACATCGTGGTATCATACCTCCAAGTATTCCTATCCTCCTGCATATATTGCCACCGTTACCTCTCCTCCCAGCGTTACTAGACTTATTTTCTCCCTTAGTGCATATGGCGTTGTGCTACTCCTCCGGTAAAACAGATAAATAAACACAGCACTCGTTTTCATCATGTACCGTACTCCGTTGTCCGGGGACCAGGAGCACAGTACATCCGGACCGTTGCTCATGTCGGGAGATCCAATCATCTCTCTAAATCGATAGACTATAGCTCCCGGAATATGTCGATCACCCAACGTGTTTCACTGAGTAGGTGACCCCAGCGGGTGAACGGTGGGCCTCAGCGGAGCCTGAATTGAGAACCCCTTCTGTCCCGATGATTTATGCAGCTCTCCCCGGCCATTTTTTCACCTTCCTTTCTGTGGGGACCATTGGTAGATTAATTCCGAAGACTTCTAATTGTTATTTTCGTGGGATTTGGTGACGGTTCGTTGGCCTGTAGTTGGCCGGCGGTCGATTACTGACTGCATGGGAGCCTCCATGAGCTTCCGATAGTTTATGCAACTGATGGAGCACGGTGACTGGTATCTACAGCAAGGCATGTGTACTGTACAGTACTGTACAAGTACCCTTTGTGCCGAAAAAAAAATCAAAGGCTGACAACCAACAACACCACCCCCAATGCTCGGTTGCAACCAGGGATCAAACTTTAAAAAGTATTCAGACACCTTAGTCCTTTATACTAATTTGTATATATTTTGGCACTAAGTTAAGGTATTGAGATCTTTTTAAAAAATCAGTTAGTATCATATTTGTTTATTTATTTATGTTTTCTTAGAAAAATTTATTAATATAATTTTATAGAATTAGGTTGAACCTCTCTTTCTCAGATTCAAGAAGATTATTTAAAAACTAGTCTCCCCCACCCCGTCTCTTAGTCTGTCGCGCACCCAAGAAATTGGTAGCTTATCTCTTACACAGTTGAAATGCCAAGTAATTTATGTCTGGTTAGGGAAGAATACTCTCTGAATGTAATTAATCCTTTTCGAATTAAGAAAAATCCATTCCAGCTTCCCTCATTTTTCTAATGAGATCTCGTCGGTGCAGCACCCGACGGACTTGGTCTGACACTACTTAGGTACCCAAAAGTTGGGCTCACTTTCTGAATGGGTAGAATCTGTGTAGCAAACGACACATATCAGGAAATCTACGTGATTTCTCATGATTACCACAGGTTAAGGACAAAAGTCGGGCCCACTTTGTAACTTCTTTCTTCTGAGAGTATTGTCCCTCCTACACACACGTCCAGAGATCCACTGGATCACTGGCCTGCTTTTACCACACTTGTATTCAGAGGCTGGTATTCCTAACTTAGTACCTGCTAGACTTGTTGTTTATTGAACCATAAAGGGGGTATGGAGAGGGACAGGGAGGAAACGGAAGTGAATCTAGGTAGGTCTCACTCCCGCGATTAAATAAGGGTCTAGTTACCCGAACCAAAAACACGCCCCAAAACTTCTAAGCCTAGCAATCGTATTGTGTCCGACTCACACTCACCCCTAAGTAGACTAGAAATATGTGACTTAGAAAATAGTAGGATCTAGCATGTATCCTGCCTTAACAGGAAATCAATTTAAAGGAGTTTTGAACTAAGACATATTTCCTCAATTTCTTGGATGCAGTGATGGACTAAGAGAGATAAATTTTAAAAGTGGAGTCATTTCACATTTGCCAAACTACCCTTCCGGTCACAATGTTTTCAAACGGAAGGAAACGGGAAACGGAACGGAACTGTCCGGGCCAAACAGGCTCTAAGAAAAATTAATCAGCCCCCCGTTCCAAAACGGCCAATTCAAAACGATTACTACAAAACGCTGTAATGAAATAGTTGCCTTGTAAAATTATCCCATGAAACGCTGTGTAATTTTTGGGTTAGGATTTATTTTCAAATCAAATAATTCCTTTTAGAAGATAATATCCCATTTCGACCTTTGAGTTCCTCAAGTTTGATACCAATTCATATGCACTACATTCCAATAGCGGCAAAATAACAACACCGATATGATAAAAATTAATGCGGGTCTGTGGGCAAAAATTTCCCAAAGTCTTTCTCCGTGGCAACGAAAGGGTGGCCATTGAGTGAAATTAGTCACAACCGTTTGCCCAGGACAAACCGTTTCACAACGGAACGCTAGTCGCCCCTCCCCGTTGGTGCCAAACAGGCTCTTAGCGAGGAATAATAAAATATGTGGGGAAAGGGGCACTTCACCTAAAAAGGCAAATCCTATTGATGTCTCAGCAGGGACTGTCGTACTTGTCCCAGGCCAGAAGTGACCGAAAATTGGGGGTTAAACGCCACTTTGGGTAATTCTCACCCAGATCGCCCCAGTTAACAGCCCAAACAGGCCT
>Ga0307507_10007456_pt1 | contig 15904 bp, 15 predicted proteins | sample 7_EM_MG_FD_207223 | JGI IMG/M metagenome (GOLD analysis project Ga0307507, IMG submission 207223) | Populus trichocarpa ectomycorrhiza microbial communities from riparian zone in the Pacific Northwest, United States - 7_EM | ecosystem: Host-associated > Plants > Roots > Unclassified | place... | reverse complement strand
ATGAAGCGGAGACCACTCCAGGAGGATGTATTCGCCCGGCTGGCGAGGCATCTCGTAAATCCCGCAGTAGAGTTGAGCTGAATAAGGGATTGTCCCATCTAAAGAGATTGTTCTCAAATCTTTCAGCACGCGCTCGATATGATCAAGTGGAGGCCGGTGTTCGTTTGGATATGCATTCCTCGCTACCTATGTGTGAGTTGGAGGTGAGTACCAGGTAGGCATTTCACGGGAACATACCAGAATCTCTACATAACTAGCAATCCGCATATGACTGATATTTCTTATATCTATCCTGGTCCTGCTCCTTTCAGAGATACCAAAAGCACGATTAATATCTTCCCACGTTTTGACAAATGAATTGATCTGTGGGCTCCCTCTCCCGACCGCCCCTCGTAATACGTTGTGGATCCGCCTATCTCCTCTGGTTCTAGGCCATGGATTGGTTGCTATATGCCCCGCCTGCAGAAACTCACACACCGTACCTAGCTGGGCCTCCTGCTCCTGCTTCAGATTCTTTAACAAGAAGTTTTCACTAAGCAACTGAACGGAGTTCGCAGTAAGCCCATAACTCACCCCGACCTCGTAGGCCTCAATGTATTTCTTGCCACTACCAAGCATTTCGAAAAGTTTTTTCATCATGCCAAATCTTGACAAAATACTTTCTTGCTCCTCTAAAGATCCGAAAAGATTGAGAACCCTTTTTTCAGGCTCGTTAGGTGTCGCATCGCTCTCTCCAAATTCCTTTAAGTAGCCAAACAGTACATACTGTTTCCGACAAAAAGGCTCAATCTCTACCTCAAACCTGTTCTCCATGGTTAGCTAACGCCACTATGCCACTGGGCTCCCAGAATTAGGTGGGGGAGATCTGGTATAAAACTTTCTGAGATAATTAAACATCCGTTTGAATTCTTTCCCACGAGCATACCCCGCGAGCGCCCTCTCATGTTTGTTAAGCTTGGTATATATCTCGCTTGTTTCCAAAAACAAGCCAATATCTGCTGATAGCCAGGCAGCATCTTCGTATGCCCCATTATCGGCAAGAATTTCTATACGATAAGCTATTAATATCAAAGCCCTCCTCTAGGATTTAAAGTTACTCACTAACTGCTCCCTTCAGATCACCCCCTTCCTTCCGGCATTGAACTGCCTTTGCGATGCTGCGGGCTTTTAGGAAAAATTCTGATGCTTCTATAAAATCAAGATTGGCCAGTTCGAGCAACCCTAGCGCCCGGTTGGTGAGCCCATTTTGTTCAGTAATATACGCATTAGATAATGCAATTCCATAAGGATCTTCAGCATCCTCAAAGCAGCGGAGAGCCTAAAAGTTAAATAGTCAGTCTTATTCTTTGAAAACTTAACATGTACTTGTACTAGCGAACTTTTGAATATTTCCTATCGTCAATCATTTGATAGCCCATTTCTCGCCACTGAGAAGCACTGATCGTCTTTCCTGTAGACAACCGCTTATGCAATTCCGGAACCTAAGAATATTAGAACAGATAATCTAGTCGATAATCTAGCCCATGCTTAGGATATACCCCTATATCTTGTTCTGTTAAAATCTCTAGTATGGGACTAGGATATTGGCGTGGTAGCACCAAAGTTGCTGTTTGATTGAACAGGCGTTGCACTGGACCCAAGATATCCGTCTTGCTTTCCAGTATCCATAGTCTGCTGCGAGCTCTTGTAACTCCCACATATAGATTCTTTGCCCCAGAGCAGAATCAGCAAATAGATTAAGTCTAAAGCAAGGAAGGAGCTGGCTGTTATTAAATCACCTTCAACTCCGAGCAGAGGACCTGCAATGCTATTAGCATGTCTTTTACGATATAAGTCATTAATTACTCACGATATTTTCTTTTATCCAGTCCGCATGGCCCCCTTGATATGCAGACGTATTATGCCCACTTTCTGGTCTTGCTCCCCCTTCCAGTCTGCTCCCATTCTCATCCCTACCTTCTCCTGCAGGTCCTAAACGATCTTCCGAAGATAGATCTTTTGAAAGAGGTTAACATATGACATAGACCCCCCCAAAAAAACATTACTTTTTATGACGCATTCCTTACCAGTGTAGTGCCTCCGTTTGAAAAGCTCTTCCAAGATATTCAATTTATGGCTGTATGGGCTTGTACTAAGGAAGTTGTAAAGGAAAACATCCTCAAACTCCATGCCCTTGCTCTCAAGAATAGTTAATACTAGCGAGGACCTCCCAAGCTCCGCTTGAAGTTGTTCACAGGTTTCCTCATCCCTCACTAAAATGACACGCGCTTCTCCATATTCATTGTACCTGCTGGTCTGGCCATCCGGCCCCTGAGGGTTTTCCAGTTTCTCACCAAACCTCAGAACATCAATTATGTTACTTCCAACTTCAAAAATTAGCTACATAGAGTGGCTTCGGTAGAGGGGGGGTTACCATAGAGAGCAGGTTTAGGACCAGGTCTATCTCCAACCTCAGGCGGCAACTCATCTACCAAGTCCGGAAAACCTAAATCACTTGATAAGTATGACAACAAACAGTCAAGTGTGCAGGGGAGCAGCAGACCTCTATACAGGAGGTGCATCACTAGGGAAGCAACGCCCAAAATCTGCTTATGAGATCTGAAGTTATGTGATAAAGGAAGTAATGTTGGCTTTAGCTCTCGAGAGTTACTAGTCGCGTTTCTGAAGCGCTCATAAAACAAGGATTTCGCATTCGCAAACCGAAAAAGAGCATCTTTGGATATGCATTGAGCCGTATCGCCTGCTATTCATTGGTGAGACCCAAGCTCCAAGAGGAAATGACAGAAAATAAAGAGAACCATACCGAAATGGATACCCCGGGGAGATCCCACTAGGGTCAAAAGCATCCCTATATCCGAGGTTCGCTGATCCTGGACCTCTGTTTTTTTTAATACCCCCCTCAGTATTTTGGATCAAGAATTACTAACCATCCACATATATTTCGTCTAGTGTACTTCTAATCTTCCGTTCGAATGCACTATCTTCAAGTACCTCCGAAGACCTAAAAGTCTCCAAAGCCTTCATAACCTTGATAATTCTGTCTACCTGATCAATATCACCACGTTTCTTCTTTGCCCGCTCATACCATTCGTATATGTCATAAATAGTATGTCTCTCCCGCTCCGAGGCAAAGCTTGGGGCCAGTCTCCAGCGCAGCCCTAAATATTCTTCCCGTGACAAAGGCTCGAAGTCTGTAGCCCGTGAAACTGATCCCTTGATGACTCCTATTATTTCAAGAAACGCTAAATCGATGGGAATACCCCTCTTTAATTTTGGGGATAGGTGCTCCCAGTACTCAATGCTAAATTTCACAAAGTCAGTTACACGGGCGCTTTTAGAGTTGTCGATCTTTATGTATCTCCGCCGGATTTCCTGTTCTCTATTCCGACTCAGCAGCAGGCCTACTACACTACAATAGCCGAAAAAAAAGAAGGGACAAACCTAATACTGTTCTCAATAAGCCTTAACAAACAATCAAAAGTGCATACCAGTGGGAAATCCGCATCGGTGAGCGATAAGAATTGTTTCCTTGTATTCTCATCAAGATCATTTCCGGCATCATTACCCTCAGCGGGCCCTTTCCTTTCGCCCAATTTCGCCTCAAGCAACCCCTCGGCATTATCTCTTAGCTTCGATACTAATCTCTTTGACTTCGTGAGTAAGACCTATCATTGTTAGCATAGTTAACGTTACACCCCCAGAGCATGATCCAATCTCTGAAACCCAGCAACCACTTACTTGTCTCAATGGTCCCGTATTCTCCTTACTACAAAGATACCTCCCTACTAGCTTATAAACTAAGCAAGTGGTTTTCCCGGTCCCACTTCTTCCAAGAATAAACGCTGGGGTCAGGAAATGATCCACCACTGCGGCCTCCTCCCCTGATATGTCCACTGGGTAGGCGACCTTCCCAGCCGTAGAAGCAATATTATCCAGGACAGTATTAGTCAGGCTATAAAACTTTGCTATAACCGCGAAGTTAGCATCTTTATAGCTCAAGTAGGATCATTTTGATTTCTCTACCTAGCTGAGCCGAATCATCGAAATCCTCATCACTAGTTCCATCAACCCCCATGACCCCATTTTCCCCGCCATCTAAGCAGGCCCTGACTGGATACCTGATCTCCCGCGACCCATCCAAATCATCTCTGCCACAAGCTTCCGCTCGCGCTTTAGTGTAAATCTGTTGTTCCCGATGAATCTGCACACCAATCCTGTCGAGCTACTCTGTCTTAATATCCTCATGCCCACCTCATCCAGGGACTAAATACCTACATTTTGGGGGTTTCCGATAGCCCATACTAAACAGCCGCTATCGTTAGCTCTCTACCCATAAGGCTAATTTCACGGGCATCCAGACCTTTTATAACCTGGTAATCCTTGCTAAACCTTTCATCAAAAGCGGTATCAATTTGCCATAGTATGAAATGCTGGGCTTTGTAGAAAGCTTTGAATACAGGGATTCGATAGCTCAGTGAGTTGTCCCACTTTGCCCTATGGAGTATTTTTTTTCCAGCCCAGTCTCCGGAAGCGAGCTCAGAGAACTTTCGCCGAACATTCTCAAAGCTACCTAACTAACATTAGCAATTCCCCCCAAAAAAATTCACCTTAATGGAGCAAGTACTTTGTGCCTTCTCCGTTCCGAGATCCTCCATGGCCTGCTGTGAAAGAATGATCTTCCACGGCCCTAAAGGCTCACCCAAGAGGTATTTGAACACATTCGACTCCATTCCCAACCCGAAAGAAGAGCCTCGGACTCGCGTCCGTTCCCCCTCAGGACCAGGGCTCAGTCCGCAATCAATAGAAATGTTAGAATTGCACAATTCACAAGGAACAGTGCGAATAAACTCCACGGCGCCAGATGTCCTAGGCCTTGACCCATGCTTCCTACATTCCTTGCAGAGATCCATAATAAATTCAACCCACTTTTCCCCAGCTTGTGGCTCAGAGATGAGATCTTCAAAGCACCGTTTGTGAGTTAAGGCTAGCTTTTTTATGTGTCCTTCCGCAAGCAAAATCCTCAATATCCCCGGGAGAGCCCCTAGCCTCATACCAAACTGCCCTAATGTCCCCCTTGGATCCGATAATTTTACCACTGAGAGGACAATTCTTGCAATCGCACCCATAGATCTCCTGTCATCGAACCTTTCAGCAAGTAATGAGAGAGCAAAGGCTCTAATCATCTCCCTTAATAACGAGGTACTATAATCATCTTGTTGGAAGTTAGGAAATTGACTTAGCAGGTCGGCAAGGTTATTTCCATAAATCTCTATTCTTAAGAAGAAATTTGTGAAACGCCCTTCCTTCAAGAGGAGGTCAAAGATCTGGTAAGGTTTGGAATGCAATGATTCGTATGCGGCTTTAAAATCTTTCGGATTGTCTGAAAATATGAAGTCAAAGAAACCCGTGGTTAAGTCCATTTTGCAACGGAGGTATATGGCTCTGTAGAACGAGTTTGAACTCAATGGGTGACAAGCCTTGTTTACCAGGAGAAGAGACTTAAAAACGGGCAGTTATCAGGAACAAAGTTACCAGGGACCATAGATCTTGAGCTACCCTAGCAGCGAGTCCTATCACACGGCAGTTCAGTTAGACCTAGTAAAACTTGGTTTTAAGGCCTCCCATTTTTTACGGATTCACCCGAACACATCCCTCAGGCAGCGCAACGGACACCAGATAAAAGGGGTTTAGTGCAGTACCGGTACCCGTAAAACCTCGTCCATAACGAACACGACCAGCCTGAGTAATATAGCCTCTTATTGGCTTGCAAGTGTTCTTCGAGACAATTTCACGCCACAGTCGCTACGGCCATACGAAGCCGACCATTCACAGCAGCAGATTTTGGCCATGGCTAAGCCTGGTCCTGTTCGTTATGAACGAGATTTTACAGGTACTCGTAGTGTCCTAATGTTTGTGAACACAACTGCCATTGCATACCACCAAAATCCTGAGACTAGTGGAAACATCATTCGTGTAAATATAACTAGTAATAAATACCATAGGCTCAATACATACAAACTTCCGCTCCCGTTGAAACAGTAATCATTCTCACTTCACGTCGATGGCCGATACTGCTGCCGGTAATATGGAGCCCCCTGCCCCGGCGCTGGAGTCCCAGGGCCAAGCGGGGAAACCGGCGTTGCGCTAACAGGGTACGGCGGCCTGATGCCCGCCCCCCCACCCGTAGGGTAAGGTGGTGTCCCGGAAGAACTAACCGAGGAGACGCTCCCGCTCCTGGCAGAATTCAACCTCCTCAATCCCTCCACTTCATTCCTGGAACCGTCAAGCTCAGCCAGCGTATCTTCCAGCCTCTTGTTCAGCCGTTCTATCTGTCCGTCCTTCTCAGCTAGGCGTTTGCGTGCGGATTCCTCCTCGGATTCCGTGCCCAATAGCTTCGTCCTTACCCAGTCCAGCTCTTTCCGCGTGCTCACTAACTCCGCTTGTGTTTCGCGGGTTGCTGATTGCGTCTCGGTGGATTTTTTCTTGAAGTAGGAGAGTTCTTTCTGGGCGGCTTCGATGTCTGGAATCTCTTCTATCTCTTCGGCGCGGCCGGCGGTGGAGTCAAGGGCTCTCTCAAGAAGGCCTGCGTAACGCTTGACGACCCAGTCGCTTGGGGCCGCCGGGAATGCCGAGCGGGGGATTGAGGTCGTTGGCACGGGTCGTTGTGTTGCTGAATCGATTACGACGCGCTTTGGAGCTTGGAGGAAAGCTGTTAGACGTTGGTATTCTTCATCTGGGTTTAGCAGAACTTGTATGAGCATCCAATGCTCGAACCCATCGATCGTCAACGCCGGTAGCGGAGGTCGGCGTTTCCCATCGCCTATGGGGTGTGGTATCAGAAGATATTGGCAATTGAGCTTGTTGTAGAGGTCGGTGAGGATGCTGGGATGAGTTCGTGCTTTCGAGAATAATTCTATGAATGTCAGCTTGGCCCAAGTCAGAGGATTGGAGCCAGAGCCAAAACATACTTGTTTGGCGATCACTGTAAGTTAACAGCGTCGCATAGTACATCGACATCTTGGTTGGCGAAAGGATACAGGGTGGCGAATGATCAACAATACATTCTTTGCTCTGCGATTATTAGCACACCCCCGAAAACTGAGAAAGCATACTCACTATACACGCTGCGACACCCCGGAACAAGGATCGCATGGCAGGGGTTGGCCCCATGGGTAACTTGGAATCTTCAACAAGTGCATGCCAATACTGAGCATCCGGTTGGGCGTTATTCATGACGGCTGGTGATCCTGAGGTCGGGGCAGGTGCATTTCCCTGAGGTGTCTGGTTTGGCGGGTGACCATTCTGGGCATTGTGCGCGGGACCTAGCGAGGTTTGTGTTTCTGGATGTTGATTTGAAACGGAAGGAATATTGTTATTATGTTGCTGGCCGGAGGGGTGAGATGTCGGATGGGCCGGCGAATTGGCGGCATGTGACTGAATTGTAGGTTTTTCCGGGCGTGGTCCGTAGCCATTTTGCGGTGGCGTATATGCCGGTGGAGGGACAGGAGAACCGCTAGAAGGGGTGGGGTTGAACCCTTGGGAGCCTTGATATTGTTGTGGATGGGGATGCGCCAGTGGAGAGCTTTGGTGATAGTTTTGTTGCTGGTGCTGGAGGTTTTGCGGCTGTTGGTGCTGGAGGTTTTGCGGCTGTTGGTGCTGAGGGTTTTGCGGTTGTTGATGCTGGAGGTTTTGCGGCTGTTGGTGCTGGGGCTGCTGGTGCTGGGGATTTTGCGGCTGTTGGTGCTGGAGGTTTTGCGGTTGCTGGTGCTGGGGCTGTTGGTGCTGGAGGCTTTGCGGCTGTTGGTGCTGGGGCTGCTGGTACTGGGGATTTTGCGGCTGTTGATGCTGGGGTTGTTGGTGCTGGGGCTGTTGATGCTGGGGCTGTTGGTGCTGGGGTTGCTGATGCTGGGGTTGTTGATGCTGTGGTTGAGGGTGCTGTGTTTGCGGATGCTGCAGTGGTTGCTGCTGTTGCTGTTGCTGTTGCTGTACTGGTATAATTGGCTGCTGATTCGTATCATACGGTCCTGGTAATGGCACAGCAGGATATTGCTGAGTCGGGGGATTTACCGGTTGGTATCCAGCGGGCCCCCCGACCGAGGGAGAGTAGCTCGGTATCGGGTTGTTGTTATAAGTCGTCTGCGGAGGCGCTGGCCCAGCGCCAGTCGTACCAGGCCCTTGCGGGGGAAAGAAACCCCCTGAAGGTCCCACAACCGGGCTAGTAAGTGTAGTGGCACCCGCACCCGAAACGGGCGTGTAGGACGGCTTTGAGGAGAAAAAGTTGAGAGTTTTTAGCATACTTCCGCCATTCTTATCTGGCGATACTGGCGGAGGGGGTGAAAATTGGGGGGCCAGATAGGGCTGCTGCGGGTTCCCGGTGGTGGTATATCCGCCGGTGGTATTTATCGGCGGCGGCGCGCCGGGGTTGCTCCATCCTTGAGAAAGATTCGGTGATTGGTTGTATGCCATGAGTGGTAATTCTCGATTGTTATTGAACTATGATACCGGTGCCCTGATGCACAAAAGTTGCGGGGGATGCGGAGTTATAAACTCAATGGGGCTGAAAATGGAGTTCCACAAAGTGGGCGAGTTGGTGACACAGCCAAGCGGTGGAACGCCCTGTTCGGGTTCTTCCGGATAATCCCTGCCTGAATAGATTAGTCTCGCTTGTTTTGTGCTCACTTTATCTCAGTTAAGCTTTGTTGAACCGCCCATTTAGAGATATTTGATTACATATAAACTTGGTGACAATTTAGCTTTCTTGTCGAAAGCCTCAACCCCTTTCCCGCGGCCTGAAGCTTTCAAGTTGGTGGTATTTGTGACACAAGGGCGGTGAAAGTGTCAAAAGCCACTAAAACCAAGTCGACTCGCCTGCTAGGGTGTTACAGTGGCGCCTGCGGACGGTAGCTGAGTGGCTTGGAAGCTAGTGCCTCAAAAGGAACTATGATACTCTTCACTCTGATTATCTGCCGCAGTACGAAAACCAATCAGCACCAAGTGCCAGCATTATACCGCGAGGCTATAAACAGCGCTCGGACTTGACCACCTCTTACCACGGATGTCTCGATGCTCTCTCGCGCGAGCGATCCCAAGGGTCGACAACTACCGTAGTACTCGAGTACTCGAGTAGAACAAGTACTTGTGCTACCGTAGTACGGCGGATCCTAACTTATCCAGAGTTCAGAATTCATAACCATGGAGCCTTGTGCAATTATGTCAGCAACCAAACAGAAAAGAGCCAGAGGAAGAAGCGGTCGCACCCCATATCTTAGGAAAATCGAGAAAAAGTTCCAGCTCTATAATACTTGTATCAGGAGCACTTGAACAGTTTTCGGCTCCTTATTTCCAAGAGAGAAGAATGTGAAAAATCGGAGGGATTAGGATTAAAACGATGAAAAATAGCACGGAAATAATATAATAAATAAAATATCACCCCAGTGAACCGCCCCATACCATAGCCGAAATATACGGCATTATGAAACGCTTATGAAATGCTTGATCGCAACCACACCAAAATCAACGTTCAAACCATCAACAATACTGACTAGATTAGTTGGATTTTGCAAATGAATTTGATTTTCCTTGTTGTTGTCATAGGGTGTTCCGCAACACCGTATATCTCGGTACGCCGTCAAGTACATTAACAGTACTATAGCTTGAATAATACTCGAATGAAGTCAATGATAATCAACTATCCAAATCATACTCGAGCAGTGGTCATGATCGATCACTTGATCAGCATCTACCCCTTTAGTCAAACATTCAATCATGCTCGTGCCCATCACTGGCAGTAAGAGTCAGTTTTTTCACAAGAGAGAAAGAATAGTATTAGACCGTAGAAATAGAGCAGGATAGAGCTTAACTTATACTGTACTCCAGTACCCATGCTTCTCAGCTAAGATTTACCTTTCATGGTTGGAGTCATGAAGGTCAGCCAGTTCTTTTCCGCCGAAGAAAGAAGTCTCGTCCGGCATACATACCATTCCTACAATACCGATCATTTCAAATTCCAACCAATACAACACACTCCGGGTGAGGTATGGTCGATAGATTAGGTGTCTAGCCTTCAGTTCAATTCACCAACCAAAAATAACAACTCCTCCCCAACTCTTGTTAAGCAATACAAGATTTGCGTTTCCAGACAAGTAGGTTGCGGCATACCACTAATTTTGACCAAAATCAACATCAACACCCATACTCTGTACCACCTTTCTATGCTTAGCCCTATATATGTATACAGACAGACAGACATTTTCCGAATGATAAAAGCATCTTTATTAATATATATTATACCTAAAACAATACAGTTAACTTAAAATCAAAAAAAGAAAAGAAAAAACTTCCATATTATGACACCCAACCAACACAAATCCAACCTACTACCATAAAACCTCGGGAATAACGAACTCGCCTGAGCCAGTTATGCAGCAGTTTTCAGTGCTTTGAATGGCCCAAGGGGACGCTTGCTTAGTTATCTGGCCCCGTTCGCAAGCTCTCCGCCGATCGAAAGGCCCTATTTCACTGCACGGCCAGTCCAGGCGAGTTCGTTATATCTGAGATTCTACGGTAGCAGCACTACTGCTGTATCCCACCCCGATTCCTCATAATGCCTGCAGCGCGCTGCCTTAGCTTTTTCCCCTGCCGAATTTCTTTCCTAGCTTCCACATTCTCCTTTGCCATCCGCCTTTCGTTCCCCCTTTTCATAGCACGCATCTTCTTTGCCTTGACCGGATATTCGACTTTTTTCGCCGCTTTCCGGTGTTTGGCCAACAATTGGTAATTGCTCCGTGAGTAAATAGGTCAATTGAGTTGCGAACCCCTGCCGTGACATCCATCACCTCATGAGCAACCAGGGACCCAAAAAAGAAAAACCCATCACCAATTTCCAGCCCAATCCGCATTTTCATCTGCCACAAAACTAAATCTCCACCCCGGAACCCATCCCCAAATGGTGCCACACAATTAAATAACCGCTTATCATCACTCCAATCCTGATGACAACGACCCTTAGAAACTAACCCTTGATGCAGACAAACATTATGCCAAGCTCCACCAAGTGGCTTTAGACTCCTCCCATCCGCACTCTACGTCTTTGCCATATCCTCCACCACCTTTCCGGTCATTCTGACATACTGTTCTGGGCAGAGGAACCGCAATTGGTCACTGCAGTAATCAAAGAGTTCCTGGTTTGCCCTCAGCCACTCCCTGCCCTTTTCCCCATCCCGCAAAAGCTCCTTGCTCTCAACATACTTTTTGTTATAATCCGCCCAAACGGCATAATGCCGGCACTCATGCTGGCCCCGCGCCAATAGATCCCTTCCGAGTCCACTACCCATGGCACCGGTACCACGCGAACCCAGGGTCTTAGAGGGGTTGTTCAAAGTAGCAAGAAGGGGAAGCGGAATCTTGAAACGGTATCCAAGAACCACGCCTCTGCTGTCCTGAATTTGTAGTATGCCGAGCGAGGAGGGGTAGTAGGCGAAAGATTGGACGGCAGCTTGCTGTTCCACAAGGGGATATATCCCCTTAGGCTGGCGCGAGCGCTCCAAAAGAGTCTCGAACAGGATTGGCGACAAGACTCTCAAATAACCAGCGCGCTCACTCTTCCACTTCTCAAAGAGGTCCTCCACCACCGACTCGAAAGATGCTCCACTAGACATGGGAACCGAATGGCGGGTAAATGCCTTTATGGCAATCAAATGATTAACACGTTTTTGCATACTTCTTGTACAATACAAGCTCTCGGAGAGCTACCCTCAACGTGGAAGTACTAGAGAGTCAAAATGTTACTCGGTGTTATACAACGAGCATAGAAGTTTCCGGGCGTACCTCGTTATAACGAAAGCCAAGGGGCGAATATTAGAGCAACATAACATAGGGCGATAACCGGGACGAGAGTCCTGATTGCTAAGAGGAAACTATGGGTTCTATCGTTTATCGGCGAGACAATGGCCGCAGTAAGTAGCCCCGCGACGATTAGTATCGCACCCGTGATACCGGCTTCATCGGCGGTGTAGCCGTATGGAAGCATGATCTGTAATAGTCAGTTTCTGAACAATGCATTGAGAACACCGGTGTCAAACTTGATTCAGCAACGAAGACATTGCGTTAAAGAACCCCATCTACACCGAAAACTATCCACCCTATTAGCCCCAGCCCTAACCACCATTTCACACCCAACCCACTATGACAAAAACCAGCAAAAAACCCCTATTCCTAAAAACCACGCCCAGACTCTCCTTAAACCCTAACTTCTCCTCAACAGCACTAGCACACGGCGGCGTCGGCGGCCGACTCTTAACAAACCACCACGGTAGCGAGGCAACCGTAGCAATAAGCGCAACCCAAATGTCATACGATATCTCCGGAATCTTCTCGAGACTAGTGGCGAGCATAGGATTGATCAACTGCCCGAGCGCGGCACCAAACGGATTAGCAAAGCTGGTGAGTGCAGTAGCAGATATTCGCCCACGGGATGTGAACCAGAGATCGCTATAGTGTGTTGCAGCAGAGAGGACGAATGGTTGTGCAAAGCCGATAAGGATCTGACCAAACATTACGCCGCCGAAGGACTTTCGATGCGCGGAGCCGTAACGAATCCAGTTCCCCGCTAGGACTAGGAATGAGGAGGCCATTAGGGCGGGTTTCACACCGTGGTGGTTGAGGGTGTATAAGACTGCTCTGTAAGTGATATTAGAAAATGCTGAAGGCTGAATGAAGGGAATAAACAGCAGAAGAGAAGAAGTACGGTGCTACGATCACTACACCAATTCGAACATCACCAGTCAGCATTCCACATCTTACCCCGTACCACAAAAGACTCCAAAAGGCCACACAAACCATAAGTAAAGAATAGTCCATAGCAGTAGACAACCAATTCACCGGGCTCTGCGAGTCAAGTCCAAACCATATCTGCGTACTATCACTGACAGGCGCATACGTGAGCCACTATAATCCCCGATCAGCAATCCATCTCCCCCTAACCCAGGATATGACAAACACAAGTAAACGAACCCCCCAGGAAACCACAATATTCATCAGCATTAACCCAGCAAGTCCGGACCACCGCTCTTTGTAAACCCTATACACCACTATCCCATCGGGCATTATCCTCAGCTGCTCTTCTTCCCTCCCCCTTCTCCCCCTTCCTCCTCTGCTATCCACTATTTCTACCACTACTCGTACTATGGCGGGCGTTTCGAAGGGGTAGTGACCTTAACTCCATCGTGTCGGGTGCGCTGCGCCCGAATTGTGAGTGTAATCCAGTATATCGAGCAAAACGAGAACAAAAGAATTCCCAAACAACTTCCTCCACCTAGGACTCGGTAGTCGACCCAGCTAGCCGTGCTGTCTCGTCCTGTGGGGGAGTGCCTAGCCCACAGTATCCGTGTGGGCGAAACCAGGGGGGGAAGAAAGGGGGAGATGAATGGATTACCGTACCGGCATGCATGGTGCCCCCTGCTCTACAGGTCGCTTAGGCGGCACCATCTCCAGAACCTGGAACCGTAAAATCTATACTATCTGGCGATCCAAGCTTCAAGTACTCGAGTATCAACGAGAGTCTAACTTTATTTTGGAACAATACTAGTAATCATGAATCGTCACGCGGTGAATTATTGCACATGAACGAATATTTAATTGATAAACACTGCCGTAGTATTGCTGTACTCGAGTAGAGGAAAAGCCGCCGGCACACCGTCAGGCACGGCACCGTCTCCACAACAAAGAGAAATTAGCCAGACTCAGCTGAATCCGTTATCGCAGTTGCCCAATCTTGCATCTGCCGGGTTGTGCCTTGAAATGGTAAAATATCCGGACACTTTGCGCCGAGACTAGTACTGGGGCTGCCAAGATGTCCGGATACTTTATTCCACATATCAGTTACCTGCTTTCCGTCTGCAGTAACTCCACGCTCTTGAACGCGACATTTCCGAGAAAACGATTGATATTTCATGAGTCTTGGGTATGTCTCATTAGCCCACCAGTGCTATGCCCGCCACTGTATGATACCGGACCAAGAGACCTTAAAATCCGAGCTCTACCTGCTGGAGCACAACTGGATTCCTGGAGGCCAAAATAGATCACCATCCAACTTAGCTTGTTTGTGATAGGCTAGATCCTTGGGCTTATGAGACTGCCATATTATTATACGTAGTGCTCCTAGTTAACTAGAAAACCTGAGCCTGGGCGGGATCAGAGTTTGGCATTTCGCTGTGGAAAAGTGAAGCTATCATATCACCCACCGGGCGCGGGTGCTGAAAACAAATTACCGTGCTCACAAATCGTCGTCTTCGGAAGAGAGAACCACTGTTAACTCATAGTGCCTGTTTATCTTATGCATTTAGGGTCTGATATACTACACGTATGGTTCCGGTCGCGATAAACCTGTACATGCGGCCATTGTTCACCTTGATTATTAAGCAGATTCTTAGCCTTTTTTGCTTATTTTTTTAGTGATTTTGACCCTAAATGGCAAAAATGTGCAAAGAATGCCAAGAAAAGCCGAGATTATTTGACCAAATTGGGACTAGTATGATGTCTCACCCTTGAAATAGGGGTGTCTTGGCCTATCTTTGCCTACATTTTGCAGGCGGCCATTACTTGAGGTCCTCATACAAAATGCCCCAACTTCAAACCCAATGATCATGGCCTTCCAGTCCATATATCCAGAAATTGAAATCGTAGATCAATGAATCACCTCTCTAGTTACATTTCTACAGTCTTAAAATTAAGAAAAGATTTCTCCTTGGTAGTGATCTTTCAACTTGAAATCAGACGATCATTTTTTCCGACCATGAGCAGGTTTATCGTGACCGGAACCATACAAGGGACAGGCATAAAAAGATGGTACACTGCATAACTAATGTCTCAGTAGTTGTGGTACACTTGAGAGGAACAACATTGAAAGAATAACTATTTCCTCCCATGCTGTGCAAGTGATAAAGGAAAATCTTAGTTGATGATGCAGATGACCTCTCTTCCAGTACATTTACCATTAAATCAAACCCCTATAGGTGCTGGTAGAGTATGGTGCCCAAATCCTTAAACTGACATTCTCCTTCATATTGTCCTCATTTCACCAAGCTTGATGGCCTTGCACCTTATCTTCAAGTTCAGTATTCTCTTGTATCTACAGGCTGAGATCATTAACATCTATTACACTATTGTGCATGGTGCCGGTCAACCAAAACCTGCCCTTCACCCAAAGTTCTCAGAAAATCCGGGCATGCTGAACTATTGGCAGTCAAGAAAAACCTTTAAAAACAATTCCTCTGGTAATTCTATAGATAATCCCTTTTAAAAGCCTCTAATAGTTTTTTTATTATTCTCATTTCATTGGTAAATTCAGAATTGTTGATTGGAATCCTGTTGCAGAGAGCTGTTTGATAAAGTTGAGCAACATCCTCAATTGAGACTCTAGCCACAACGATGACTTCCTGTATGACTTTATGTGAAATCCAAAACTATAGGCTAGTTCTAATATGTTATTTAAACAATTCTACTAGAGGAAATTTCATTATACCTTCTCAAGAAGAAACTATTCTAAATTTAGAAATTTTGGATCTAGTTGGCCGTGAGGGCAGGTTTTGGTTGTCCGGCACTATATTTTTTTTCTTCTCTATTGGTGATGGTCAAAAAACTTGGCATTTGAATTTGAAAACTCTATGGTACAAGTGCCACCGAAAAAGTGAGTGCACACGTGGGATTTTACACCAAAAATGGCCAATTTCACCCACTAATTGCACCACCAACAACTGAATTAAAAATAAGATAACTTTAATAGAATGCTCAGAGAGCTAAAGGCTACTCAACCTCTTTTGAAACCTCAATTGAATTAAAATTTCCTGAGGAGGAGTACGCAGTTGAACTTTCAAATTCTGCCAAGACATAGTTTTCTCACCAAAAA
>Ga0307507_10007455_pt1 | contig 15908 bp, 3 predicted proteins | sample 7_EM_MG_FD_207223 | JGI IMG/M metagenome (GOLD analysis project Ga0307507, IMG submission 207223) | Populus trichocarpa ectomycorrhiza microbial communities from riparian zone in the Pacific Northwest, United States - 7_EM | ecosystem: Host-associated > Plants > Roots > Unclassified | place... | reverse complement strand
ATTTAAAGGACCTTAGTCCCTACCGTAGATAGTTCTCTCCTTGTAGTAAATCTTAGAATACAATTGGAGTTAATCTGTTGGGCAACCACTCCACCAGTTATTATTACGTTGTTGATTTTGTTTATACCTATATACCCAGCCTAATAACAGAACCCACCGTAGTCTAAGCTATAAGGTTCCGTTACACATTCACTACCAAGATTATAGTATTAGAACAAACTTAAATAACATGCCACTAAGAGCAGCACCAGTTACGACGGCGTTAACAGGAGCCACAACCTTAGGGCCAGGTAATACCAGTATAGATAATAGGGATTCTTAAGTAGTTACGCAAGGTCAGTTATAAGAAATGGTTAATTACTTATAAAACAATAATAGGATACTTGAAGAATGTATTAATGGAATTAGAGCGGCAAAGATTAAGTTACCTTTAATTAAACGGTTCTTAGGAGAAAAATTAAAGCTTAAGGGATTTCTTACGCAGATGCACTTTAAGGTAGTATAGGAAGGAGCGAAGTTAGCAACATCGTTAGATTAAGTAGCCTATGCAGGATTGTTCCTAATAGGGAGGGCACTTAAGTAGTTTAAGCTGTATCTCACAGAAATATAGGCTAATGGCATAACAACTACTAACCAAGATATACGGTATATATTTGCTAGTTAGAACGGGTTTGTAGAGCAACTAACGTAGATATTCAGAGACCCGGAGGCCACAACTATAGCGGAACAAAAGCTTTAGAACTTAGTACAACGCACTTTAGCAATTAAGTATACAATATAGTTTTAAACACTAGCTATATAGGTTAAGTGGAATAACAGGGCGCTTATGGCACAGTATAAATAGGGACTTAAGGCTAAAGTCTAGGACGCAATCATCCTAATAAAAAATACGGATACTCTAAAAGAGTTAATAGATTAGTTAATAAAGATTAATAATAGGATCTACCAAAGGGAATAAGCTAAAAAAGGGCAAGACAGAGTTCCATAGTTGTATAAGGCGTAGAGTATACAATAATAGACATAGAGTTAAAAACTATAGAATAGCGTAGAGCTAATGGACCTAAGCGGTACTAAAGAAACCTAAAGATAAAAAAAGAAACTATAGAAACCCAAATGTTAAGAATTAAGTAATTAAAGGACCTAGGAGCAGAGGCCAAACCAAAGATTTTAGCAGTAAAAGACGTTTAGGCGGACTCCATAGCAAGAAAGATAGTTTAAAGATAAAGCTTATATAAATTACGGAAAACAAGGTCATTTCGCCAGAGACTATAGAGGTGGTTAGAGTAACTATGTAGTAAAGGGAACCAGACCGGCAGATAGCACGTATATACAGAGGGACGATGGTGCACTATAAGAAACAAAAGAATGTTCAATTAACAGTTTTGCGTATTGTTACAACAACGTATGTTAAATTCATAAGGACGCTAAGTACAGCGCAAGCTATTAGCCATAAGAGCTAGAGTTAAAAGGACTCTAAGAAACTAGAGAGTTAGATAAAGAACAAGATTAACTCTATAAGCTAGATTAAGATGTTACAGTAATATACGGACGAAGATTAGCAGCAATAATAGTAGAGTTAGAGTACTTATTAATCAACAGTAATAAGGACAAAAAGAAGGCTAACTAGGAGCACTTAAACCTTAATAACGCAACAGAAGCAGAGACTAAGACCATCACAAAATGAGGTTTAGTAACGGACGTTATAACACCGTTAAATACAATTTCCATCGCTTTATAAGATAATAGGAGCAACGTTTAGAAGAAACTAAGTAAGTAGATAACTACTAGTGCTAGCTTATCACTTAATAAAGGCAAAAGGCCATAGGCTTAAGATTCTTATAAAGAGATAAAAGAAGCTTAAGATTTTTAAGATGAGATAAAATACACCTAAGGACCCACAACAGATAAAAACCAATAGGAAAGGGTAGCAACTTAGTTTAGTAACAAACGAATAAGTATAGAACGCAAGTTTAAGAACTACAAGTTCGGAGAACAAATAAGAATGTTAGCAATCCTAAATAAACATAGTGTTTAGCCTAAAAATTAAATAGTTAATACCAGAATTAAAAAGCAAGACGACTATAAAGATCTAGCTATAAGACACAGAAAACAAGAAACTATAGATAAGTTTAGAACAAGAATTATTATATAGCAAGAGCAAAAGCTAGATAAGAGATTAGCTATACCAGGTTATATAAGGAATAGAGCACCCATATAAAGAGTTACTAATAGGCTAAGTGCAGGGACACCTAGGGTAAAGTAGTTAGATAAACTAGAATAAAAAGAAGATCTAGATATTCTAACTAGGTTTGAAGAAAGATATACCAAAAGATATTACAATATAGTGATAATAAGGTACTTTCTAACGGATAGACTATACACACTAAACCAGTTATATGAAAAGTGGTATAGACAACAACACAACGATAAATAGGAGGATTTTTATATATAGCTAGACGAAAAAGTTGTCTAAGACCAACCCATTACGGAAAAACGTATAAGTTACATTAAAGGAGTATTAATTATGATGTTAAGGAACCTAAAAGAGGAATCTAGGGACTAGAGAAGTAAGTGACAAATCTTAGTACCCGTAGTAGAGATACCAGTGGTTAGGTCAACCAAGTATAGATTTAAACTTAAAGATAAAGACAAACTAAGAGTTAACCCAAAACATATAGCGCATTATATACTATTATGGATAGCTTGTGTGGATAATATATGCAACATATATAGAGCACCTAAAGATAAGAACTAGAAGTACCCAGTAAGGATATATTGGGCACCAAAGGAAAAGCGGTTTAGGAATACTAAGTATATATATAATTAGCACCCAGTAGAAGTACAAGGTTAAGGAGACTTAATACTTTAGCTAGGAAGATTCCTTACGGAAGAATACCTAGACAGATAATAGTAGTGGGAGTACCTAAAGAACACTTATCCATAGCATATAGAGGAAAAGAAATAAACTAAGTATTAGCTAAAGTTAGACTAAGTATAAGCAGGATTAAGTAGCCAGCAGTTAGAAAAAGGGGAGGTATATAGGACCAAAGGGAACCAGTATTAGAGCCTTAGACCCTTAAAGAAATTTAAGAATAATACCTAAATTTAAGAGCTAAGTAGCAAGATCAGCAGTTTAAAGTGTTAGTAGACAGTAGAGTAACTAGGAACTATATATTACCAAAGGTAGTAGAAAGGATGGGGTTACTATATAGACAAAAGGAATACCTATATCCACTTATAACAATTTTAGGAGACCAGATAGCCTATAGAGGAGGTATTATTAATCTTAAAACAGGACCTATTTAGATAACTATTAAAGGGAGACTAGTTAGAATGTCTTTTAATATCCTACCATTAGGATAGGATAAGGCGATACTAGAAATGCCTTAGTTATAAGAGTATAATCTAAAGATTGATTGGGTTATAGGTTAAGTTAATATTAAGGATACATAATGGCGCAAAGTGCGACAGTAAACTAAGTTGGTATAGTACTAAATTGGAGCGACATATAAAGAGACTAAGTGAGGCTTAAGTTATATACCAAAGAGATGCTATAAGTATAGTAAAAAGTTATAGTTACTAGAAAGTGAAAAGCTATTAAAATATATAGCTTAGGACTACAAGATAGAATTAAAAGAGGGAATAAGTCTAAAGTTCTTTCTAATCTACAAGCTTACTAAAACAGAGTTAGTAGCGCTTAAGGAGTTTATCCAGGAGAACTTATGAAAGGGATATATTAAACCGTTATAGTTATTAGTAGGATATCTAGTATTATTTATCCTAAAGAAAAACGGAAAACTTAGGATGTATATAGACTATAGATAGTTAAACAGCATTACTAAAAAGGATAGGTATCCTTTACCCTTAATTAGCGAAATCTAAGATAGAATAGGCAACGTAAAGATCTTTACAAAGATAGATCTAAGATAGGTATACCACCAGATTAGAATTAAGGAAGGCGATAAATAGAAGGCAGCCTTTAGGTTAAAGGAAGGACTATATAAGCTATTAGTTATACAGTTTAGGCTTATAAACGCACTAGTAATATTCCAGAAGCGAATTAATAGTATATTAGGAAAACACCTAGATGAATTTATTATGGCATACTTTAATAATATTATTATCTATTTAGAGAATAAGGAAGAACACGGAGAATACGTTAAATAGGTCTTAAAGAGACTATAAGAAGAACAGATGCTAGTAGCAATTAAGAAATGCAAGTTCTTTACTAGGAAGACCAATTTCGTTAAATTCATTATTAAACCAGGCCAACTTAGTATAGATCCAAAGAAGATCGAGGCTATAGTAAATTAGCAAGAACCAGAGAATATTACGCAGTTAAAATCGTTTCTAGGGTTTTATAATTACTGCAGAAGGTTTATAGCGCAATAGTTATAGAATATTAAGCCATTTACGTAGTTAACAAAGAAAGAAGAACTATGGGTATGGGGAAAGAAGTAATAAGAACTATTTAAGAGAATTAAAGAGTTATTTACCTAGGAGCCAGTTCTTAAGATCTATCAACTAGGTCTAGAGACAGTTGTGGAAATAGATATATTAGACTTTATACTAGGAGCATACTTCCTATAGAAATATTAAGATAGATGGCACCCAGTAGCATACTATAGTCGGAAGATAACACCACTAGAGTTAAACTATAATATCTACAACAAGGAGTTGTTAGGTATAGTTATAGCACTTAAAAAATAGAGAGTATTTTTATAAGGCATAGAGAAACCATTTGTGGTTAAGACGGACTATAAGAACCTTATAGGATTCCTAATAACAAAGGAACTCAACTAAGGACAGGTTAGATAGGCGGAAATGCTTATAAAATACTATTTCGAAATTCAGTATACTAAGGGTATAGATAATGCATAAGCAGACGCTCTAAGCAAAAAGGCTAAACTATAAAGTAATAAAAAGCTATCGGGAGCTTTATTACAAAAGGATTAAGATAGATTAATTAGGTATAATTATCCAAAGATTATAGCGACTAAGGAAAGTCAGATCTATAAATTACTAGAGAGTAATTAGATACAGAAAATCTAAGAAGCATAGATAGAGGATCTAGACTTAGAGTAATATAAAAATAAAGAAGTAATATATATACCTAAGTCTATCGTAGAAGAATTTGTTAAGGAATTCCATAAGGGAATAACATAAGGACATAATAGAACTATAGGCTTAGTGTTAAGACTTTAAAAAGAGTACATTATTTAAGGAATCTGGGGACTAGCAAGATAAGTTATAAAGGAATATCCAGATTGCTAAAGAAACAAACCAATAAGGTATAAGCTGTATGGAGGGCTATAACCTATTAAAACACCAGGAAGACCATAGGAGGTTATATTATAGGACTTTATTATTAAGTTACCAAAGTTAAGAGATCCTATTATAGGACTTTATTATTAAGTTACCAAAGTTAAGAGATCCTATTATAGGATAAGATTATAACGTGATTTTAGTAATAGTGGATAAGCTAACAAAGTAGGGATACTTTATAGCATATACTAAAGAGATATCAGCAGAAGATGTCGCTAGAATTTATATAAAGGAAGTATTTGTAAGATATAGAGCACTAAACAAGATTATATTGGATAGAGATCCAAGATTTATAGTAGTATTTTGGGAAGTATTTTTGGTAGAATAAGGAGTTCGCGCAGTAATATCTATAGTATATTATCCGCAGACGGACGGATAAACGGAAAGACTAAACTAGACACTAGAATAGTATCTAAGGCATTATATTAATTATGTATAGAATAATTAGGTATTATTACTACTAGTTATATAGTTTGCATACAATACAACACTATAAGAAGAAATGGGGATATTACTATTTAAGGCGAATTACGGATACAAGCTAAAAACATCGTTATTACCATATTAAGCAAAAAAGACGAGTAGCACAGCTAAACAAAGAATGGAGATGTTAATAAATCTTTATGCAGACCTTAAAGAAATAGCTAAACTAGTATAAGAACAAATAAAAAGGTACTATAATACTAGGAGATCTAAGGGACCAGATCTTAAGGAGGGGGATAAAGTATAGCTACTATATAAAAATTTTAAGAGTTAACAACTAAGTAAGAAATTGGACTATGTTAGGCTAGGACCTTTTAAAATTAAGTGAAGAATTTTATTAGTTATGTATAAGTTAAACCTATTAGCCAAAATAAAAATCTATCCTATATAATACGTTGCAATGCTAGAGCCAGTATACGGGAATATTAAGCCACTAGTCTACAAGGCAGACACGTATAGAGGATAAAAAGAAGACAAATAGCAAGTTTCAAAAATCATCAGTTATGAGGATGTGGATGACGAAACATAGTATAAAGTAAAGTAGATAGGCTATAGTGAGACTACCTAGGAACCACTAAGCAACCTAAGGAACGCTATAGGAAAGGTATAGGAGTATTAAAAAAAAGCAGGTTAGGTAATATTAATAAAGAAGGATCGCCGAAAAATGAGTTACCTAAGGGGGACCTAAGAGGAGCAATTACTAAGCTACTTAAAGTTGTTTCCCTTATAGAAGGAGAGCCAATTCTTTTATTACCTAGCTTAGATAAACCCTGTTAAACCAGTTTCTACTCCTTAGAACGGACCTTCTTACGGACACGTTTAAGGTGTTAAAGATAAGTATAAGCTAAACGTTAAGCTTTAAGGACGCGTGCGGACTCTTCTAAGGCACGTTAAACCTTAAGTAGCGCGGAGGCTAGCTTACTGTTAAGCTTTATAGTAGTAGATTAAACACGAGACCCTATAATAAGTTACTTAGGGAACTCGAAGACTGTTAAGAGTAATAGGACGTGTACACTTAGCGTTAGAGATAGAGTGAATATCGCAGGACGATTAAACGTTTGCTTTAGTACACTTAGAGCAAGAGGAGGGTTATTAAGATAAAGGACTTATTAGTGTAATATAAACTAACCCCTTTTTCGCATACTTTGAGTAAGAAATCGCCATCACTTTACCTAGTAATAGTATAGAGAAAACTGTATAAAGGCGACACTCAACCCAGAAAAGAGAAGAAGAAGCTTTAGGTATAATAAGCAAGGATATTAACTAGAATAATTAAACGGACATTATACCTCTAGTGGACGACTTGGAGATATTAGGAATCTTTAAGGATGAAGATAAAGAGGAGGGAGATGGTGTTATAGACGCTTTAAGTACAATGTTACAACTACTTAGAGAAGAGTTGGCGGAAGCTAGTTAGTTAATACAGGCACGGTTTAGGATGGATCTGGTGGAACTATATAATGAGGAATAGTAACCGAGGTTATATAGTGTTAAACATATTAACTATGTTAAACGGAAGGGACGTTATATTTAATATAGATAACACGTACCTTATATACAAGAGAGGATTTATTAGGAGTACAGTTGTGTATTTAAAGGACCTTAGTCCCTACTATAGATAGTTCTCTCCTTGTAGTAAATCTTAGAATATAATTAGAGTTAATCTGTTAGGCAACCACTCCACCAGTTATTATTACGTTGTTGATTTTGTTTATACCTATATACCTAGCCTAATAACAGAACCCACTGTAGTCTAAGCTACAAGGTTCCGTTACAATTTTAGATAAAATTAGAGCCTAGTTAGTAGGTAAAGAACTACTAAAAAACTTATCTAAATTTACTATAATATGTTAACGAATTAATAAAGACCTTTAATATAATAAATAGACTCGTTCTCTAAAGTTAACTATACCTTATATTTAAAACTCCTTAAAACCGGTATATACTTTAAGGCACGATCCTTCTCTAAGACCTAAAAGCCCTATATATAACCCTATAGACCTTAATGCCACCTAATTCTATATACCCTTAGGAACTAACAAACGAAGAACACAAGCTATAAATAAAGAATGTTTTAGATGCGGTAAAAAAGGACATATTTAAAAATATTACTAAACTTACCCTTTTAAAAAAGTCCGCCATAGTTCCTTTTAATCTTTAAGTTATACTTAATCCTCAAATCATACCCATTCTTTAAGCTGTACTTATTCCTTAAATTGTACCCACACTATAAATTATACTTGGATGTCACAAAGTACCTTATTTTTAGTTAACTTGGAAAACAAATTGTCTTAGGGCTAAGTTACGCCTTAGGATAAAAAGTGGAAGAGTATAAGTGTCTAGGCTCTTTTAGCACTAATATATAATATAACTCCCTTAATATACTTAGCGAAATTTAAATACTTAGAAAATAGAAGAAAGTATAAATCCTTATAGACAGCGGAGCTACTAGCATGGGCTTTATTAATATAAACTATATAAAAACTTAATACCTAAATTTAAAGAAACTTGATGAGCCCTAAGGCCTATAAGGCTTTAATGGCAAACCCTTAATATATAGTAAAATAACGCACTATACTTTTATAAAATTGCGGATAGGTAAACACCTTAAATATATTTCCCTATTTATAACACCCTTAAAGCACTATAAGATAATACTTAGATATATAGCCAGAGCATACTTTATAATAGGCTACTACCCGCGACTTGGAAGATCTATAACGACGGTTGTCTTACGAAAAGAAGGTAAAGTAGACTACTTAATCCCAGGAAGCTACCACCCTATTGCCTTAGAAAACACCCTACGCAAGATCTTAGAAAAGGTTATAGTGGACTATATAGTAGACACGGCAGAGGAACACGCCCTACTACCATAAAGCTAAATAGGGGCAAGAAAGAATCACTTAACGCTATTAGCACTTACACTACTTACTACTACCATTAAAACTGCATGGGCTATGCGAAAGGACTTTATAGTATCAATACTTAGCCTAGATATTAGCGGCGCCTACAACAATATACCCTATAAGCGTCTTCTATATATCCTTAGGGTAAAAGGCTTCTTAGAATAGATTATTTAATTTATTTAAGGATTTATAGGCCAGAAAGAAATATTACTAGTCTTTAGCGGATACCAGAGCCCCCCTATTATAGTTGTAATAGGAATACCACAAGGATCACCTCTATCGCCTATACTCTTCCTCTTCTTTATAAGCAACCTGCTTAACACCTTTAAGGAAGGGGCAACCTAGGGGATAGGCTTTATTAATAACACAAACCTAATTATATATAGGCTAACAGCCGTAGAGAACTATAGGACACTAGAGAAAGCCTATAATATCTATATAGAATGGGTAAGATAATATAGAGTCCAATTCTCACCAGAGAAATACCAGCTAATCTATTTTATAAGAAAACATAACCAATCTGCAGATCTTTAGCATATAATCCATATCTAAAGCTTTGGGGGTTAACCGGTTTAAGGCCTAAGGGTATTAGGAGTGTGGGTAGATAGCAAGCTCCAATAGAGCGCATATACGGCGCAAGCGGCCTATAAGGGCCAAGTATAGTATATCATTATGTCCAGGATTATTAATTCTATATAGGGTCCATGCTTCTAGAGGTTACGCCTACTATATATAGCAGTTGTCCGGCTAACCATAACATATAGATCTAGTATTTAGGCCACTAGAGAAACTAAGAAAGGCCCCCCTAAATCACTCCTTAAACTACTCTAAAAGGTCTAAATAGCCTGCCTTAGGAGTATAACAGGCGGGTATAAGCAAACGGCCACAGCACTGCTTAAGAAGAAAGCCAATATTCCCCCCCTATAACTATATATTAAAGCTAATGTAATGCAAAGGGTGTAAAAGGAACGCAACTTTAACGTTATAAAGTATATCAAGACATGCCTAAACAAACTATAGAGGGACCTTAGGGTGCCCTATAGGAGAAGGAACTAATAACCCCAAAGTAGGGAAGATATATTAGGAAAACAGGTAGAGAAAGTAGAAGAAGAATAATGCGGTATTAGGGCCCAGGCCTATATAAAGGAGGAAGGGAGATGTGTAAGAGGCTAGTAAAGACAATAGTAAGGGAGAGAAAGGAGCTAAAGTGGAGTATAAAAAAGTACTGGAAAACTATCTACCGCAATATAATACTAGTTGGACCGACGCTAAAGAGATAAATGGGAGTTAAAGGTATAGAGGTAGACTTAGGCAAGGGGAACCTAAGCTATAGCATAGGTAATACTATGGGGGGTAAATACCTAAGGGCTCTAAGAGGGCCTAATAAAGGCAGAAAATACAATAGCAATACTCTTAAGGATAGGAATAAAAGGACTAAAAGATTGGCTTTACTAGGTAGGTGTCCTAGTAGGTAGCCCAAGGTGCAAATATAGTTAGCTAAGACAGACACTAAAATATATAATACTGTTATACCCTTTACGTACCAGCCGAGAAGTAATGCTCTTAGCAGCTGGCACAGAAAACTATAATACACTACTCTTAATACAGAAAGGCCTTAAGGCGGCTACCTAGTGGCTTATTGGCTAAAATGTGCTAGACCAGTTCCGAGTTATAAAGGAAATAGCAATAGAAGGTAAAGGGGTAAGTAATAGGCGCCCCCTAATAACTCTACAGGAGTAGAGTATAGTGTATAATACTAGCGCGTCTATAGGTTTGTTACGGCAGCAGTGGTTCCTAAGAAGGTCAAAAAGTAAGGTAGTAGAGCACCACTAGTAACTCGCAGGCGACTTATAAGCGAGCCCTAAAAGGCGGGGAGACGGATTACGGGGTTTTCTCAAATAGAGTTTTCTCCCCACATATATATAAGGAGTAGTCCGCGTGGGCCCAATAGGGATCCGAATTGGACGTTAAGCAATGAATAATAATAATAATAATACTTAGATATAAATAGATGAAATAATATAACCCTTTAATTAGCTGGGTTAAAGAAATACTAAAGTTCTATACAACCTACTACTAAAGTTATTACTTAAAAAACCATTTGCCCTATAAACATACATACAACTATTTAAATTAAATATAGTATAAATTACCCTTGCTATAAACCTTAAGCTAATATAATCAATCTATAACTACTAATTATAGTAAAGAATATAAAGATGTTATGTTAAACCCTCTTAAAATCCGTATAATATAGGCCACGCCTTTTATCTTATTAGTAAAAAGACGAGATTATAAAATCTTTGCTATAAATATAGAAGATATTAAAAAAGCACTAGAACTAAAACAGTATCCTAATTCTTAACCTTTTGTACCTAAAGAGTACTATAACCTAATTAATAAGTTTAAAAAACAATTTATAGACTAACTAGCCCTATACTAAAAGAAGTACGATTTTAAGATAGAACTTAAGCCTAGTATAACACCAAAGTTTAGTCCGCTATATGGCATATCACAAGAAGAACTACTTATAATGCGATAATACCTTAATAAGCATCTAGAAAAAGAATTTATTCGCCCTAGTTAATCTCCATTTACCTTACCTATGCTATTTATTAAAAAGCTAGGAGGAGGCTTAAGATTCTATATTAATTATTAAGCTCTAAATATAATTATAATTTAAAACTAATATCCAATTTCCTTAATTTAAGAGACGCTTAACTAATTGGCGAAGGTATAGTACTTTATAAAGCTTAATATAATCGCTGCCTTTAATAAAATTTGTATATATAAGGGAGATAAGAAGTATATAGCCTTTTGTATATAATAGAGACTCTTTAAATACCTAGTAATGCTATTTAGCGTAAAGAACGGTCCTAGTATATTTTAGTAATACGTTAATAATACGCTTCGTAAATTCCTTAATGTATTTGTTACCACGTATATTAATAATATCTTAATTTACTTATCCTTACTTTTTAAATATTAAAAACATATCAGAATAGTCCTTAAACGCTTATAAGACGCGGGCTTATAATATAATATTAAGAAATATAAGTTCTATGCGTCCAAGGTTATATACTTAGGCTTAATTATATCCCGTAACGGAATTAAAATAGACCCTAAGAAAGTCACTGTAATTATAAACTGGGAAAGCCCTAATAATATATAGAATATTTAAGGATTTCTAGGATTCACAAATTTCTATTAATAATTTATTAACTACTTCTTAGAAGTTGCTTAGCCGTTAGTAAACCTAATAAAGAAAAACATAAAATTTAAATAAACCACTAGATGCGAACGAGCTTTTAATAACTAAAAATATTACTTTATAACTGCTCTAATCCTTACTCACTTTAACCCTAACCTTAAATGTATTGTTAAAACGGACTCGTTAGATTATACGCTAGGGGGAGTGTTATTATAATATAATAAAAATGGTGAACTATATCTAGTAGCCTTTCTCTCCTAGAAACTTGCCCCTACTAAATTAAACTATAAGATATATAATAAGGAACTGCTTATAATTATCAGATGCTTTAAACAATGGCGTTTTAAGCTAGAAGGATTATTGTTTCTAATATATATATTAACGGACTATAAGAACCTATAATACTTTATAACTATAAAATAATTAACACAGCGCTAAATTTATTAGGCCGAATACCTCTTATAATTTAACTTTAAGATTATATATTAACCGGACAAACTCAATTAAAAGCCTAACACATTAATATAATGATTATAGGACTTACCTGTAAATGCCTTAGATAAACAGATTATAAATTAATTATAGATCTTACTGCCTCCTAAACGTTTTAAAAAACTATATCCTATATTTCTAGATATGGAACTTAATAAGAATAAATTAGAAGTTAATAAATAGGAAATAGAAATTAATATGCTAATAAAATACGAATATAAGAACGATGTATAGATAGTAGATGTAATAAAGGCAATCCAAACTAGAAAATAATAGCATAAGGATATTACACTCACTAAATGCGAAATTTGAAATAATTAATTATACTATTAACAGAAGATAGTAGTTCCGAATGCCGAACCTTTACAATTTAAGATACTTAAATTTATATATAACTCCCCTATAGTAGGATATTCTAGCCGTGTAAAGACCTATAAGATTGTTTAACGAGCATATTACTGGCCTATAATGTATGACTACGTACGGAAATACGTTTGAGTATATAGGATATGCGTGCGTGGAAAAACCTCTTATATAAAGAAGTAAGGAGTACTTTAACCGCTACTAATCCTAATATAAAGATAGCGCGATATCTTAATTAACTTTATAGTTGACTTGCCTAGTAATAATAGGTTTATAAATATTATAGTAGTAGTTAACCATCTTATAAAAATACGATATATGATTCCTATGGACTTAATTAATATAATATTAGTAGCTAAATATTTCGTTAAGCACGTCTTTAAGCTATATAGACTTCCTAATATAATAATATCCAACCGCGGAAGCTAGTTTGTTTTAGACTTCTAATAAGCTCTAATAAACGATTAAGCATTTAAATATGACTCTTAACTGCGTTTTATCTAGAGATAGAATAATACTTATAAATATACTACTCCTACCTGCAAGACGACTGGGAAAAATAGCTACCTTTAGCTAAGTTTACTGCGAATAATATGATAAATGTATTAATAGGCGTAATACCATTCTATATAACCTACGAATAAAACCCTTAACTTGGATTTGAGCTATAACCTAATATTAATATAACAGAACCTATAATTAAACAGATCTAGTTAATTAACGTATATAACTTTGCTAATTAAATAAAGCAGTTAACGGAACTATTATAAAGTAAGTTAATATACGCTTAAATGTTATAGGAATAGTATACGAATAAAGAACGAGCTCCTATATAGGACTTTAAGGAAGGTAATATAGCTTACCTAAATACATGAAACCTAAAGACTTAACGGCCTTTAAAGAAACTTAATTAGAAGTTCGCGGGCCTATACTAAATTAAGAAGAAACTAAGCCCATACGCCTATAAGCTTAAACTACCAACTAAAATAAAAATATACCTAATATTTTACATAAGCTTACTGTAACCCTTAAGAGACAATCCTATAACTTACAAAATTCCGCCGCTACCTCCTATAATTGTTAATAACGGCAACGGTTTGTACTTTATTAACTTAATTAATAATATATAATGGAAAATATAATCTAAACAATTTAAACTTCTTATTAAGTAGAAAGGATATAAAATATAAACCTAGAAACCCTATAAACAGGTTAAGGCTAACGCGCTTTCCCTAGTAAAAGAATTCTATAAAGACTATCCTTTACGGCCTGCTCTGGCTGGATGGATATAATATAAAGGTAAATAACTACCACCTAACATAAAGACATGAAATATAATAGCAGGAAACTTAAAATTAAAAAGAACTTAAACTATATTATAACGCTTATAAGGCAATAAGTTATAAATTCTTAACTAAATCAAATTGTTTTGGACCTTCGGCTAAAGGGGGGGGTACTATAATGGGACTAGCCTAGTTATAGTAGGAAGGTCTCAGTGAAACACTTAATAGATAAATTCCAACGCTTTAATTAAATTCTACTAAATTCTACCAAGTTAATTAAATTCTGCTAAATTCCGCTAACTTAATTAATTTCCACCAGTCTCTACCAAATTCCACTAATATAATGGAATTTGGTTGAAACCTATTAAAATTAGCGTGGGCTTGTGCCCATGCGTCTACTGCCAAGACCGCGGGTATTTAGTTATAAGTTTCCTATATTTCTTTCTCTTCTTTACGCAACGTCTTGTACTCTGCAAGAGCTATATACCCTTAGATTTAGATAGAATTTATATTATTCCTTTAAATCTTCCTCAAAGCCTTTTCGCGTCCTTATATCTAGAAAGCTATTCTAGCAGCTAGCCTTGGCTTCTCTTATTGCGTAGAAGTATTGATTTTTAGCTTCTTTATAGGCTTCTAGTCTAGAACTTCTACTAGGTTGTTCCTTATGGAGTCTTCCTAGTTTTGCCATTTTTTGTCTTTTCTTTAGAAGTTCTTTATTCCACCATGGTTTAGAGAATTCGCAGATTCTAGATTTGGGGATAGCTTTCTCTACTGCTAGCTTTATACAGCTAGTAAGATCTATTGCTAGATTATCTACTAGTGGACTTAAGCTTTTATCCCTAAGTCTATACAAATCTTCTAGGGAGGCTAGGGGACCTTTTTCTCCTATCTCTATATAGGGGTTTTCTCTAACTAGTTCTTCTGCTACTAAAAGCTTTGCTTCTAGTTCTAGCTCTAGAACTTTTTCTTTTAAGGAGGTAGAGAAAAGTTCCTAGTTTGCCTTTTTTATAGAGAAAGGAGTTTCTTAAATGTTACGGCACTGTTACAGACCCTAGTTAGGGGCTCGGCCGAGCCTAGCCTTGGCTCTATGTATATAGACGTGTCCTTTCCTTGACCTTTTTCCAGTCCCAGTCCTTGTCTTAGAATTCTTGTTACTAGCTACCAATAGAATCCTATTCTATTGACTAAGTCCTTTACATTAAAGAGGGTTTAGGTATCTTTGCATCTCTCTAGTAAATAAAGAGAATGCTATAGTCTTATAATCAGATCCTGTTTCTTCTATTATAGTCCAATTATCCTAGGTATTTTCTTTAAAGTTTCCTAAGTAGAAGGCTAGGTGTTACGGGACTCACTCATTCTTACGTCTCTGCGCGTCTTTGACGTTCTTGACCCGTGCTCACGTTCGTCCCGAGACACCTACGCACGTTCCCCTACAACCCCTATTTATACCTTGTACCTGGCACACGAAGACTCTTCTTCTTTATCCAATGTCTTTGTATCAACCACGTATAGTTACGTGTACGTAGCCTTCTCAATTACTACTTCGTTTAGTACATTGTATCCCGGTTCGTGCCTATTCCGTAACACTAGGTCTATAATAGACCTTTCCCTGATATTAGATATATGAAAGGTCCCTTGCTGTTCGTCTAAATTTAGTAGTTGGTAGTTGTATTTATCTAGCCAGTCTACTAGTTCTTTAGCCTCCCTAGTTGGGTTCTTAGCTAGCGCGTTCCACCGTTTGTGGTGTAGGTTATAGTCTCCTATTAGTACAAAAGGGAGATCTATTTCCAGTTCTAGAATGGCCCTAGAGATAGTAGTTGTACTACTTCTTTGGGTTCTAGAGTT
>Ga0307507_10007454_pt1 | contig 15909 bp, 8 predicted proteins | sample 7_EM_MG_FD_207223 | JGI IMG/M metagenome (GOLD analysis project Ga0307507, IMG submission 207223) | Populus trichocarpa ectomycorrhiza microbial communities from riparian zone in the Pacific Northwest, United States - 7_EM | ecosystem: Host-associated > Plants > Roots > Unclassified | place... | reverse complement strand
TCTATTTTTATTATTGTTTGATTGAATAAAAAAATTATTTTAATTAATAAATTTAGCAAACATAACCGTGTAAATATCACATCTTGTGAAATTAAATATCTTGATCTACACTTGTCTCTTAATTTTTTCAATTTTTATTTTTAGTCATCATTTATGGTTTTTGTTTTTTCACTTATTAACATGCATAGTTTTCAATTTATTTGATTACATATATGTATAATTTCTTTTTTCACTTAGAATTTTTTTAAATAGAAAAAAGTATTGAAAAAGTCTATATATAAATTTTTTTGTTAAGAAAAAAATATCTAATCAGCGGTGAAACACAAGTCTAATATCTAGTAATAAATTAAAAAGTGTGGTGCTTTTAGTATGCATCAACTCACAAAACACTATTCATTTCAAATAGTATTTTTTTCTAAATCTATGTTCCGTTCTTTAATTTCATACTTCAACATTTGATTTATTGAAAATTGAATTTCATAATTTATTGTGGTTTGTTTTATACATGGTTAGTTCAGTCTCATAACCTGTGTCACGGGTTTAACGGGTTAACTAGAGTTTTTAATGTATTTTCTTTAATTAGCATTTTCTTTTCAATTACATCCTTCAATATTAGGTTGATTAAGAATTAGGTTTCATGATTTATTTTGGTATGTTTTCTATAAAGTTATCTTAGTATCATGACTTGAGTCACGGGTTTGGCAGGTTAACCCAATTGACTTGAGTTTTTTTGTCTTTTTGTAATTGATTTTTTTTTTCAATTTCATCCCCTAACATTAAGTTGATTAAGAATTAGACTTCGTGATTTGTTTTGATTTACTTTCTATAATGTTATCCTGATCTTATGATTCGAGTCACGTGTTTTATGAGTTAACTCGAGTAGACTCAGATCGTTTTATTGTATCATGTTTTTAGATTGATTTTTTTCTCAACTTTATCCTTCAGCAATGAATTTATTGAAAAATAAGCTTCATAATTTGTTTTGATTTTGTTTCTATAGGGTTATCACAGTCTCAAAACCTTGATCATGGGTTTGGCAGGTTAACCCAGATTGATTCAGGTCATTTTTTGCGTTTACTTTCTATGAGGTTGTTCCGGTCATGAGTTTAACAAGTTAACTCATGTCGATTGATTAATTTTCTTTTTCAATTTTATTCTTCAATACTATATATATCGATTGAAATTTGAGCTTTATATATAATTTTTTTTAAAAAAAACCAATAGCAATGTCTAGATTTTATTTTTTTAGAGTTTAAAAAAAAATTAATTTGACCCTCTAGTATCTCCTGTTGCAAGAGAAGTAGAAAAGGGGCTGACCAAACGTTTCAGATGAAATAGCATATTGCATATAGAGACCACAGTCAAATACTAAAAATTGGTGTTGCTTGAGGCTAAAATAGGGAGTCTAATTAGGGATTTTATCTGTAAAACTTGTAAGTAAATTAAATTAATTCTATAAACTGACAAGGAAGAGAGGGCTGAAACTTTGACTTGAGGGACCTTTACGAAGGCAACCTTTTGTTCTTTTACTTTGAGGTGGTGGGGTGGCTCCCAAGGCACAAGGACACGAGAGCCCACATGGATTATCCTAATCAAGTTCTTAATGCTACAATTTCTGCTTGGTTGAGATCATTTTAACTGCTCCCTTTGAAAAATCATGATGCAGACAAGAACTTACATGCAACTTCTTTGATTTATTTTGCATAAACTGCGGATTCACATGTGCTTATGTAGCCAATATAATTAAGGTTTAATATTGATGATAGCTCTTCAAATTCAAATATTTGATATTATCTAGGATATTAGATTATATTACTATCCTCTCTAATTAACAAAACCACTTCATCATTTCATTGTCATTAAATCCGGTCTAATTTAATAGGTCAATTTAATGATCTGGTTTTTAACTCGGGTTGGATTTTAAATTAAACCCAACCTAAAATAATTATTGATTTAGTTAAAACCTGGTTTAACTTAAAAAATATATAAAATACATTGTTTTGAATTGATTTACATCAACTAGTCATTTCTTGTGCTGAGGTGAATCTAATAACCTTGATTTACATTGTTTTAAATTGATTTACATCAATCTGCAAGAGATGCTTAATTCAATCACTTAAAATCATATGTTTTTTTTTTAATTCTTATTTGTTTGACATTCCTATATGTTTCCCTTCCATTAAGATATTGTTTTGACATAATGAATGCAATAATGTTGCCTAGCTCAAGTAGCTATAATAGAGTGCCAATTTTCTTGTAGACAGTCTAGTGAGCTAGCTACTTGGCTTGCACGTGACTTTTTTTTTTTAATTTAAGTTTAGCATTATCTTGTGCTTAACAAAGTGACATTGCTTGCATTTACCTGATGTAATGTTGACCTCAAAATGAGATGATAGTTTTTCCCTCGTCAAATAAAAATCTATCAAAATTTAATCATATATTTTACTAAATTAATATCAACATTTGTCAATCTGGGGTGTGCATTGTTCTAAATTAATATTTAATTTTTAAAAAATATTATTGCACAACATGGTTGTAAAACTCGATTTGATTTAGTATTTGTGTTACGGGTTGAGCGGATCAACTTAACCCTTTTAAGATGGATTTTAACATTGGACCACAAAAGTTGTAGTTTTCAACTAGAAGAGTTGAAGGGCAAACTACACATATCTTGTCCTCCCCTTTGGTAACTAAGTTAGACTAGAGAATCTTCATATTCTATCTACTAAAAATTAAAAAGGGGAAGGTTTTAAAAGTAGGTGGAAAGGAGGGCATGGTCTTCCAAAGAATGACATCCACAGTGTCCCTTTCCTTCTCTACATGCCCAAATCGGAGGTCTTTAAAAGGCATCATCCCCTACCACCTCACTCACTACAACACAAAATCTGAACTCTCACTTCTCCTCCTAACTTTATTCACTCACCCTTCTACCCTATAGCTTTCTCCTTCACATCATTGTATCCTCTCTTCCCGTTCCTTGAGTAGGCTCTGCTCACTACTTGTAGCAATGTCCACCTCCAAAACCTTCGATAAACCCTTGGAAGGATATGACACCCTTAACATCCATGCAGGCTTTGCTCTCCTTCAGAGAAACACGACCCCGCCTCAAACTGGTGAGAGGAGAGGCAGAAGAAAGCAAGCAGAACCAGGAAGGTTTCTTGGAGTCAGGAGGAGACCTTGGGGTAGATATGCCGCTGAGATTAGAGACCCGACGACAAAAGAAAGGCACTGGCTTGGCACCTTTGATACTGCCCATGAAGCAGCTCTAGCTTATGATAGGGCTGCCCTTTCCATGAAGGGCACTCAAGCAAGAACCAACTTCAATTACTCTGATAACACAACCTTCCACTCACTTCTTACTCCATTTGACATTCAAGCCTTCTTGCCACAATCACAGTTCCTCACTAACACTCAGATTAAACAACCAACCAACCAGAGCAGTCCTGTTAAGCTTGAAACTTGTCAGAATATGACCCCAAACCAATCAAGTAGCGATACATATGCTGAATCTTCTGATGGATCAGCTCATGAAACTAACAGTTTCTTTTTCTCGAATGAAGATTCTAACTCGGGTTACTTGGGCTGCATTGTTCCTGATAACTGCTTGAGGCCACCACCCTCAAGCACCTCTAGTAAAACCACCAAATCCAATGCTTCAAATGATCAATACTCTTGCTCCATGACCGCAAGTACTTCCCTTGAAGATCACTCCCAATGTAACAAGTACGCCCCTCCTCTCGAAATCACAAATGTGCCAACCAAGGCATATACTCCTGGAAACTTTCCTGGCTTTGATGAGCTCAACCATGGATTTTGGGGGGACCAACTGTCATGGGATGGCAATTCCGGTGACCTCTCAGCAATGATGAACAACCCATTAATGGTGGAAAATGTATGCATGGATACCTTGTATAGCGTCGACAATCCTCCTACTTATGGCTTAATGCCCCAAGCTACTTCTTCAGTATCTAGCTCTTCGTTATCATATCCAGCTTATGGTGATGCAGTTAACTTTGGATATTCACTCTTTTGAGCACCGCTAATTAAGCTGCATGCACGTATCAAGAATTCTACAAGTCATGATATCTTTGTGTTTTTCATTACCTGCAAATCCTTTTACTGTAATTACCCTAAATGTTTTCACATTCGAGCAAGAGAGAGATTTGGAATGTCCGTCCTGTTCCTCTTAATTACCACTATTAATCCAAAGTTGTTTAATTAAAAGTCTTAATTAATCTAGTTAGCTAATTATTAATTCCATTTTATGGTGCAAAAAGCGGGACTATAGAGCCTGAAAACCTGGGCTATAGCAGCTCTCTCCCTTGCTTTTGCAGGGATTTAATGAATAGCAGGACCAAACACCTTTTGGTGCTTCATTATTAAGTGCAAATACTGAGTGCCTGATGCCTGCCATTGCGGCTCTTTGCCTAATCTTTTTTAGACAATACTAAGATCACATGCCATGGATTATTGCATGCGAGCACAACAAATTCATGATTCATTAACAGCTCATAAATCCTTTCTATTAAATGCTTGTACATAACAGTTAACAACTTCATTGCAGTTCTCTACTCTATAATACAAGGTGTAAGAGTTTCACAACTCCGGTGTATGTACAGTAGCTGTCCGTACAAACTTAGCTTCTTCAATGTGGGACGGCCAGGAGGAGTTGCGTAGGCCCATTCTCCCAGCTTTCTAGCATTCAGGGCTTTCCTGTGCCTTTGGTCCCAGCCCCTAAAAAGTCCAATTATCGAGAGAGGGGAGGGAGCAAAGCTGCAAAAACTGACAGACGGACGAAAACTAGATAGGTTCATCTATGAGAATTGACCTGCCCTACATTATTGTACACAATTCATATTAGTGGTCCAAATAAGTTGAATTATTGCTGAATTATAGACTATTTTTTGCATTTTTAGTTCACCCTAGATTCTGGTTTTAGTTCATTTAGAAGCTTATGTGCAGCTTGTGACGGCTGAAGTAACTAGACCATAGTTTCTTAGCTAGCTTTTGCATTTTGAAGAACATCCCCAAACTAGAATGCATGCAGCCTCATTGCTCTGATCCAAAAACCTCGAAGAGGAAACTCGCTGCAAGAAAAATGGACCCGATAACCCATGAAGAAATTGCCAGGGAAGAAGGGGATCACCCGTCTATCTTAATCCCAGTTAGAAAGTCTCCAATTGGCCATTAGTAGAGCTCCCAAGCAAGAAAGGTTTTTCACTCAATCAATAATGGCCGAAAGGATTTCAAAAACAATTTCCATGCAGAATTGAAGAAACCACTCAGGTAATTACAGTGATCAGAAGAACCAAGTTTAGAGACAAGTACATGCCACTCAAGGTGGAGAGACTATATCTAGAAAAGCTTGTGTGCTTGCTAAATGATCAACACAATAATCCTCTAAAATCTGCATAACTACTCCCTCAATAGTGTGCGAGCGTGTGCGAGCGAGAGCATATACCAACAAATTTTCCAGAAACCATCATTTCTAAAGCTATAATCATATAATCTTTCTTCTCTAACAGAATTTTACCTGATATGGCATACATAAAATAAAGCACATGCAAAATAAATGAAAGAGAGAAATGATTATTACAGTCTTGAGTGACTCTTCATATATTTGTATTTCATAATAGATCCATCAATAAAAATTGCAAGCATTTCAATTGTCACAACATAACTATGTACCTAATCACAAGGTAGCACTGAGATGCATGCCACCTTCGAGTCTTTGTAATTACTTCTATTTTTTCACAACAAACCCCAGATAAAAAAAAAAAAAAAAGAGGGGGGAAGAGGGGGGTGGGGGGGGGGGAACAAGAAACCTTCAAGTTCCTTTCTAGACAAATTGGAAGCTTGTTCCCATTTAAAGAAAATCGTAAAGTGATAGACATAAAGACACAGCTGACGTAAAAGGAAGAAGCTGTAGGATTCATCTTTTTCATTTTTGAAAAAGGATTGAAATATAAATTAACAGACTCCAAAAAAAGGGAGATGTGGATGCAGATTTTCCTTAGGGAGGGAACTGTAGATTCATCGTTATTTGAAAGAACGGTTGGATGGCTATATGGGGTTTGCTAAGATTTTTGAGAAATGGCCATAGCTTATTGAATATAAAAAAGGATGGCTATGAGATTATATGAACAAGGAAATTATCAAAGCTAATGTGTGCTAGACCTGAATCGTGGAACCATCAGAGCTGGGAAACTAAAGCCTCCTATTTGATGGTGAAGCCAGAAAAAAATGCCGCTTTTCATGAATTTGACCAAAAAGTGGAATGGACAGGAGTTGTTCGATATCTTTACTTAGATTGAGGTGCGGGTCCCTGAGCTGCTGCTGCTGCTGGTGGTTGAAGGGCCAGAACTCCAGCCTGACTGTTGCACATTCAAATGAGGAGCAGGTCCACTCTTTGAAAAAATTGAACCAACTGATCCACTGGGTGTGCTCGTTGACAACCTAGTTGAACTGGAGTCCTTGCTGGGTCCTGAAATAGGTTTGGACCGCAAATCTGAAGATGAGGATGATGGGGCAAGAGTGCCAATTGAAGAACCCACCAGGTAGGGCGCAACTGGCATATCAGCAAGAGAAGATGCAGATGGGCTGTAACTCAATGTTCCCATTGGATGATCGAATTTGCATGCAGGCCCAAACTTGCACTGTCCACGTTGTGTATAGTGAGAACAAGTTGGAGCACCCTGATTAAGAACGTAGGGTCAGTATTCAACTTGTAAATAAGTATATGAACATGTGGAAGCCTACAAAACAGCATGCCCTGATATGACTTTATATACGGCTACATCAGTTCAAAGAGGAAAAGAAGTTATATATAGCTTACTTAATGACTGTGATTGGGAACTTGAGAACCAAGATAAACATGTAGAGGATGCACAGCTAACAAAGCAGGATTATCAGGATTTCAGGCTAACAAGTGATCCACACATAGGTATACGTGTAATTGTTAGAGCAAAAGCAAAAAGAGACAGAAGAAACTGCTAATGCAATTTATTGAACAAACTACAAATCAATCAAATTATAGAAGGTCCCAAGAAACCACATAAATCAATATGTCATCATGACTTGACATTTAAAAATGATCTCACCTCGATGATGACCTAGAAGTTTGATCATGCAGAAGGCACTGCATGGTCTTTGATTTTAGTTTTCTTGGGGGCCGATCAAAAGATCAGCTTCAGCATGAGAAAATTAAATAACAATCATAAAATGAGACATGATGGCCAAAGAAATAGGTGATGACAGCTGTTTTCAAATCTTCTATCCCCAAGACAAATTTGCCTATACAATGTAGCTCACCTCTCCGACCATGACTACATATAACTTTGAGACACTAGAGACAAAAAAACACTGATCCCAGCACTCAGTCCCAATAATATTCTCTTAATAAAGCATGAACCCAGAATTGGTTAAATGACTAACAAGTGCAAATTACAGCAATAAAGCAAGTACCACTTGCAAAATAAGTCCATGAAAGTATGCTTAAGTAAATAAGTAAACGATAGGGATTAAGACAGGAAAAAGAATTGTCAGCCCAAAACCCTAAAGCTGCTTAAGGGATGCAACAAAGTCCAGTACATCATAAAGACAATAACTTGTGACATCAACGCATCTATCACGTCTCCACTTAATCTCCATTATCAACTCTCTTCATTACAATGTAGAACTGCATAAAGACATGCCTTTATGAGTTCAATTTATCCACCTCATAATCATACTGACAGATCCATCCCAATTCACAACTCGAACAAATCCAACAACTTAAGAAGATAAGAAAGCAGCAAGGATGAATAAAAAATCATGTCATTGCAGTCCCTAAGACAAGACGAAGATAAAAACATTAAGACAGAGGAGCCTAACCCTCTTCCAAACTCCCATAGTGGCCCAAAAACTACCAAAAGAAAGAGTGGCGGAAACAAATAGAGTAGCTAAATAAATTCCAGATTTTCTTTGTTTCTGAGAATACAATCCCAACAAACAATTTAGACAGAAAATGGACGTTCCCAACAAATACTCTATCCTTGTTATGTAAAGATCAGAACACTGTTTAAAAGACAATCAACATGTTAAAAAGATGACCTTGTGTCATAGTAAGCTATTATCTCAGGAAGTGAATCACATTTTCATTGTTTAGTTGATGATATAGAAAATGCTCCAGACTTATGGTAAACCAAGGAATATGTGACTGATCAGAGCACATAAACAAAAGGTAGCATATATGATCTCCCAAATAATGTCAAAATAAATCAGAACTAACTGAAAGAACAAAAACACATCCAGAGGAGCATGATCAGCAATGAAGAAAGTTTAGAAAGAAGCTTCCACAAAATGTCAAATTATTTCACCATGCAATCAAGATCACCCTATAAAGCAGAAAGGTTAAGTGGCGACTACAATCCAGATATTAAATGTTAATCATAGGACTCAAAAGCTGATTGGATTGTTTTCCAACTTAGCACTAATTAATGGAGTGATTATTTTAAACCAGGCCAGAATATAAAAAATTCTTTGAAAATGTCCATTTCCATGTCAGAGTAGCTTAACTCCACGCAATACTTGGGTACAAAAGCTGTGAATCCGAGAAGCTATCAAGTTTAATGAGTGGAAAAGAGCTGCCATATCATGGGGAATAGACTCTCCTAATTGCTTATCAAGTTAAAATATCCCACAGAGAAGCAAGAAAGCACATTCCTTCTTGTATTTCACTTACAGAAGCATAAATGGAGAAGACATGAGACAGAAACTTTGTAATGTTCTATACATGAACCACAGATGCAATCTAAAGAACCACGCCACTTAAAAAATTCCAGAGTCAAAATCTCATTCTCACATGGTGCGCCAGCATCACAAGGCAAAAAAAGCTACTTCAAGAAATATAATTGAAGTGAAAAGACTCACCCTATAAAGTATCCAGAGATCAAGGGCAAGTACCACCCCAATCACCTACTCTGATAAGATCTCAAAAATACTATACTAGAAGCAGGCAGGTGTATGCCACAGTTGTGTCAAAAGTTTCAAGGTTCTAACCACGTGAAATGAACTTTGTTTCACTAAGACTCTAAAGAGAAAAAAACAGCTAACAAAAGGAAGGTTAGAATTTTTCTGACGGAAATGATAGGAGGGCAAGAAGGGGAGTGAGAGAAAGAAATAGCAACTATACAACTGCAGCATTGTGGTCGCATCACTCAGAACAAATATAAATTCAGAAAATTCAGAAAATCCTGTTTCAATGATCTCCACCAACACTAGTCATAAATGCTATGCGGTAAGCAACAAACAGAAGGGGTGTGATTAATTAGGACATTTTGCGACTTTATTAGGTAAACAAACTAGCAATGCATGCCCTGACATAAGGTAATAAGGTATCACAATGCCAGAGAGTTTTATGTAGATACTTACTGGGCGTAGAGGAAGACCAATGGGGCTAAGAACAACATTTGATTTTGACACTACCAATTCTGGGGGGTGATGATATCTACATGAGGATCTGAATTTACAATCACCAGTTTTTATGTAATACTGACATTCCGGCTGGCCAGGTCTTTCTGGGAACAAGTGCTCCTTCTGGGTACTGCTTGAAGGACCTGTTGCAGGAGGTATGGATTGAAATGCTCCGGTATAAGCAGGTGCAGAAGGAGATAGTGCTGACATCCCGTAGACTGATCCTGAGCCAACTGCAGGCTGAGTATTAGGAGAGGCTACTGGACTTACAGGCGCCTGCACCAGAAGAGATTACAACTACTATGAATAGAAGTAGATGGTCAGAATGTAATGAAATAGAGGAATTTCTATTGACCTACCGGGTAAGGATTCCAACTTGGATATGGAACTACGCTTGGGGAAAGCAGCACAGGACCGTAAGGACCTTGTACATATGAGCCTGGCAGCAGAGGAGGCCTTGCAACCATTACCCCGTACTGTTGAGATGAAGGGACAGAGGGAGATTGCACCGAAGGATATAAAGTAGGGCCAGGTACAGGTGCAATTTGCGGAGCCAGTGATTGTGCTGGAATTTGTATGTTACCTGGCTGTGGATGGTGGAACTTACATGTCGCCCCAAACTTGCACTGCCCTGTTTTAATGTAGTATGTGCATTCCCTTTCACCCTGTTGTCAATTAAAACTAAAAGAATCAGCAAACTTGAATTCATACTCAGTGCAAAAAAATACCATCATGGTCAAAAGCATAAATCTTAAATCTTAAATGCCCATGTAAAGATATACGGACCGGGCGTAATGGGTATCCATAATAATTTAGTGACACGGGACTAGCAGAACCACCTCCCTGCTTAGGATGGTGGTACTTACAGGAAGCACCAAATTTACACGTCCCCGTCCGCATATAATACTGCAAATAAAGCAAAAAAACAGCTCAATCAGTGCATCCATAAATCCCTTCTCCCATAAACCATCAAACTCAACCAAACCAAACGCACAATTAAACAGCAAAACTCCTAATTCAGCCCTTAACATATACAACCATATGATAGCATCCACATTCTCAGAACAAATTTGCAACACATCCCATAAGACACGGACCAGGTATAACGCACTTAATCAACACACATTGCATCAGCGTTCCATCACACTCGGTCAAACTAATCATATCTTTAACGAACACACATTGTCCACAATCAACCATTTGCACATACAGCAAATCACAGTAATCATTCAAAACCAGCAAAATTACCTACCTGGCAAAGCGGCTGACCAGCTCGCTCTGGATACTCCGCTCCGCCAGCCCTTGCCGCTCCCAACACCTATAAAACAACATCAACCACAACAATCAACCATACCACCTCTACCACCTCCACGTATCAAAATTACTTACAAAACTAACCCTCCTCCAAACACAGTTCCAAAAACCACAAGATCAAGACTAATTACCACACACGGACCATTTAAAACTCAATTCAAGTCAAATCAAAGTCAAATCAGTCAAAATTACCGCATTCCGGTCACGTGGATGATTATACCGACACCGTGCTCCGTACCCGCAAAACCCGGTTCTCAAATAATACATACAATCTTGCTCATTAGATCTCTCCGGGTATTCGGATTCTGTTTCCCCTAATCCCAATTGCCAAACACCCTCTGCATCAACCACATAATCATAATTAATCATAATCAACAAAAACAGATAACTATAAAGTCACAATCGAATTAATGTAGGTCACCTTCAAGTCCGGTTTCCGGTCCTGAACCCGTCCATTCCAGTGCCGGATCGGATTGTGAGCCTTCTTGTCCCCGACTGTACCGGTCCATTCTGTACGGACCAACTCCCGAATTCCACGGAACCGGACAGAAACTGGAGTGAGACCAGGCAAGTTCCTCCGGTCCTTGTACAGTTACGAAATGAGAGAAACCGTTTTAGGAGAGAAAAGGTAAAAAGAACTGATGAGATGTTTTTGTCTGTGCTTTTTGGATTTTTTTTTAAGGAGAAAGAGAGAGAGAGAGAGAGAGAGAGAGTGAGAGTGAAAGAGGAAGACAGTGTTTGGTGTTCGGTTTTTACGGAGGTTTATGGATTTTGTGAGTTGCTTTCACTTTCTGTTTCTCTCTCTCTCTCACTCACTTCAGCGATAGTTGCTGTTGATGTTGTTTGATCTTTTCTTTTGTGTGTGTGATGGTGTTGGTGGTTTATTTATACGCGCCAAACAGAGCAGCCACAACCTAAAATAATTATTCTTTTTAAGGTAATTAATTCCAATAAATAAATCAAGTGTGACTTTATTTACTAACTCTATAAAAAATGTAATTGAATTTAATTATAATATCTAATTTAAATTTAAGTAATAAATAAATAAATTCAATTTATATAATTCAATTATTACATTTTTTTAGCATCCTCTTATTCAATCAAATATTTCGTAAAAAAATAGATAGATAAGTATTTTGAAATATTAAATTCTATTTAAAATTTAATTCTAAAATGATTCCAAACATTATTCTTTTAAAAAAAATCCCTTAAATTGAATTTAATTTAAAGAGTTTAAAATATACTAGTTTAAAACTAGATCATATCATTGAGTTATTCTACAAAACAAACCATATCATTTTCTTTTTTTTTGGTAGATCTAGAAATATAATAGAAGATAAGTATTTATTATATTTTAATTTATTTTGGAAGCATATTTATTTTGAAATTGCTAAAAAAGATTAGTATATTTTTTTAATGCAGTGTGGTAGTTTTTATTTTTGTGTATTTTTTAAAAATATATTTACTTTAAAAAAATATTAATTTAATATTTTTTTATAATTTTGATATGTTTATATAAAAAATAAAAAAATTATTTTAAAAAAATAACCTAATAACATTAACAAAGTGCACGGTCGTGAGTTGGATATGACTTAGCGTCCCTGGGTTCTGTGGGGACATGAGCTTGTAAGAAGAGGAGAGAGTTGTCTTTTCGATCAAGGGTTATTCCAAAAAGGGTAATGAGGGAGGAATATTAATTTAAGTGATTAATTAACCCTGTGTGAGTGAGTGCATGGAGGTGTTTTCCTCCACGTGGCATGCAAAGAGGATCTTCCTTGAAATTGGAAAAGAAACAGTACTTTTTTTTTTCTTTACTTTATGGCTCTTTTTATAAATATAAATTAAAAAAGAAAAGGTTATCTTTTTCATTAAAAAAAAAAAAGTATCAATTTAGGTAGAATGGCATGTGAGTGTTTTTTTTCCTATTGGTTTGGGTTCAAATCAATTAAAAAGAATAAATGAAGTGTGAAAGAATGAACTCTCTTTTTTACAAAGAATATAACATTAGAAATATCTTTAATTTAAAGTTTATTTGGGAGGGTTAATTTTTAAAGTATTTTTTAATCAGAATATATTAAAATAATATTTTTTTAATTTTTTAAAATTTATTTTTGACATGAGCACGTCAAAAAGATTCAAAAACACCAAAAAACATAATTTAAAGCTAAAAAAATTCAAAAAAATTTAAAAATATGGTTAAACTGTAATATCAAATGAAACCTTAAACATTAACTAAAAGCTAAAAGAGAAATGGATTTTACTATACCCCTCATCCCTTCATCGCAAGTTAATATTAAGAGAAATATTGTTTTTTTTTCTAGCTTTAATTCTATCGGCTAACATTAAGGTTAATAGAGATTGTGCTTCATAGTTTTTTTTTTAGTTTGCTTTTTATAAGGTTATTTTACTCTCATTATCCGAATAACAAGTTTGATGGGTTGACTCGAGTTTTTTTCTCCTTTTTCTTATTTATTTTTTTTTCTCAATTTTATTATTCGATATTAGGTTGATTGAGAATTAGGTTTTGTGATTTATTTTAGTTTGTTTTAATGAGGTTATTCTCATCTCATGACTCGGGTCACGAGTTTGGTGAATTATAAATTTTTTATCTTTTTTTAATTGATTTTTCAATTTCTATTTCATCATTTGACATTAGGGTTACTGGGGATTGAAATTCATAATATTTCTCAATTTACTTTTTTTATGAGGTTATCTTGGTATGATAACCTGAACCGCGAATTTGAAGAGTTAACTCGGTTGATTTGAGTTTTTATTTTCCTTTTTCTAATTGACTATTTTTTCTTTCAATTTCATTATTCAACATTGAATTGATTGAGAATTAGGACTCGTGATTTTTTTTGTTTTGCTTCCAATAAGTTTATCCCTATCTCATTCAACATTAGGTCATATGTTTTGTTCTTTTTTTTTTTAATTGATTTCTTTTTCAATCTTAACTTCAATATCAGATTTATTTGAAATTGTATTTCGTAATTTATTTTCTATAGAGTTATCATAATCTTACAATATGACATGCGAATTGGCAAGTTAACATGGGCTAACCAAAATATATTATTGTCTCATTATTTATATTACAAAAATCTCATCTTGAATATTATTTTGAGTCAGACTATGTTTTAACTAATTATTCATGTTGTTTTTGGATTCGTGCAGTCTATACTCTATAGGGTTATATTAAGTCATTTCCTATATGGTTTTAAATGTATTTTCTGCTATAAAAAACATTAGCAATACCTCAATATTTTTTTTATTTTAAAAAAAATAATTTGACTTACAATTTAGCGGGAATAAATTATTCAGATTTTTTCTAAAAATTCGTTTTTGACCCCACGGTTGAATTTTTCAATCTTTTGTATTGGTAAATCACAATCACAGAGAACAAAGCTATAAAGTTCTATATTGTTCATCTACAACTACAACTATCATAATTTTTGAAAAGATGAGGGGTTAATTACCCATCAATTCTACATGGCATCATCTCTTGTCTCTGCTATTTATTCTTATATTTAATATGCTATTTATATTCAATATATACAATTAAAAATTAAAAATAATTTTAAAAAATATTAATATATATTTTTATACGTTTTTCTAATATAACAATACATTTAAATTTCTTGATCATTTCAACTATGAACGTTTTTTTATTTTCATCTCTTTCTATTTTTCAATAATAATAAATATTATCACATCAACTTTCGCATTAATCAATATTAAATTTTGGTTAGTATTTTGAAATAATTAAATAGATGAAGATAAGAAAGAGATATAAATTTAATTTAAAGTTAATCGTTTGTATGCATTTAAAATGATATAAAATTAATTTTAAAAACATGTTTATTTCATTTCACTGTCTTCATCTCTCCAGCTTTATCATCTCTATATCTATAATTAATTAGTACACACTAACACATGAGAATATTTAATCCCTACTGGCAGGCACAAGATCCGAATTTAAGAGTTAAAAGTAGAAATTAATTAATCTTCAATTCCTTGTACAATTTCGTAGAGCAGTTGTATCTTCTATCTGCTAGCTAGCTAGCTAGCTATATGTTATTTCTCATCCAGATCTCTCCATCATCGATCCTGCAGGTATATATCTCTAAGAACCCTAGCTAGCTAACTATATGTTATTTCTCATCCAGATCTCTCCATCATCGATCCTGCAGGTATATATCTCTAAGAACCCTAGCTAGCTAGCTAGCTAGTATATGTTATGTATTATCCAGATCTCGCCATCATCGATCCCGCAGGTATCTCTAATTAAGAACCCTAGCTACTAGCTGGTGAAAAAATTACTAACACAGAGGAGGCAAGAGTTCTTGTCAGCTGTAAGGTGGAGAAGGGTCACAGTAGTTCTTACGAACTTCTTTAGCAGTAATTAAACAACGATTAAAGACTAGCTACAAGTAAGATTGATGGACTTAATTTGTCATCAGAACTATTCACTTGCAACTACTCATGTTGAGATTTTCACAAGGATCCGAAAAGACATGAACCATGTACGTAAATCTCTCCACCCTCCGCAGAGCACTTGAGTTTGATTTCCATTTACCACCACGAGGACAAGGACAATGAAGATGGCTGGCCCAACTGTAGCAAATTAGACCTGGAAAGATAGCAAAACACCCAGCTCCGATCGTATTCAGAATGGGAGCTGGTGGTAAGCTCGGCCAAAAAATGGATGAGGAGAAGGAGCGAGGAAAACTCGCAACGCCCGGGGGCGGCCGGAGGTGCTGGTATCGGGTTAACTTAGGTTTTGATTTTTTTTTTTTTACAAAAATAAACAGGTTTTTCATCTGGTTTTGTCTACATCGACTAGATCAATTATATCAATTCAATTTTATTTTTTTTTTTACAAAATCAACTCTGTTTTTTAGATATAATATTTTTTAAACACAAACCACATTTTTAAAAACTAAAAAAATATGATTTTTACCTAAAAAAAAGGCACAAATACCTCTCATCCAATCACACACTTAACTGGTCATGAAACTCGGGCTGGACCAGCTCCCTGCTGTTCCGGGGTTCATAACCACTGTCGGTTTTTCTTTTATGACCTTAAGGTTGAAAAATTCTTCTACAAGGACAGATGTTTTGTACCCATACGTACCTTTAAAAACA
>Ga0307507_10007453_pt1 | contig 15910 bp, 18 predicted proteins | sample 7_EM_MG_FD_207223 | JGI IMG/M metagenome (GOLD analysis project Ga0307507, IMG submission 207223) | Populus trichocarpa ectomycorrhiza microbial communities from riparian zone in the Pacific Northwest, United States - 7_EM | ecosystem: Host-associated > Plants > Roots > Unclassified | place... | reverse complement strand
TTTTCAATTGGATAAATAATAAGAATTGGTCCTTAAAAATATTACTTATACAAATTTATAATTAAATACCATGTAAACTAAAAAATTATTTGGTTGGTGTCAAAAAACATAGACAAAAGAGAGACTTAAACTTATTAGGTGGGGAAGACATGTAGAAATAAAATAAATATGTTTTTAGAATATTTTTAAAATGAATTTTTATCATTTTAAAATGGAAAATACAAGAAAAAATATCTCAATTATTATTTTTTTTGTCTGTCTCTAAACCATAGTTTTGAAACCCGACCCGGTGGTCGACCCGGTCTAATGATTGGGTCACGGGTCAGATGGGTTGACCCGGGTCAACCCAAAAAAAAGATTTTTCCCTAAATTGTAATTTATGGAAACAAATTAGATAAATAATGTAATTATACGAAAAAAAAGAATAAAAAAGAGAGTTAATCCATCATTAACATACAGAAAATGAATTAAAACAAAAAACCAGCTTTGAGAATGGAATTCAAAGCAAAATACAAAGCAAATCAAGGAAGGTAAAAGGGGAAGCAGATCTGTATGCCATTAGGAGAGTTAGCAGCAGTGAGGACACATAGCTGAAGCAAGGTCTCAGACAGAGGTTTAGGATGGATGATCCGGACAGAGGCAAGCTCAGGAACATACTTCAAGAGAGAAAATTTGAAGGCTTTGTCGTCAAAATTACTGTGTAAAACAGGTCTGAATTTTGATATATTTGGAGAATATTCTTGACAATGGAGGGTCCAGTCAGTTCAAACCTCCTGGCCCCACCAACCAAACACACCGCCATTCTCGATCGACCCAACTCATCGTCCAACGAAGTTGATGCACTGCGATTCACGGGCTCCAAACTTGAGGGAGCAATTGAGGAATAATTCGATGTTGTTGTTGTCGCTGTGGTGGTGGCGGCAGGGGAGAGGGTGTTCACGGACGCGGTTTTATTGAGGAAGTGGGAAGCGAGGGGGGCAAAAGAGGAAAAATGGTTGATGAGTGTCAAAGAGACGGTGAGGAAAAGGAGGAGAGTGAGAGGAGGGATGGTGAAGATGAGAGGTTTCCAATATAGATCAGAGAACCATCTGGACATGAAAGGAGGTTTGGTAATTTTTTGTGGGGATTAGACTAGCATGTTTTGTGGGTGAAGAAGAAGGGTTGGATCCTGGTTTTGGCTGTTGCGCCCATGAAGGTGAAATTGCTGAAAAACTTGAAGGAAATTATGATTTTTTCTTCTTTTCATTTTCTTTGAATTGAAATTTAAGGGCTTTACAATTTCTTTCTGTTGGTGCGAAGACTGCTCTTTTATATCCTCAGTTTGGTTTCTGAGAAAATATAGAAATAGATAATGAGAGTCTAAAACGACGTGGTTTCACGTCCATATATATTAAAAAAAAAAGAGAGAGGCCGGGTCTCAGTCGGGTTTACCCGGGTCGACCCACCGGGTCGACCGGGTTTCGCCGGGCCAACTCCCCAACGGGTTTTTACTTAGACCCGGAACGGTCCCAGGCCCGGGTCGGCCGGGTCCCGGGTCGACCCGCTGGGCCGGTCCGGGTTTCAAAACTCTGCTCTAGACAACAATCAAACATTACTTAATATTCTAAATAGTAACACTAAAATCATAATAAATCCTTAAAAGCTTTAGAAAAAATAAATCTCCCAAAACTCTAAAAAAAATCCCTTAAAAGGCTTGAGTTATAATATTACACAAGGAGGAAGTTGCTAGGATAAATGAAACCAACTATTTATAGACCATGTTCCAATCCAAGAAAAGATAAAAACAAACAAATAAATAAATAATTTGGGTACTTAATTATAAAACAATAAGACTCCAGGCCCAAACCAAAATCTTGTATGGGCTTTCTAAAGAATTTTTGGGTTCCTATTTCTAATTTTATTCCTGTGGATTTTGGTTCAATTTGTTTTTTCTTATTGTATAAATAACAATCTAATAAAAAAAAAACTACTTCAACCAAAAACAATAGATTGGTAAAAGGATTCTCAATTTCATAGAAGAAGGAAAAAAGAAGCAAGGATGGGAGAAAATACAGTGCCTCAAGCTTCTTACCATTCATCATCAAGTCTATATAGCAATTCAACTGACATTGATACTGCAGCTCAAGATGTACTCTTGCGTGAACAAGTAAGGGTTTTTCTGCTTTCTTTCATCCTCTCCTTTGTTTCCCATCTTTTTTGTTTTTGAAAATTTCATCTGGGTTTGCTTTATTTTCTCTGTTTTTGATAGGAAATTGAGACACAAAGAGTCATTCAAGGCCAAAGGTTGGTGCTTTATTGGCTTAGTGGTAGTTTAAAAAGCAAAATAGAATGGCAATGAATTGTGAATTGTGTGTGTTTTTGTGAGTGTTTTAGAGATGCAGAAAGTGAAGGTGGAGCACCTTCTAAGGATAATACTGATGTTTTCGGTGAAAGGAGAGACCCTAATGCCTTAAAGGTCTGAAGTTTGAATGTTTTGTGATTCAATGATTGTTTGAGGGTTTATTTTGAGGGGTTGTTAATGGGCTGTGCATTTTGTTTTACTGTTATGGATGTTATTGTAGGAACATTTACTGAAGATGGCTACTGAACATCGCTCGGAAATGGCTTTGAAGCGTGGGAAGCCTGCTGGTGCTGAAGAAGGTTGATAATGTATTACAATCTTTCTTTTTTTTATAGTATATGGTTGCATCTTTATTTTGATTTTGTCCGTCCTGTTTCTGAATATAGAGAGCTTGTTAGTGTGTGTAACCGTAGAGGATTTACTCCTGGAATATTGTGAGACTAAATTTCCTTTCTGAAAGGAAGATGAAGACTGTTGATGAAGTGGAAGCTGGTCGTGTCATTAGTGAGAGTGCTGGACGACAATGGAAACTAAAATGATTGCAGACCTATTAAGGAAGGTATCAGATGATGAGGAAAAACTGGGAATACTTGTACAGACATGTGCATGCAAAGAGGTTGATAAAAATCTCAAAGTTTTTGATGGCCACTGAATAAGCTCTTGCTGGTTTGAGGAAATATTTTGACTTGAAAATAAACCATTTACCAATGCTCTAACTAATGGAAGTCAACGTGATTTTTGTTTGAGACAACCATTCAATTTTGAGTTGCTTATGCTTCTTTTTATAGCACATCACTGTGACAACAAAGTGAATAACTCTGGATATTTTGTGGGCAGATGGTCTAATCCGTTTCTTTTCTGGCAGATCATGTAGAAATTGGGAACGGATACGGTGTACCAGGTGGAGGTGCATATTATACTTCTTCAAGGCCTGGCCTCGATAGTGAGTCAGAACAGAAGTCGGCTACAAAGGATCTCCCAGAGTTCCTGAAGCAGAAATTAAGAGCAAGGGGTCTCCTGAAGGATGATACAGTAAAAAGCCATCCATTGAGAACTGATAATGCAAGTTTTTCTTGGTCTTTGAGCCTCTTGTTTCTTTCTTTTTTGCTTCTTCCCATGGCTTTTTTCCCCTACTTGTTTTTTTACTTGGCTATTTTAACATTTTGGAAATTCTGAAATTTCTCTTCATTTAAACCTTTCTTGTGCATCCCAACTATGATTTATTTTTTTCCTGATGTCTTCCTTTCAATCTATTATTTTAGTCCTTTTACACATTGCCTCATAATTTTGTTTTGCAGAAGTCAGAGACTGGTTCAACACAAGCTGTTGAAATCCGGAAGTTGCCTCCTGGATGGGTGTGTCTTGATTGCTGTATATATGTTTTTATGCTTTATTTATCTGTCTAAGGATAAACTGCTTTGCCAATCTTTGTGCATGAGAACTGTGGCATTGGAAATTTTTGGAACCTGCCAAATGCCTACCATTTCATATCTGGTTTGCTTGTATTAGGGGAATTCAGATTTAGTTTTTGTAGTACTTAATGTTCAGAGTAGAATCCTAGAGAGAGAATTTCAATTAATATGCCTCAAGCACTTCTTATTGCATAAGATATAATGGCAGTGTATTGACCTTGAACTTCATAAAGGGTTAACGAATTTCAACTTTCTATGAGTATCCAAGTTTTGATGCCCTATGCCGCCTTATGCATTCTTTCCAGCACTTCTTTTATGCTGCTGTGGAATTCTATCTATGATTAGGTGGAAGCAAAGGATCCTGCTAGTGGTGCTTCATATTATTACCATGGAAGCACCGGAAAGACCCAGTGGGAAAGGCCAACTGATATGCCTTCAACCACATGGACTCCATCACCTTTACCTCATTTAGAAGATTGGGTGGAGGCATTGGACGAAACTACAGGTATGCCATAAGTATCCAGCTGTATATAAATGAAATGTGAGGCAAAATAGTAAAGAGGGGCTGGGAGAGGGGAAATATATATAGTCACAGTTTGTAGTTCCTGAATACCATGCATATAACTAGAGTCCTGCAAGTAGCTTTTTTGGGGGCATTAATGGATTAAATCATGTTTTTTCTAGTTTTTCTAAGTTCTAATGTTTAAGTTAAGGATGGTGTTAAGAGACTGCTCGGTTATCAAGCAAAATAACATCTCCTTTAGGTTTGCATTGACATCTTGCTCTCACCCCTAGATTGTTCCTTGTTTTAATATTATACAATTTGAGCTATATCACTTTGAGGTAGATTTTGCTGTGCTTTATCATTTGTTTAATATTCTGTGTGTGGTTAACCTTTGTAAAGTGTGGAACTGCAATAAATTTCCTATAAACATGTAGGACTTCACTGAAGAGTAATGGAGATCAGGAAAAGAAATGAGCATTCAACTTATTTGCAGATGTTTTTCCCTTTCCCTCTGTGCTTAAAGCCTTTTGTTTTCCATGTGCAGGTCATAAATATTACTACAATACGAAGACCCATGTATCACAATGGCAGCATCCAAAATCATCACAGCTAGCCTCACAACACTCTCACATCTCATATTCTGGAAATGCTTCTAGTGGGAATCAGGACAATAGATCATCCGAGTCAAAGAAATGCATCGAATGTGGTGGGTGGGGACTCGGTGTTGTGCAGACTTGGGGTTACTGCAATCATTGCACACGGTAAATCATCAGCAATTTATAAACTGGGTTCTCTTCCTTTTCCCTTCATATTACTAGTATGCCAAAAAAGAACTGCATAAGCATGTGTGGTGGTTGAAACTCAATTTCATTAAGTCACGTATTCTGTGTTTGATTTTCATGTCTTTTTCCCATATATTCACATTTGAACTTTTTATGGTTCAATTTTCTTATGACACACCTTCTGCTGAAGTTGCAGTTGGTATTGGGAGATTTTTTAAAGTGCATTGCTTAAGACCAAAAAAAGAAAATTGTCTTAGGCAAAGCACGTTGAGATGATTCATTATTTATTTACATATTTTTGAAATGCTATTGGATTGCAGAGTTCTGAATCTACCACAATGCCAGTACATGATGCCCAGTTTGAATTACCAGCTGCAGAATCTTGCAAATTCGAAGGGTGATCTTGAAAAAAATGCTCCAAAACAGAGGTACTTGATCTTACTTAAATTACTTGGAGATCACATCTCACTTCAATGACTTTGGTTTTGTTGTTGAGTTAACTTTTTGAATGACCATGACCCTAAATACAATTTAAATTCAAACTCTCATGCAATCAACCAAGAATTCTCTAAAAAGATTCAGTTATGGTAAAGCTATAAAGAAGAGGTCATTTTGTTTGAGGAATTAGATTGGGGGTATGTGACCTACAAAGGGGACTGTCAAACCAGGGGTTGTAGACTATGGGTCATTGCTTGGTGCTATAGGAAAGTCTTGGACTTGCAATCACAAGAATGCAGTTTCTAGTCTTGAGAGCAGGCACTCAATGCAAAACTGTTAATGAGTTGGACTATCTCCTAATCTGAGCCAATGACACCATTCCTGTTCTGACATGACCGAGTAATTTTCTTCAGAGCGAGTGGAAGTCACCTGAGCTGCAGACTCCAAGGCCATCTGAGCACATGGATACTATATTACTATTTACTGATCTATCCCACTTTTGCTGGTTTTATTAGGTTTAGCATTCTAAGCCAGAACTCATGCAATGTGAGTTCACTTGTGGGTGGGGGGTGGATTAATTCATGCTTGACGCGTTAGTGTCTTGGTGTCTAGGTGATGAAGTCCTGCATTCAGGACAATTAACCAAAGGAAACTATTTTATACATCTTTGTCTCCCAATCCATTAGTTTGACACTTTCAGTTTAACATCTAACCTGTTTGAGGAAATATAAACCTGTTGGAAGAATAAGGAGACAACTACAGCTTTTGCTGTTAATGAGTACGAAGAAAGAAATAGTCATGTCACCTAATTTAATTGAGATTGAGAATAAAATCAGCTCTTCTGCTTGATGAATTCCTATACTTCAAACACAGCCTCATTGACAACAAAAGAGAGAAGATAAAGAAAGAGAATCAATAAAATTAAATGCACACTTATGCACACAAGTTTATTTGCTTGCATGTGTAATTGATTTTGAATTGCCAGGCCCAATTGGAAACCTCCTGTGGGAAAAGGAAATAGAAGAGAGAGCAAAAAGCGTGCCTACAATGATGATGATGAGTTGGACCCCATGGATCCAAGCTCTTATTCAGATGCTCCCCGTGGCGGCTGGTATGTGATGAATAGTTTATTTTATGCCCATCACTGATCTCCTCTTTGGACATTTTTTTCTAGATATGTAAACAAGGAGAAGTACTAGAATAGTCTATTAATCTCATCTCTCTGTTCAATCTGCAGGGTTGTGGGCCTCAAAGGAGTTCAGCCTCGTGCAGCTGATACTACTGCTACGGTATGCGAACTTTATTTTTCTTGATGAACTTTTATTTCCTTTTTCTGAGAGAGTTATTATGCTGCCACATATAAAGGTGATGGAGGCTATGCTGGTTCTGGTCAATGCATGTCATAATGTGGCAATCGAGTGATTATGCCTTCCCCTTCACCTGACCTCCAACGTCTTTTTCAACATTGAGATTGTATATTGCAAAATTATTCTGCTAAATATCAGATCACCCAGCATTTTGGTCAGCAATTACATGCTGGTATTTTTTCCAAGAACATTAAAATTGACATTATGCATGTACTGCTATCCCTTTCTCTTCAAATTCGCACATGTTTGTGCACAGAGATGAAAATATTCATGCTGTATCTGCTTTATAGCATATATGTATTGTACTCACTTTTTGGTGGTTTTATGCCTCTGATTGTCAGGGTCCGCTATTTCAACAGCGACCATACCCATCACCAGGAGCTGTCTTGCGAAAGAATGCTGAGGTCGCAACACAAACCAAGAAATCCAGCTCTCCTTACATGCCTATATCCAAGAGAGGAGATGGTAGTGATGGTCTTGGAGATGCCGACTGAGGTTCCTATGTAAACGGAGTTGAATTTTGTCCTTCTGGTGCATTCATCCTTAATTTTATATGTGGTGCAGCAGCACTGCATGTTCCCTCTGCATGGAAGAGTTCTCTTCTGCAACATTACTGGAACCACAACAAATAGATGATCGTTCTAGTTCTATAAGTAACTGGGACTTTCTGCAAGGCAGCTTGTTGTATTTGTGACCGGCTGATTGATAGTTTGATACCTCCTAGTCATTTGACTTTTCTTCGACAAATATATCATTTGTTATGGTTAATTAAGCTTGCCTCCAACACAAGCATCTCGAACTGGAAGTTTATACGGGGTGCAAAGAACTTCTGCACAGTTGAAACAAAACGTAGAAAAAGAGAAGGAATGTCTTCAGTTTGACACATGCCTGAATTTTACACAAGATTTTCTGGACTAGAACTAGCTCGAGCATCAATATCACAGATTTCGCAGCTTAATTGTGGTTTAGAAAATGTTGCTAGTATTCTAGCGCTAGTCTTGTAAGTCTCTTGCCTTGTATTTGTCTTATTAAATTCTCACATGTACGAGTTTCTTAGTGGACAAAAACATTAATGTTAATAAGATAATGTTATCTTCGACAGCATCTTTTCCCCTACAATTATTATGGCAAAAGCATAACGAAGATGAGGAGCCACAAACAATAAGCCCACGTCCCATGCTAGGAAAGCAGAATAACCTTTTTCCTTTGTCTCTTACCAAACTTCTGTCCATATTCCAGAAGATGTTCATCATGGTGGGACCCTAAATTACTAGCTTTCCAAGAACCTATGATCATGCGATGCTCTTGACAGTGGGGAGGAAGGTTCAGTGATAATTTCCACTAGCTGGCCACCAAAACAAAGATTAGACGACAAACAAAGGAATTAATGCAATTCACAAATCTCATTTTTGTCCTAGTAATCAACACTCACCAAGATAAAATAGTTGCTCTATGCTTGGTAAAAAAGCAATCAAATAAATAAACTCAATCCCAATTTTAAACTTATACCACGTTAATATCTAGAGATATAAGTGACAGGAATAATAAAAACAGAAAGGATATGTTTTTTTCGTACTTGTTTTGAAAGGATATAAATTGATTTTAAAATTATTTTAGAGATAAATTTGTTTTATATCTTTAATTTTATTCACCAACCAAATATATTTTTATAATTTTTTATATCTCTTTACAAAACACTAACAAAATACAATTTAAAGATAAAATTTTAAACTCAAAACATTGATTAGAAAGAAAAATGTGCTATTTAGTTTTCTATAAGACTACAGTGGATGATGTAGAATTCAATCAACACCATCATGGAGCACATAACAATAGTTTTTTTTTGTGTTTTAAAAATATTTTAAAAAAAATTTAAATTTAAATTATTTATTTTTATTTTAAATTAATATATTTTTTAATAATTTTAAATTATTTTGATGTGCTAATATCAAAAATAATTTTTAAAAAATAAAAAAATATATTTTGATGTATTTCCGAGTAAAAAACACTTTGAAAAGCAATCGCAAGCACACTATCAAACAAGTAGAGTGAAACAACAAATAAACTATACTAATAACAAAATTATCTTATACTAATAACAAAATTGAACATCTACAATCATCAATTACTAAAAAACAAAATCTAACCAATAGATCTTGTAAGAAACCAATTGTTGTAGTTATGAAATATAAATCAATTCATAACCAGTCAATTCAAAATATTGTTTTAAGAATTTTTAATAATTAAAAAAATCATTTAAAAAAAGTATAAAAAATCAAAACTTGTTTCATTTAAATTTTGATATAATCAACATGTCGCAAATCAATCAACTCTCGATGGACTCAAAATAAAATCTAGCTGGACTCAAATTCCAAAAATAAATGACTGAATTAACTCACCAAAAACAGGTATCAATTGGAAAAACAAATTTGGAAAATGTAGCATTAAATATTCTTATTATATACATAAATCAACAAAAAGAAAGAAAAGAAATGGTGATGTTAAGGTCAATAAAACAGCAGTAAGCTACAAATTCCAAAGGTGAAAACATCAAGAAAGAAAGAGATGATGAGAAGTGACACTTTTGAACAACAAAAATAAATACAGATGGTGTATCACGCACCACGTGTATTTTAGGATAAACAACCCCCACTTCACTTCCAATTTTCACCCTTTTGCACACTCCACTCTAGACTCTACCAAGTCTCTTCTCTCCCACTACTGTGTCGGTGAGATCCATAACTCCTGTTCAGGTAACTTAAAGTTTTTATCTTTGACTAATTCCTGCTTTATTTTTATAGAAATCTGTCAGTTCTTGATGTTACTTGAATGTGATCTTGAAATATATGTTTCCTTTTCTGGGTTTGGTCTGGTTTTTTTTTTTTGTAATGTTTTTGTGGGTTTATGGAATTGGTTCTTATTGATGATTGAGTTTAGGAAATGAAGTAAAGATGGAATCTTTTTAATCTCCTGTTTGATAAAGGGATTGAGACTTATTCAAGTGGAAAGAAAAATTATGCAAGAAAGGGACCCTTTTTTCTGCCAATTCTGCTATTGTGGATAGTTTATTATATATCTGGATCTGGGTTCTTTTTTTTTTAGGGGATTTTATTGTATTTTTTTTAGATAATGAATTCACTGAATAATTAGCCTTCATTTTATTTATTTATTTATTTTGTGTGTGTGTGTGTGGACAAATATGTAATTCATTGGCTTTTGATAGAGATCGACTTTCTCTGATAGTTGATTGTAGTTTCATAAGTGTATGCTCCGATAGGCTTGAGAAATTGCTTCATTGCTTATTGTATGATGAGGTGGCTTTCATTTTCCTTGAAGGCGTTATTTACTGTGATGTGTTTTGTTACTAGTCATGTGTACCTATTAATTTTCAAGGGCATGTTGAAGTATGAGGTTATACTCTCGTTTTTTGTAGTGATGTATGATTTTTGTTGTTGTTCAACGTTAACATCTGAGGGAATTGTAATTAATAAATGCATGCTTCCTAACCTTTTGATTGTGTTGCATGGCATGGTGAGGAGCTATTTAGAAAGCTGGAAAGATTTTTTAGTAAACAATCACCATGAGCAAAATGATTAAATAGGGGGCTGTGTCCATAGACGTAGGGATTCTTACTGTTTTTTGGGTGAGAGGACTTTCATATAGTGGTTGAATACTTTATCAGATTGCTTAATAGTAAAAGGTTTATATTTGTTGTGGTGGTTTTGTCATTGTCAGGCGGTATGCTGTAGGGTAATAGTTATAGCTTGAGGCTTGTTGAGGACGAGAGGTGGGTTTTGTGTTCTGAGCCTTTGCAGAGTGAGGAGAGTAGAGAAAAAAGGATGTCAAGCAGCAGAAATACCCACTGGTGTTACAGCTGCAGGCGGCCAGTTCGACTGCGAGGGCGAGATGCAGCTTGCCCCTACTGCAGTGGAGGATTTGTCCAAGAACTTGATGATATGCATCGCATCAACCCGTTGGATTTTTTTGGAATGGACGGTGATGATGATCATGACAATATGTTTGGGCTCATGGAAGCTTTCTCAGCCTTTATGAGGCAACGAATGGCTGATAGAAGCCATAATCATGATATTAGATCTAGATCAGATTCAATTCCTGAACATAATCCAGGTTTTGGTCCTCTGTTGATCTTTGGTGGCCAAATTCCTTTTAGGTTGTCTGGAAATGGTGGGCTTGAAGCTCTCTTTTCTGGGTCTCCTGGTGTTGCCTTTGCAAGAGGTAATGCCGGTGATTATTTTGTAGGCCCTGGACTTGAAGAATTGTTTGAACAGCTTTCTGCTAATGATCGGCGAGGCCCTGCCCCAGCAACCCGGTCATCAATTGATGCAATGCCCACTGTTAAGATCACACAAAGGCATCTTCGCACTGATTCACACTGTCCAGTTTGCAAAGATAAATTTGAGCTGGGGTCTGAAGCAAGGCAGATGCCATGTAATCATTTATATCACTCAGATTGCATAGTTCCATGGCTAGTCCAGCACAACTCGTGCCCTGTTTGTCGGCAGGAGCTACCACCGCAAGGATCAAGCAGTGGACACAGTTATCAAAGCTCAAGCTCTCGAAGCAGAAACAGCAATTATAGTGGAAGGGAGAACAGTAGGGAAGGAAGACGCAATCCATTATCTTATCTGTGGCCCTTCCGCTCATCCAATTCGAGTTCTAACCATGATGAGACTCCTGGAAGCAGCTCACCAACCATGCATGAAAACAACCACCAGATGGGGTATTCAGGATGGCCTTTTAACTAGGGATGTTAGTATGTTATAAACACGGTATGTTTTCATTTTCTTTATGATCATGGTACCTCCATTTATAGTTGACTTAATATCTTGGAGTGAGTGGTTTGAGACCTTGAAGTTACAAGTGTGGAGTCTGTTTGAAAGGTAATTCAGGACCTTTCCGTGTCTTCGTTGCAACTTTTACTGTAAATGACTTATCTTCGCATAATCACTTGTGCTTATAATACTATCTGTTTATAATTTTGGTTGTGCCTGATGGTGGTATTGAATCTCCTTAGGTGTTTGCACAGATGAACTTGTTCATTGTCATTTTTTTGGTTGCCCACCTCCCTTGTTTCATTAAAGTTAGCAATGGGAATGGAAGATTTTTTTTTTCTTCTAAATCTGGGTGGAATCATCCCACCCAAAATAAAAGATGTTATTCATGAAAAATCTGGGTTGCACTGATTCTTGTTCTTTGAAGAAGGGGTAGAGAAAACTTGGAAATTTCGAGGGTTTTATAATGATGGACAAGCGTAAATTTCATGGTGGTGGTTTTTCAAGTTTCACACTTTTTAAACATCTATAGAGACCCATCAATGGCAGATATTATTGTGGAAATTAATTCGAATCAAAGGGCAATATAAAGATGTAGTCAGGATGTGGTTTATTCACTCATCGTGCTTCCTGTCTGCTGAATCTGCTGCTTGAAAGGCTATATAGCCCTGTGGTTGTCTTTAATCCTCCCCGTTCTACTCAACTTCTTCAGATTCCACCATTCCTTCTGCTGATCATCCCACTCCATTTTTAACAATTTTACACTGATTGGCAATCTATTTCAATTTAACAGCAACAGTATATCCCAAGAATTACGCTTTATATTCTGTTAACTTCTGGTTGCTTTCAAGAATTCTGCTTCTTTATGGTAGCCAATTGTAACCGGGTTTTACTTTTTATCTTCCCAGCAATCAAGTTTCAATTTTAAGGGGCTTGTCATGGGAAAACCAGGTCCTTGGATCCTTTTTTTCTTAAATATTAAATAATAATAATAAAATCACAAAAAATAGAAAATAATTTGAAATGATCATTAGCATTTATGAAAAATTCAGTTGAGAAATACCAAAATATTAATTATTTTAAAGGGTTTTTGATTAATGATAAGGATACGGGAAGAAAAATTTTGTTCAAAACAAAATAATTTAAGGATAAAATTGACTAAACTAATGGTGCATGTCTCAATGTATCACAACTCCAATAGTTCAAGAAAAAAAAATGCCATTAAACCTGAACCTCTAGGGAGGATGACGGACAGCGGGAGGCCCTTTTCCAGCCCCAAAGGAGAAAAGAGATTTGTTACTGGAAATGACTTTCTGCATTTCCCGTTAATAGATGACTAGCTGCTGGGAGCGAAAGTAACAGGAGACCATGAAGTCACCTTACGGAGCCTGTTTCTAAAACTAATCGAGTAAATTTATTTTTTTTGTTGGTCTTTGCCACAACTTTTACTATTAATGACTATCTTTTTCCATGCGTGTTTGTATTTAAAAATATAATTAAACTGATTTACTATGTTTTTAAATAGTTTTAATAGATTAATGTAAAAAATAATTTTTTTTTTTAAAAAAAATATTAATATAAGTAGAAAACAGTTAAAAAATAATTCTAACTTCCAAACAGGCCTTTAATTACTTGTGATTAATGAATAGTTCTAGGTTACAAAGTCGCATGATGGTGCATCAGCTTAGGTTACTTTCGCCAGAAGAAAATTTTCCTGGCCTGCAAGATTGTCCAGTGGCATTTGGTTGGCTACACCAGCAGCAATTCTTGCACTTGATGCATCGTTACCAAACTATGGAACGCTTTCACAAGCAAACCACGCACCATGGATACATTAGTCTTTCTCACACAGAATTAAAAATGCAGAAAACATGAGACAGATATTCAAATCTATAAGCTCAGATCACCAAATGTCAAGGGAAGTTTGAGTTGGGTGGGAGTTGGAATCAATCCAGCAGAATTAAACACTGTATGGCCAGAACAACTCAGTTTGTTAATTCCATGATGGCAGTAACGATATCACCATCTGCAGCCTTGAGAGCTTTCACAGCCTTTGATCTGGAAACCCCGGCTTGTGTCATCACCAACTCAATATCCTTGGGCTCCACACCAGTCTCGTCTACATCTTCATCATCTTGAGCCGTGGACGATGGCTCAGGCTGTGATGCGGAAGTACTTGGATTAGGTGCCTTGAACTGCTCAGCAGCCTGGGTCTGTAGTTGGGAGCTCAAGTCCTCAATCTTTGCTTCCCCAAAGACAATGTATGTGTCTGAATTGGGGCTCTTGAAAACATCAGGTTTTGAGATAACAAACATGATCTGATAAGCAAAACCATAGTACACAATAATGCATTTCAAAGATTTATCAGAACCTAAGGTAGAAGAGGGGATTTATCAATAATGACAATATGATGAGAAGTTAAACGCTTACATTCTTGCTCTTTTTTACTGTAACTCGGCTGACACCTGGGAGTGGCTTCATTCCAAGTTTCAGCATTGCCTTACGACTCTTCTTTTCACTTCTGCTCTGCTTACCCCGGCCGCCCACATCTCCTTTCCCTGCCAAAATCAATAACCCTGAGTCAGTAAACAAATCATACCCAACATCCAATATTAAAGTGTCATAAAGCATGGATTGCAGATACTCTTTGTCCTTGTTTTTCTCTGGTCACCATAATATATATCCAGCAACTTCGTATAGTTCAAAATGTTCAAAAACTTTGACAAGTGCAAATTTGCTTATAGTTCCAGAAGATGCATGGTCCACTTTATTAGATGGCTAGTTCAATAACGGTAAGCTTTTAAAATTTCATAACATGCTGCCATTACTACTAAAACTTGTTTCTAAGAATAATCCAATAAATCCAAGATGGTGTTGTTCTTTATATATGAGCTAACATATAACCCTCCGGTAAAACTCATTAAAATATATGCTGTGTCTGCAATACTTCCCAATAAAATCATGTGATAATGCCTCAAACATGGATGCTTAATGCAATTTATTTCACACCTAAGCCATGAATCTAAAGTTATCACAGAGGAAAAAATGCCAGCCTCTGAATCAGACTAGCTCTAAGCTCTATATATTGCAGTAACTTTGATTCATCGCACAAGAAGTGAACATCCAGATTCATAATTTAACACTTCTCACCTTCATCATCCTTGTCATCATAATCATCGTCATCCTCATCAGATTCATCCTCATCATCTTCGTCCTCAACTGTAGGCTCGCCATGCTGCAAAAACACAATTCCTGAAGTTCAAACACAGTCCAAGAAAAAAAGTGCATCTGTATGAATCAGGTTCTTGTAAATTCCAAGTATCATCATCCACTTGAAAATCAAAATGCACTACACTTATTGATGCACGAAACAACCAAAAAGTAAAGGTATGAACAAGAGATACAAAAGAAACTCTTAAACATTAAAAAACCTTTTCATGCATCCACAAAATTCCCAAACGACTTTCAAATGATTCACTAAATCAAGCTATCTAACGATACTTCGAAAACTCATACTAGGTCATGCATGCTAATTTTAAAAGTTCAAATTCCAATCTTAAACAGCAGCAACAAAACCTCAGTTTCTCAAATCACATCAAAAAATTTAGCAACTGGGTCATTTCCCTTCCGCTTATTCTCGCAAAAATCACTCCCAATCTTTTACTTTCAAAGTAAGAATTAACACAACTCAGTTCATTTCAAGAAACACAAAACACTAAACAGAGCAAAATAAAATAAAACAGTAACAAGAGATAGATAGAGAGAAATGGGAAGTGATGAGATTACTTTGAGTTCTTGTTGTTCAAGATGAGCAGCAAGGAGTTCTTCTTGAGACTGAGCAGTCGTCATATTTTCTTTCTTCCTTTTTTTTTCCCCCTTCTACTGTTGTTCGGACAAGAAATGGTTCTGTTCTTACAAACCCTAAACTAAACTAACCCAAACACCGACAACGACTGTTGAAAACCGTTTATATAATAGTACCAAACTCTTCGGGTCCTCGGACTTAGGTTCTGTTTTTTCAAAAAAAAAAAAAAGCTTTTCTTTCTTTTTTTTTAGTGTTTTTTTTATTTTTATTTTTTTCAGGAGGGAAATTGAACTCCAATGGGAAGCTAATGACTTGTTTATTTAGTGTTCTGTTTTTTTTATAAAAAAAAAAATTGTTCGGCATTGTATTAATTTTTATAGTTATAATTTAAAAAAAAAAGGTTAAAATTTTTTAAAAAATTATTGCTTTTTTTAGCAAGTTTTTTTTTTTAAAAAAAAAATCAATAA
>Ga0307507_10007452_pt1 | contig 15912 bp, 3 predicted proteins | sample 7_EM_MG_FD_207223 | JGI IMG/M metagenome (GOLD analysis project Ga0307507, IMG submission 207223) | Populus trichocarpa ectomycorrhiza microbial communities from riparian zone in the Pacific Northwest, United States - 7_EM | ecosystem: Host-associated > Plants > Roots > Unclassified | place... | reverse complement strand
GTGCGATAATGGATACCAAATGGTCGGCTATAAGACATGTCTGAAAAAGCCACAAATAACACCTTAACCCGCACAACACAACAATTAAGCAAAATCTTTTAGCCTCTTCAGAAAGCAGAAAGCAACGCTATCGATCTACACATTAAATTGAGGGTATCGTACATGATTAACAATAGTTAATCAGGGTTAAGGACTAAGAGCCACTGGTAATCGGTTGATTAGTGGGAGCATGCATGTACAATTAGTGTAAGGCAAATTTCCCACCACATAATCCCATGTCTTGCACCTTCTAAACAAGTTGATTAAGGGAATAAATTAAAAGGGTGAAAAGGAGGAGAGAGTCCAAATCACAACCATCTCTCATCAAAATGTAGGCAATTTTTTTTCTAATTTTCCAAAGTTGGATCGATCACTTTATAGACTAATGTCCCATATATTACCTCCTAAGTGGTATATAATTAAGTTGTTCAAAGTATTTGCCTCCAATGTGTGATTAGCACCAATAAAAAAGCAGGTCTCGTAAGCATATAAAATATGGATTATTCCCTTGTTTGCAAGTGAAAAATAAACATGTTACCATCATTTAACAAACTAAAGGCACATTAATGAAGTAAATTATGCACTATCCATTAAAAGAAAAGAACGATTTTGATTGGCTAAGGTGCCTTTTTCTTGTTTGCCTTTCTTTTTCTTTATGTGCCAACCTTGTTCAATAGCTATGAAGCCATGCAAACTGGTCCCCTGAATGCTACTTGCGTTTCATTCTCTTTGTGGTTCATGGTTGATGCTTACCTTACAACACCCCCACATAGAGAGAGAGAAAGAGAGGCGCCATGAATGAAAGGGTCATCTATATAAAGTTATGAAAGCCTACTAGGAAATTTAGAAATTATCACTTGCCTGTCTGCTTGTGGTGGCCGAGGCGTGACAATATTCATTTTTTTTTCTTTTGGGACCACCCTATCATTTTTTCTTCTTCCTGAGTTCTACTTTTCAATTTTCCTACTAGCTAGAGCTTTGTTGTTTCTTTTTCCTGTTTTCTTTACAGTCTTTAACAGCGTAAAATTACCAAAATTACTAGGCTAAGCACATCAACTTTGCTATTCCTTTTGATTTTTTTATATTCAACAAGACAAGGTAAATTATATTCTTAGCTACATTTAATGTTGCTCGTCATTTTCATATATGATTTTTTTTCCAATTATATACGTATATATATCATCGAGTTAGTTTCTACGCCAATATTAGAAATTATATATATATATATATATATATATATATATATATATATTTGAGTGTTGTATCTAAGATTTGAATACAAAAAAATTGCAGAAGAAAAAAAAACCTTTATCCTTGAAATTAGAGAAAAAAAATTTGTCTTATATATGATGGTTCATGGCATGCTAGATTCCTGGTCACATAAAAGTCACAATTAAAGAAATTAATAATGGGATTGGAAACAACCAAAATATAGACCGGAGGAGGTAGAAATATTGTAACTCCTCTATAAATATTCCTTCCTGGTTACACCCTCCCATATCTTTCCCCATCTATGAAACCTTCAACCAGAAGAAAGAATAAAAAGATGGAGAGGCAACTTCAAGCCCTAGACAAGTGCATCACAGCGAGTCAAATACCGATAGCCTTTAATCATGCACCGCTATTAGTTGAAGCTGCCAGCATGATCTGATCTTTCCTTAATTTTCCTATACAGGAAAGACTAGATCATGTGGCAGTTTCACCTATTGATGGTAGTATGGAAAACCCTAATCAGAACCCTAATATCCTCCACTGATCTATCTCTGCGAACCCTACTAGGGTTCTGCTTTGGAGAAGAAAACACTAGATGAGGTATGTCTTCTTTTTCCTGTTTGATTTTCACTGATCTGTGTATGTGTTCCCTTATTGTTCTTTTTCCCACCACCAGCTGCTCTCTTATATATGATGGGATGTTTTCTTTTTTTGTAGTATCTTGAACTTGTTTTTGTGTCGTACTGCTATGTTGTGTTCTTCTTATTCATGTCAAAGTCTGTTAAAGAATAGCAAGATGTGATCTTTTAGGGTTGTAACTGACAAGATTTTTGTCTTAACTTGGTTGGTGCTTTTGAGATCTATCTTCTCGTGCCTTGAAGAGAGTGTGCCTTTTCATATTGGAAGAGAGCGCCTTTATATTTCTCCTTTATAGTTCATGTCAATTTCTGTGTTGTTGGTCATGCATATCGATCCCTTTGCACATCACTAAGAACCTAATTTCAGCGATGATTTCATTTTTACTGCAGACTATATTCAAATATAGATTAATACACACCACTAATTTAACTGTTTTTTTTCTATTATGTTTTTTTTTCTACTCCTCTTATGTATTTGTAACACACTTATTTTGTTTAATTTCCTGTATTAATCATTCAACTTTTTAGAGTTCATTTTTTTAAATAATTACTTTTTAATTAATACACTCTATTGTTATTAAAAAAAAAAACATCATGCATGTTCAATCTCCCATCTAGACAATCTTATTTTATTTGTTGAGTCTTGGGACTAGATACATTATGTTTATGCCATGGATCATCTTGAAAATATAACCAAATACAACTTAGTACAAAATATATGGGATGATAATGCTCGTATATACGAATTGATGTCAACTTGTCAAATTGAGACTGATTACCTGGAAGATCACATATATAGCTAGCTGATATATATCGATATGGAGAATAAAATTCTCTCTGTAGTGTGTGTGGGTGGTGGAGAGTATGGGGTGTGTTTTATTCTGGAGTCAGCAAATTATAATCATGAAAATGGGTAGCAATAGCATGACTGCAGATGCGTGAAATATAGGACCAGTCCATATAATGGTGCACTGCTGGACATAAATTAATGCAACTTGATCAGAAATGAATAGAGCCTCAGATCTAGTAGAGATAACACAAATTTCCTACTTTTATGTTTTTCTTAGGAAAAAGAACCAAACATATTAGAATAGGACCTTGAAACGCACACCCCCTATGGAATAATATCATTAGTGCTCCAAGGGATCTCCCGTTGGAATGCAAGCCAAGATCCCATTTTGGATTCTCAAGTAAAAGATTAAAAAAAAGAACCAATTTTTATTTATTGTGTAGATATTTGTGATGGATGCGTAATTGTAATATAAATTTGTATCAAATGTGGTTACATCAAGTAATTAGAACAAGCTGCAACGTGCTCTATAAACTATTAATTCTATGTGGTTTAGTTCTTAATTGCAATCATTATCATCCAACCGACCTTTATCTAAATCTCAAGGTCAAACTAGATGACAAATTCTAATAAATTTAGGTCGAATTAGATGAAAGAACACGTACGGTTTATTCCTTTCTAGTATCGGCCTCTCATTTTATTGGTTGAGTCCATATTTTCTATATTTTCTCCAGAAAAACATCAATTATATGTGGTGATTATTGATGTCCTGATTTGTTGTTCTTGCTTAAGATAAGTACTTTTGCCCTTTTTTTCTTGTTGGGGTTTGAGATCGATGAAGCACAAGTTTCTTAGAGGAAGTTAGAATATGGTCAATATATTTTCTCTACGCCATGAACTCCATGGCACTGCCTCATATGTGAGACTATATATTTTCTTCCTCCGTCTGTTTGGATCTCTCTTACGTGTATAGATATATAATGCATGCTTGTCTTGTGAGATTTGTTCTTGTAGCAATTTAGGGGAAGAGCATAAGTTTGCTGATTAATTTGAGTCTCTTAATTACTTATTCACTTTCGTTTTTTTTTTAATCTTGCTTCATTTTTTAAATGAAAAACTCTGTTTAACTATAACATCTTTAATTACACTTATTATGTATTGAAAAGTCTATTAAATTGTGAAAATTAATTCGTGATATCCTTTATCTCTGTAGATGATTTCTTTTCCCTTTACTCATGATCATGTAGATGTGTCTGGTACTATAATAAATTCTATATTCGACCTTAATTATTTAACTATTTCAGTTTTTTTGTTTGAGCGATTCTTATTGGATATAGAAGGCTTTTACACAAGGGGCATGCTAATAAAGTATACATATAGCTCAAGCATTGGATTAAGTGACGGCCAGTTAATCTCTAGTAGTGTAGATCCATTTACAAAAGTATGGTGACAACATATGCAGAAGGAGCCTGCTTGTGAGTTGCACGACATTAATGCTCAATATAATTTAATTTATGGTGTTTCTCTTTACTTTGGTTGTTGTAGGATGTTACATGTTTTGTCTTTGTCTAGAAGCTGGATCTGGATTGGCTTCATGAAACCTTTCTAAGATTCCCAAAGACAGTACCCACGTCAAAGAAACGTCACCAATCGGCCTCTCATGTATTTTCTTTTTGACTTCATCATAATTTCAGGTACTGGAAGACAAGGTTCATGGGTTCCTTGATAGAGTTCGTACAAGACATTAATGGGACTCTCACATGAAGTCTACTAACCCTAGCAAGCATATATCTTCTTGACTCTGGCATTGTTGTTCAGTTACTTATAATTACTCATTGATCTGTACTTGGAACATAAATATTTAGGCTGCCAAAAGAATTTCAACGCCATGGTTTGAACTTTGAAGTCAGAAGCCATATCATAAGCTGATAATTAGCACTGACTTCTTCATTTTAGGGATTTGACTACTTAAGTTAGGGTACCGACCCTTTTTTACATTAATGTATCAGTTAGCACCCAGAAAAGTAAAATGGGTGATTCACTGTTTTCTAAAAAAAAAAAAATTGATGCTTTGGAATAGAATCTCACTGTAAGATCTTATACATAGAAATTAGGCTGGTCAGCTCCTCTTCTTTACAATATCGATCCCACAAGGGTTTATACAGGGTGCTGAGGAAGACGTGATCTCTAGTACTATATTTGGATTGCTTATGGATGGATTTCTGTTTCTTTGTGAACCACTACGATGGAACCTTTTCTTGAAAAAAAACAAGATAGGTCTTCATTGATTAAATTAAAAACCATAGAGGATGAGTTACTGTGGCTCAAAGAAACCCACATACAACTAGCTATATATTGGTACATAACTCATGTGAATTATGCAACTTAACACTTCTTAACAATTTATAGATGAAAATATTAGAACAAGTGGATAGTTTCGCATGTTTATCCTCGGTGACTATTATTTAATTTTGTTCATTTTTTGTAAAATCTGTGCAGCAATAGCAGAAGGCAATACATAAATTTATCTTTTTTATTTATTTTTGGCGTTTCTATATATTTGACCACTCATATTTTAGTGTCATCGATTGTGTTTCCCAGCATTACAAGAAATTACGACAATGACAACACTTTCTAATTGTTTCATGGACTGCAAAAAAGTAAAGAATGATGACAGTCAGAAAATTAATTAGTGCAAATAACGAAACGATAATCTGCTCTTTCCAATTAATTAATTTATTTTAAGTTTTAACACTTCGTATATGCATACATTAAAGAAGAAGACTCATTTTTCTACACAAAAACAATAAAAGAATACTCATTTTAAGCTGCCCTTTTGTATATATCTTTTCGCCAATTGATCTATTATTTGCCAATTGGTGTCCTGTTAATTAATGCAATCTATGGTTCATTATATATTTCTGCAGTAAACTCACTTTACAAGGTAAATAACAATAGCCACACCAGCATTCACCAGTAACCACCGGCCACCTCCGTTCAGCCACATTTTGTGTATAAATAGACACCTAGCTTATGGTTATAGTCTGTGAAGAATATATGAAGAAACATCATAAAGAAAGAAACGGTGAGAGTTTGAGATCTTTTTTGATATATGTAAGATTATGTTCTCTGAAATAAAAGAACTTATTTTATTTTCTCTGAGTGTTTGTAACCCACCATCAGTTGATTCTCCTACCAACATATATAACATTCGTTGTATATATAGTTCAAGATTCAATAGTTCTCTGATGAAGATCCTTTGATTATTTAGCACCAAATTTAAATCAGAGATACTAAACTATGTTTAATTGTGCTCAACTTAAGGTTTGGACTGCAAACTAGCTACAGGGGTGCCATGTCACTAGAGAAGCACTATGGTGCAAACTCTTTACGGGTTTTTTTTTGGCCCATAAAAGTGATTGCTAGGTAAAATTAGCCTAGCTCAGCAAAAAGTCTGGAAAGCTTAACATCAGCCCAGTTTAGATTAGGCTTGTGGCCCAATGTCACAACACAGCGCAATTTGCCCAGCCCACCAAAGCCCAGGACTAATGGCATAAACTCCTCAGGAGTATCAACCACTCTGATACAACTCATATTGAATTTCCACGTTAATTTAAATAAAAGAGAAAAAATAAAAAAATATTTTTCAATTTATCTCGTACTTACTCCACGAACATCATTAAGATTCCATGGCAACCAACTTCATTAAATCTCTTTCTCCAAAATTCATATCTTGTTTTACCTTTTTGTTTTTTTAATTAAAGTAATTTTAATCAACCTGAATTATTACTTTTTGTATTTTTATTTTAAATGGATATTGTTTTCAGAAAAAAATGAAAAAAAAGGACCATTTGGGAAATACATGACCATACGAGATAAAATTATAGTTTGTTTTTAGAGTTCAATGACAAATTGAAAAAAAAAAACCCAATATTTAAAACAATTTGACTGATTTACTCTTTAGAAAGATTGTTACTTGTTAGTAAATAATTTCGAGTTTTTATTATCAGTTTTTTTTTTCCTTAAAAAAGAATCTCAATATTTATGAATTTTAAGCAAGTTGAATTTTGATCAAAATATCAAGTTGAGGGCCACCGGCGGTGTGGTGAAGGAATTGCTCAAGCCTCTGCCACTGTCCTTACAGTGCTCAAGAAGACATTGCCCCTCCTAAAACCGTACACAGATGAAGTTTGGAGCTTTGTCAATCTTTGATGGGTCCCATCTCAAAATGGGGTTAATACTTGAGAGACATTCATCTCCTAACCAACAAGAGCTTGTGGTGGTGGGGCAATCCTGTCAAGACAACAAGGTACTCTTTTCTTCCTGTTTAATTCTGTTTCTTTTTTTCTTTTTCTTTTTACTGTTTCAAGTGTCATTTTCTGTGCCCACACAACTCTATAACACCTTGCTCTTTCCATTTGCTGTTGCTTCAAAATAAAACAAAAGGAACAAGAAAGAAAAAGATTTTAAATTGAATAATAAACATGGGAATTTTGCGTAATTAGAGTTTGGTAGTGGTATTTGTTTTGCTTGTTCTGATAACATATGAAGATGACCAGAAATGTGAAATGGGATACTGTATGGCATTAGCTTTCCTATTTGATTTCAATGGCGTTCTACTTTTTTATTACTATGTTTGAAGGGGCGATTCAAGAAGTGATTTTGATATGGCTATGAGGGTTCAATGAAGAGGATCACAGGAATTTCTAGTTTTCATTTTGCTTGGCTTGTGCTCTGTCATCAATATCGACAACATTTTTGTGTTTGGAATATTTTACTTCATGTTTGTATTAATAAGTTTGTTGAGCTAACTGCGTATGGGAATTGGATAATGTTTTCCAATGGAGGTCATGGTAAAGCAGTTTTCCCCACAAGTTCGTTAGTAAAATGTGCATAGAATAGCATATCGAGACAGCATTGTGTATTCAATTGTATGAGAAACAATGTACAAATGAAAAGAACAAGAGCATAGTTTGAAAATAAGGACTGTTTGACTCCAAATTCCCATGTACCCTTATAACTTGAAATCAAAATGACAAGTTACAGAGGCCCATACATAGGAACATTCATGAGGTTTTAACTCCTCGAAGCTGTAGTGATGGAGTGAAATTCACCATCATTCCGAAATTGCTCTGTTTTATCATGTCTTTTGGTGGATGGAGACACCTTGTTATAAAATGCATCTGGTGATTGGTATTGTGCCAAGCCATCAAACTTAGCAGTAAATTTCGAAATGAGAGTTCATGGTGAGGCATATGCCAGCAGATAGATTTATTTTAAATCAAGTGTCTGGACTCCTATAGAAAATAAATTCTTGAGCATGAGGGATGTTTAAACTGAAAAGTTGTAATATTGATAGATACTAAAATTAACAAATATGCTTAAAGATATAGTATATCTGATATACTGTCTTAGAATGAGGCCATGTTGACATTTATTTTTTCATGCATTCACCTAGAATATTTTTATGATGTCCTCCACTGCAGAACATAATATTTTTCAGATCTGAAGTTTCTATTGTTGTTTTCCTTGTTTAATAAGCTATGGCAATTGGTTTCCTTTATGGTCTGTTTTCTGCTGTGGCTCCATTTATTTTGGAGAGAGATTCTGTGTAGCATGGGAGTTGCGCGAGGACTACGTCGAAGAACTGAAGTGCCAAGCATATCCTTCTATTTTGGTTACATATCATTCATATTCTTACACACACTCATGTATGCTCATGCGCGCGCGCGCACGGCCATACATACCAGACGAACAATGAAATTAGAATTATGATAGCTGAAACTTTTAGAGCAAAGGTCGTTGGTTTGAATTGAATATCTTCAATATCAAAAAATAATTTTTAATTCCACCGGACCCTGTTTGCCATCTCTCTAAAACTTCACGTTGTAGTTTACCATTTGATGCAACTTTTCATATGTTCAGTTTCTCTGGTCTTCTGACTCTCAACTCCGTTCTATATTTTAATTATTTTGTTGAGAATTCTGATCCTTGATGTTCAACCCCAACTCTTCATTAGGTTTCTTCCTGCCCGCCCCAAAGTTGAATGAAAAAACTTCAATCATATTTTAGCTTGGGGTTTAACTGTAAGAGGAAATGTTCAAGCCATGTGAGCTTCTTTGCTTTTCTTTTCTAGTGTCCCTAACTTGAAACTTTTCTTTTGTGACCCGTCAAATGATCTTATGGTTAGTGAATATAGAGCATCAGGTATATTTATGTTTCCGTCATCCCATTTAAGAAATGGTTTGTGTCTGTTATTGTGCTCAGCGTGTTTAAGTGAAGTGCTAAGATTATTTCGAGCATTAGGACATGTTTATTTTAAAAAATTATTTTCTGCTGAGTTTTGGCCTCCCCCACACTCGAATCTGGGAACCATTACATAAGTGCACACACCTGTGCGTGCACAGGCACACTCTTAAGTTGTGTCTGTGTGTTTGAGTGCATGCGAGAGCACACACTTAAGTTGTGTCTGTGTGTTTAGTGCATGCATGCATGTAAGGGAACTATCTTACACTTTGTCAAATGCTCAATTATCATGTTAGCTACACTGTACTCATGATATTTGTTCAGTAACCTTCTATGTGAATAACTTGTGCTTCAGTACAATTATACTACATTAGTTATTCTCTGTTATACAAGCAATGACTTCTAAGTTCTTAAACCTTTGAAATTGAGAGTAATTGCTTTTTTACATAGAATTATCACAATCCATATATTAGAATCTTTTTGGTCTCTGCAAGTAAATCTGTGAGTTCCCATTTCGAAAGTAGCTTGGTTTAAATGACTGAATAGTTGTTTGTCACAAACATAGCCTTGGGTGCAAGGTCCGTGGTTGACCTTACGCTGCAACCTCAATGATGGAAATTCCTCTTAGTTCTTCTTATCTGATCTTCTATTGGTGCCTACATTTAATTGCAAATAGAAGCAATAAGATACGATAGCGAAATAAGAACAAGAACTTTCTCATCAATTGGGGATTTCATTCAGAACATAAAGATATAAAATGCAGTTACTAGATTCCATACTTGCACAAATTTGATTCTATATATTCTCTAAAAGAAACTGCAAACAACAAGCTTTGAAATCTAAAATTATCTCAAATTTCCTTGTCAGATCTACCCTGAACAGGAGAAAAAGAAGAAGAAGAAACAATGATAACTGATTAGTGGCTATGTGTTCTTATGATCCATAGGCTGCTTGGTAGAAACTGAAATGCATTTCACAAGACAGCCAATTGGCCAAGACAGAACTGCAATGGCAATGTAAGCACCCCACTGCAGTAATTAGATTCACTTAATTCCATATATACTCCAAAAGAAACAGCTAACAATTGAAAGCTTTCAAAATCATAATTATCTAAACATTCCTTGTTAGATCTACCATATGCAGGAAAAGCAAAATGAATAAGTAGAAGGATAACTGATTAGTGGCTTTGTGTCCGCTTGCAAGAAACTGGAATGCACTTCACTAGACAACCAATTGGCCAAGAAAGAACTGCAATGGCAATGCAGGCACCCCACTGCTGCCAATTCAACCTCTCAGTGCTGGCAAACTTCTTCAGAAGCTCCACCATCAGCACTTGAAGAGTTATGGTAATTCCTATGATTGCTAAGAATAACTTGTTCTTATGTATCCCCTTGAATATGTTCATCTTCTCCATCTTCCGTGCATTGAACTCATTAAACACTTGGCAGAGGACAAAGGTGTTGAAGATGAGGGTATTCTTAACTTCCTCATCCACACCAAATATCGCTTTTCCCTTGAACTGTAGAGTCAGTAAGATGGTGACCTGATACAGGGCCTGAGCAAGGAGGTTCCTCCACATGATTTTGGTGATAAGTGGATCTGATCGACCCACAGGTGGCCTTGTCATGAGATCATTCGTGGGTTGTTCAGTGGCCAAGGCTAGTGCTCCCAAGGTGTCCATTATGAGATTAACCCACAGCAGCTGGACTGCAGTCAGAGGGATTTTTCCAGAAGAAACAGCTGCAACGAAGTTGATGACAAGGGCAGCAACATTGACAGTGAGCTGAAATTGAATGAACTTCTGAATATTGTTGTAGACACACCTTCCCCACCTCAATACAGTCACCACAGAGGTGAAGTTATCATCCAATATGACAATGTCTGAGCTTTCCTTTGCCACCTCAGTCCCTTGAATTCCCATGGAGAGCCCAATATCTGCTTCCTTTAGAGCGGGGGCATCATTTGTGCCATCACCAGTGACTGCTACCACGTGACCTTTCTTCTTTAAACACTGTACCATGAGAAGCTTGTCGAATGGGGATGATCTTGCCATAACCAGGATATTATCAATCTTGGCCATCCTCTCTTCAGGTGAGTAGTTTCTGAATTGCACACCTTCTACTACAGCACCATTCTTCATGTCTTGTTCAGGATTGAGAATCCCGCATTCAATAGCTATAGCTCTTGCTGTATGCATATTGTCACCAGTAATCATTTTAACATTCACTCCTGCATTCTTACATGATTCCACTGCTGTTTTGACTCCTATTCGGCATGGGTCCTTCAAACCCACAAGCCCCATAAAGGTCATTCCATTTTCTTCAAGCTTCGCAGACGCCTGGCTATTCTCTTCTACAACCTTTTTGTGGGCAAAAGCAATGCATCTTAGGCTTTTGGCTGCCATACTCTGAATTATGGCCCCAAATTGCACTTTTTCTTCGTCATTCAAGTCTCTTAGCTCTCCATTTCTGACATAATAATTTGAACACATGGCTAGTATCATCTCGGCAGCTCCCTTCCAGTGTGTGTGAATTGCCTTTTCACTGTTTTTCCTCATCAACACTCCACTTCTCTTTTTCTCGGAATTAAAGGTTTCTACATGTATTATTTCACATTTTCCCTTTGTTTCATTGATATCCATGCCCAAATCCATTACAGCCCAAGAAAGTATTGCTTTTTCAGTCGGACTGCCAATAATTTCAGGAACTAAGTTAGCATGAGAGTTGACAGTACCTGTTGTATTTAAAGCAACCCCTTCTTGTAGTAACTGATAGACCTCTGATTCTATTTCAGTATTATCCTCAACTGTTTCTTTCCCAAGACAAAACTCTGTAACCTTCATTTGGTTCAAGGTAAGAGTGCCTGTTTTGTCTGTGCAGATTGTTGTGGCTGAACCCATTGTTTCACAAGCAGAGAGCTTACGGACCATGGCGTTATCTTTCATCATTTTTTTCATAGAGTAAGCCAGAGTTAGGGTTACAGCTAGAGGGAGACCTTCTGGAATTGCCACCACGACAATGGTCACTGCTGCAGCAATAATGCTCACAACTGAATCCAGTACATCACTGACCTTTGTCTTGCTCCCATAGTATTCTTTCCGACCATTATCATCTCTAGTATTTCCTGTGAAGTACCTTATCATCATAACGGCAAGCACAAGAATGGCAACTGTCAATCCAACCTTCCCAATATAAGAAGTGAGCTTGTTGAGGCGAGCTTGCAATGGAGTTTGCTCATCCAAATCACGACTTATCGAACTCATCATCTCTCCCCATGCTGTATTCATGCCAACAGATGTGACAAGCATGAAGCCAAAGCCATCAGTCACCTTTGTACCAGAGAGCAAGAAAGGGTTTTCGCTTCCATTCACCTCAACGTGGTCGCTTTCTCCGGTCATGCTAGATTCGTCCACCTTCAAAGAATACCCATGCAAGAATAACCCATCAGCAGGTATTTGGTCTCCAATCTTCAAAGACACCACATCACCCGCCACCACATCAAAAATAGATATATGATTGTGCCTCCCATCTCTCACTACTTGCACAGTTATGTCGCGGCTCTCATCAGATAACTTCTCAAATTGTTTGGATTGCTTGAAGTTGCTGATAGCAGAGACAGCAATAACTAGAACAACTGCGACAATAATGCTTCCTCCATCATACCACCCATTTTTCAGGCCATGCTGTTTGATACCGAATACCAAGGACATAATAGCGCAGACCAAAAGAATGATAATGGTCGGGTCCTTGCATGCTTCGAGAACAAAGCTTAGAAAGCTTTTTGAAGGAGGCTTATTAAACCTATTTGCACCAAAAACATCCCTTCTAAACGCAGCATCAGCCTCCCTTGTACCATCCTTCACATCAGTTTCTAGAATTGTGGCAACTTGTATAACTCCTCCCAGTTGGTTCAAAGATTCAAGGTTCTTTTCTTTTATAATATCATTGAGGGTTCTCTGATCGACATTAATCAAAGAAACAAGTTTATTCTCATGCTGAAACGTATCATCATGAACATCAACAGCAACATAGGATAGGGAGCGCAGGATCTTGGTCTGGCTTACAAGAGCTTTCTTGGATAAAGAAACAAGAAGCCTTGTGAAATATATGGCCGTGTATGCAATCCTCCACCTTCTCTGATTGCGTTTTGGCTCTGGTATCAGATCTTCTTGATCAAGAGTGATTTTGTCGCTAGTTTTTCGAGACCTCATAGTCATAGTGATGACTAATTAGGAATGTTTGATTAAAGTAAAAACAACAGGTTGAAAAAGAGTCAAGTGTGTTTCCAAACAGTCTTTAGGGTTTTTTGTTTCTGAAGGAACAAGACGTCAAGGTTTAGAAAGATGAAACTGAAGGTTGCTTTGCTTTATAGAAGAAGAGCATAAATACGTCCCTTCTGTCAGTCAGTTACGCAGTGATTTCCTTAGAACCCACGTCAGAGAATAGTATAATTATATTATATCTGGATTTCACTTAAAATATAATTATATTATTCTCTAACACTAATAATATATAATTTCCTCTCCGGTGAATTATCATATCTACCTTAAAATTGCACCAGTAATCTTGAAATGTACTCAGACCAGGTGCCTGATCTTTGGTTTGGTTTGTTATATATTCATAGATACTTCCCACCTACTGCTGGTCGAATAAAATGTTTATATATATATTGTAATAATTTATTTTTGTAAGAATGGCAATAATTTAAATCCTCTTGAAACAAAATAATTTGCTATTATAATTTTTCTAAAAACAATAACCTTTTTCATTGTATGTTATTTATTTAATAAAAATTAAAAGCAATGAAGAAAATATCAAATCAAAATTGAATGATTTGAAATAAAATAAAAATATCTTTTTAATCATAACTTCTTTGTCTTTATTACTAACAAGCCTCAATGTTAGTTTTAATTTTTTTTTATTGAAATAAAAATATTTTGAATTGGTATATGGTAATCTATAGAATTCATCATAGGATCATCAACTTAGTTGAGTTTAATAATTTTATTTTTTTAATTTATTTTTTATTTAATTATTTAATAATAAAAAATAAACATGTGTAGAAAGTCATCAAATAAAATTTAAAAAAAAATATTGAAAGACCGTATAAGAACAATTGCTAATATTATAAAAAAATAATTATAATCTTATTTGAAAACAAAGTTAAAATTGAATGGTATTTAATAAAGTATAAATCAAATATATTTTTAGTTAATTTATTTTATTGAATTTTATTAATATTTTTTTTCTATTGCTCGCATAACTTTGAATTGCTTTGATTAGATAAAGATATAGATACAAAATTAATTTATTTTTATAACAAATTTAAAATAAATCTATATTATTTCAAAACAAGAAAAACTCGGAACTTGTCCTATCTGTTTCTATTGTATATTTTCATCCTCCTGGTTAATTTACCGTTGGCAACAAATAATGTCATTTTTATGCTATATTCCGAGCAGCTTCCTATGGAGCCACCTTTAACGGGTGTTTGGAATGTGATAATGATTATTTTTTAAAGTATTTTTTTTGTTTGGAAATGCATTAAAATATTTTTTTTATTTTTTAAAAATTATTTTTGATATCAGCACATCAAAATGATCTGAAAACACCAAAAAATATTAATTTAAAATAAAAAAACATAAAAAATTTAAATTTTTTCAAAAATATTTTTAAAACACAAAAATAATCATTAGTTTGTATATCTTAGTTTGTATATCTTATGATAAGTCTTGTGCTTCCATGAAAGAGGAAGAAATGCAATTTCTTGTATATTAAGTAACTCCTCTATTAAGTCAAGTGGTGTAGGGTGAGGAAAATATATAATCAAGAACACTTTTTCTTGGTCGGCAGCATCCCAAAAAGTAAGGTTCGCGCCCTTTTACGTTTTCCTTCATGGTGCTTTCCTTGCTATCTGAGTTTAATAAAAATAATCATGGAAGTACCAAACATCTACAAGAAAAGTGTTTTTTCTGACTCAACATGACAGTACGTACTCTTGGCAAACGAATTATTTAGCAGGACAGTGACGAGTATGGCTAATAAAGACCCAGAATTCATTACATTTCAAGCTTGATTAGAAAGGGTTGGATTTCAAATCTCTGTAACATTGCATTATATTTATTGATTGTTTGCTAGCAATATTCTTTCGGCAACTCTTCTGCCATGAAATGTTTTCCAAAGCCTTGGATGATTAACGCTAATAAATTATAACTTTGCATTGATGTTTTCCTCTTTTATTTTAAGAGGTTCGAGTTCAAATGTGGATAGAATAATTTGTCTGGCTGTTGACCACGCAAGAGAAACTTTCCATTTTACTGTTGTGCTACTGTTTTTCCATTTATGACAGTATTTACAATTCAATATCGATGATCTGATCTTGACTCCTATCAGCACCCTAATCTTAGACTGCTGTATTGCATGGAAGAGCAATAATGTTCTTACAAGTTACAATAAGATTGTGACATATTGATTAGAGCATTGAAACCTTTAATTTAAAACCACCAACCATGATTGAGCTTCAAGCTCCTGACTCTCAGTCTTGAAAGAAACAAAATAAAAAATAGTCCATGTTTTTCAAAACCATGAGACTCCCTAGTACTGTTCTTGAAAGGCTAGACATCGAATCTGTATTCGTGTTTTTCATGTAATAAAAGCATAGCCTAAGGGAGAGAGGAAAGGATAAATTCAAGTGTGATTAAGATTGTTAGTATAAGTAATAAGTAGATCGATCCCTTAGAGAAAGAGAGAGAGAAAGAACATTAAAAAGTAGAAGGTGATTCTCAGGTTCCTAACAAACTAGATGGAATATACCACGGGAGTAACCTCAAAGGCAAGTAAAGGATTTCTCAAAGTTTTTTTCAACCTTTTCATGAGAAGTTTGTTTATTTTCTAAACTCAAACAAGTCTTCACGCGTTAACGTACCATCCACGAGTCTTGATTATCAGCGTGGTTGCAATTGCTTTTCAAATAACTTTTTATGCTGAA
>Ga0307507_10007450_pt1 | contig 15913 bp, 13 predicted proteins | sample 7_EM_MG_FD_207223 | JGI IMG/M metagenome (GOLD analysis project Ga0307507, IMG submission 207223) | Populus trichocarpa ectomycorrhiza microbial communities from riparian zone in the Pacific Northwest, United States - 7_EM | ecosystem: Host-associated > Plants > Roots > Unclassified | place... | reverse complement strand
AGGGCGAGAATGTAGTTTGAGTTCCAGCGACTCTGAGGTTAACAAGGGCAAAGAGGGTATGTTCTGTTCGTTGAGAACAGGAGACCGGTAAGGGTGATATGGAGTGAATCGATGAGAGCAATTCTAGCTTGTAGCCAGATGCAAGGCGCATCGTCGGAGCTTGTTGGTGTCGACGGTAAAGATATACTCGTAGAAGGTAGGAACCAATACCAATGACATTCCGCATTTGGTGGTATATCGAGATCCAATGGTGATATCGCAGAAAAACCTTGTTGAGATATCTGGGAGTTGAGGTCTCCTTCTGCGCTCCTAGGAGAAAGAGATGAAGCAAGGTTCACCTCCCCGTGAAGACGAAGAAGATTGGGCCCTCTTCATGTTAAGTTTTGTTCATACTCGGCTGGGGGAGGGCATTTCTGCAGAGACGAAGAGGGCGCGAAGATAATGCCATCATCGGCGAGACCAGGAGCCAATCTGTGGTTGCACGTTTCGACGATAAATGCGAAGAGCATCAAATAATGTTTTTGACAAACTGGTCCTGATCAAGTCGGGGTCCAGAAAATCCAAGCTCCGACTCGTCATTAGCTCGTTGTCTGTGTTTTGCATTCAACCTTGCATTTCTGACTGCGACGTGGGATTTTGGAGAAAATGTCCTCGATACCTGGACTGGGTGTACGAGGAGTCTCGGTTTGTTGTAGAGGCATTTGTTGGGGAAGCAATATCTCAAGAATGGGATAGTGTGACTTGGACGAAAGTCGGGGAGAAGAGATCGCCCTGAAAGGTGTGAAGCGACCTCGCTCAGCGTGAAAGCCACATCTGGGGCCCGAATTCCCTCGCCAAAATCGAAACCGCTCCGTAGTAGGTACGCCGTTTTGACGAGTTTTGATATTCCAGTTGGCAAGTTGGCGGAATATCTACTTCTCTTAGAATCGGTGGCCTTGGAGTCTCGATCAGCCCTTTTGTCATGTGCCTTGAGGGCGTCCTTGATTTTCTCAAACTCTTTGAGGGAAGAGGTGCGATCTGGGTTGTAGCCGGAGGTTTTCATGATTTCATCAAGCACGCCGTGACTGCATGCACGACATTATCTCTGTCTCTCCTAAACACGTAGATTTCTTGGTTAACGGGATCCACTAGCCACCCCAATTCCACACCTACCTGGAAATACGTCGTTTTGAACTTGTCGGTTTGTTCGTTGAGCTTTCTCATACGTTTTCAACTTCTTGACGATAATCACGACTGGTACAACGACGTGGTAATCCGACAGTTGTGGATGGTCGCGACGCTCTCCCTGGATTCAAGTTACAGTTGTGGAAGATTGATGAACCCATATATCAAGTACGTTTATCTTATTGCTCCTGCCATGCAAATATCCTAATCTAGATTGGTCACAGGAATCTTCGGAGTCGGAATCATCGAGCGATGACGAAGAAACCGCTTGCCCGAAATGTCCCCAAACCTTCAACCACATATACGAGTTTATCGAGCACCTTGAAGATGAACATGCGCGTAGAAAGTGCTTCAACGTCTTCTGTGTATTACAGATTTTGATAGGTCAGGACTAATTGGGTAGAGAATATCTTCACCTCCAGCATGTCATTACACTTTTTCATTACACTTTTTCACGTATCGACAAATATTGTGTTACATAGATAAGGCTAATCTTTTAATAATCACCGAGAAATATATGAATTTGTTCCAGAATAATAGCATATCGAAAATCGGCAGCTGGATCATAGCACCGAGATTGGAAATTAATTTGAATTAACGTTGTCAAAAGGTGCGTATCATAAACAACTTTACCCGTTTCCTAGACGCTCATACCACTCGCTCAACCACCAAAGGCAGTTGAGTATCAGAGGAACCAACAGTCGCAGGCTTTGCAATTAATTGCGTTTGCCAATATATTTCTTTACCTGGAGCTGGGGAGAACTTGAATGACTCAATGAGCAGCAACAATACCACCTCTGAATTCAACGAAACAAAATCAGGAACATTAAATTTGCCAATGGAGCAGCACATACTCATCTCAAGTTGAGAGAACTTGAAACCACTGAAGATGGGTATTAGTTAAGATCGACAAGCTTTTAATTGGAGGCATACATGCAGGCACGACCACCGCCAATGAACGTCATCCTAGTTTTGTTCGTTAGCAAAGCACATATCCAATTAAATATAAATCAGAACTGACAAATTGGAAAAGACACCAGGAATCCTCGCAGATGAAACAGTTTCTGGCAACGGTTGGAGCCACCGCTCGGGTTTCCACTCAAAGGAATCTTGTCCCCAGATTTCCGGGTTGGTGTTACAAGCGGTGATATTAACGAGAATATTGGTGCCGTTTGGGATGGGAATTTCGTGTGTTTCGGTTCCATCTCTTCCCTTGATTGGAGTTCCGAGGGGTAAGACTATATCCTGGCGAGTCCTGCCATGGAGATCATTAGATGAGGCGCTATGTGAGATAAAACCTTACGTTCGAAGGATGACTCCCACGGGAGGATATCTGAGAGTATGAACATGAGAGTCTATATGTTAACTTGTGTATCACCACTCACAATCGTAGAGTCTCCCTGCAGACGGCGTCCAAATACGGCAGATTCATCAACTCATCATAGGCAAGATTGCCCTGATCTTTTCGGGCGTCCCGAATTTCACGACGAAGCCTCTCTTGAGCGTCTTGACGTTGGGCTAGAACCCAGAGGGTTCGGGCCAAAGCAGACGACGTCGTATCCACAGCAGCAAATGTGAAAATCCTGCATTCATCATAAAATTTCAATTGTCAGAAAAGGCGAACGAAAATCACTTACGATACTTGGGCAACAACTTCCTCATCGGAGAGTTTGTCATGGGCATCGGCTTGCTCATTGGCACGCACTATTGTTTTTTTATCAGTGGATGAAGCGAAAGATAGATAATGTGGAATCTGACATAGAGTACTTAAGATATCCTTGCCCCTGCCGACTTGTCCATCCATCTCTTCCTTGCTGGCCTGTAAGGTCGCCTTCCGAGTTTTGATGATATCCACCGACGAATTGTAGATGAAATCTATGTGCCTCACGATTTCTTGTATGGTTTGCCATGGCAGAAGTCCCACCATGAATCTCTGGAATTTAGGTGTGCCAATCTTGTAAAGCGTGGGGAGGAGAAAAACTCGAGCGAACAGCAACCTTTTCATCAACCCACTTGGGTCTGAAGTTAATCACATACAGTTAAACAGACTAGTATAATAAACTCACTCAAGACGCTTGACAGCATCAGCAAAGGGATGGGGAACACAGTCCTCTGTGAGGCCATCAAAAGAATACCCGAAACCACTTTGGCCAATCAACTCCAAAGCTGTCCGTGACATCCATTCCAGAAGTTCGATCTATTATTCATTTTTGAGTCATGCAAAGACAAAGCAAGTGAGCTACCCACTTCTTGTGGCCCTTCCTTGACTTTACTTGCAATTGTTTCCCGAAGCTAACAGCATATCCTTTAGTCAGTGGAAAATTAGTGCGATACCTATGCAGATACCTTGTAAGCCACATCATAGAAGACGGGAACTATAACAGAAGTTGATTCTAGGCAAAACAACAAGAATTGGACACCCACCCATTTCTTTCAGGTGGGAGATAGCGAAGACAGGATTCAGGATCTTTCTCTGTTTGCGATGTTGCTCTCCTGTTGTTTGGGACCAACAGGAAAAAATGAGTGACTTGCACGGATAGGCGGTTGAGGAAACCTGCCTGTTGTGGACGTTAATCCAGGACCAAAGATGGTACGGCCCACTCTGTGAATTGTAAGAATGGATTTCGGCAAATTTTTCGTTGCGTACATTAAGAATGAAGCATGTTCTTCGTAAATGTGTTGGTCCTAAGGAAAGTTAGGATCAAACTCGTCATTACTGAAAGCCGCTGGTCCGCACCTTGACGAATATATTATACAAAGCTTTTGGATCGGACACAAGTAATACGGTTTCCTAGATTACTCTGAGTATGACGGGCTGTTTAGATAGGAATGTTTTGCCTACCCCCAGGAAAAACTTGAGCCTAATGACACTACCATCTTTCCACACGACAAAACATTATTTCAGTGCAGGAGATGAGCAAAAAATGACAATCATACATTTTTTCAGGAGGTCTACTTGGTAGTCTCTAGAGTTGTTTCTAGTGAACTGGCTGAAATTCCCTGGGATGGATGATCATTAAATAATGGGCTTTTCCTCAAAATAGCAACCTACCCATGAGGAAAGATGCGGATGGAGGTCCAGCAATATTATCCAAAGGTGATAGGCGGAATCTCTGATACGCTTTCCATAAGACCCATATTGCAAGGAAAGCTGCAGCGGAAGTAATCAAGCTTGGAGACATGACAAGGAGGACTGATGATATGGCACAACTTGGACAGATTCGCATTTTATACAAAAATTATATCTCCCGAATCTGTTGGAGAGGATTGTTCTCCCGAAGAAGGTGGCAAATAGGAATAATGCTCCGAGTTGGTATGAATCTATGACTCGCAGGACTCGGACTATTTGTGGCTTCATGCACAGTTTGCTATGCAAAGCATTTTCTTTTTCCAAATCTTCGTATGGTTTCTATTGAATACTCACAAAAATCGTTGAATCCGACCACTTAGTTTTAGGATTACGAACCTTTGAATGTTTATTGTGTTCAAGTAACGAGGACGGCCCGTTGTCTCTTGTAGGGCGCACGTGATTTAACTTCCGTAGCAAGCGGAAATCGCGGAAATCTGAGTAAGCAACTCGCCAAAGAATGAACAGAAGGTCGCCGAAGCAAAGTGACCCCAAAAGGCTTGCTGGCATCAGGAGCAATTTGAATTGCTAGATCCGAGCCGACCAGACGAGTCCCCCAATAAAGCAGGGAATCAATTCAAATCCAGCTTCCAGTTATTGTCGCTTGAAAAAACAAGTATGTAGTTGGCCCTTGCTTCTGGCAAAAATTAAGGTTCAAGGCTCAACTTGCTTAAAATACATGATATTTAGAGGGTAATTGATTTAAATTGAGGTTCATCAGCTCAGCGTGAATATTGAAAGCAAGGAACATGACACAGAGAACTTCTGTGCCGTGTCCAAGAATCAGAAAGAACACGAAGATAAAGGACATGTCCATGAATGTCAAACACACCGTGTCAAAACTGAATGGCACACAGGAGGAGCCCCAAAAGAATCGCAAAGGACACGGTGGGGAGAGCTATTCATCCACACTACATCGACGAAATCAAAAGAGTGTGACACATGGGTAAACCCTCCACGCAACGTCAACAGGACCCCACTTCGCGTCGAAAAAACTTAGTGAATAAACCAAAGCCATTTTATCTGTAAGAAAACATACGGTTTCTTGGGGAAACCACAGGCCTCCCCGCTCGTGTTTTTATCAGCTCAGAGATGGGTGAAACTTCAGAAGTAGGGTCAAAGTCGATGCGTTGGCATCGAAGGTGGGGAAGTTCACCTGTTTAGGTCGTTGCCATTTGAAGAATTAGGGGCTCACTAGCGCTCACTCCTCAGCATGTGTACCAAACATGACAACGTGGACGGGTTTCATGCTCGTTCAAGTTGATGCTCAGTGGGTGGGAAACAGTGGCATCCATGAAAACACACCCAAGCTTGTGAATGGTGTTGACAATACAGGCATCGCGAGTGCAACGGGTAGAGAGCGCAAGAGGGTCTATGAAGCTGGAAGGTTCGCCAAATGGATTGTTTCTGGATGCCCAAACTGATCCAGATTGTTCGAAGCTGTCTAAGAAATTTGAATGAGCAGTTTTCGAGTGTTGTAATCGCATTTTTTAACCTGTTCCCATATCCGCCTGTACCGCAACCCGTAATATTCCCTAGTGAGCGGAAAACGCACAACGTTTGCGAATCTTTGGGCTGGGGCAGGAGGAGAACGGGCAGAAGTACAGTAGTTGGGAGATTTCCTACGGCGGACAAATTTAGAAGGCCCGGGCCGTGCACGTGGAATTTATGTAATGCCTGTGATCAACGTGACAAGTGACGATGGTCCAAATCCAAGCTCCGACTCGTCGTCGAATGGGCTTCTCGAAGGACTCCTTCATTAGCTCGCTGTCTGTGTTTTGGATTTAAGGTGTCAATGCGGTCATGGATGATACCTTGAACGAAGCTGCATTTCTGACTGCGACGTGGGATTTTGGAGAAAATGCCCTCGATACCTGGACTGGGTGTACGGAGGAGTCTTGGTTTGTTGTAGAGAGAAAAGATCGCCCTGAAAGGTGTGAAGTGACCTCGCTCACATCTGGGGCCCGAATTCCCTTGCAAAAGTCGAAGCTGCCCTGAGACGTAGTAGGTATACTGATTTGACGAGTTTTGATATTCCAGTTCAAGTTGGCGGAATATTTACTTCTCTTAGAATCGGTGGCCTTGGAGTCTCGATCGAAATGGCTGGTTTGTCATGTGCCTTGAGGGCGTCATTTTCTCTTTGAGGGAATAGGTGCGATCTGGGTTGTAGCCGAAGGTTTTCATCAAGCACGCCGTGACTGCATGCACGACGTTGCACGACATTATCTCTGTCTCTTCCTAAACACGTAGATTTCTTGGTTAACGGGATCCACTAGCCACCCCAATTCCACACCTACCGGGGGGTACGTTGTTTTGAACTTGTCGGTTTGTTCGTTGAGCTTGCGCATACGTTTTCAACTTCTTGACGATAATCATGACTGGTACTATGACGATGGTAATCCGACAGTTGTGGATGGTCGCGACGCTCTCCCTGGATTCAAGCTACAGTTGTGGAGGATTGATGAACCCATATAGCAAGTACGTTTATCCTACTGCTCCTGCCATGCAAATGTCCTGATCTGGATTGGTCACAGGAATCTTCGGAGTCGGAATCTTCGAGCATCGGAGCAATGACGAAGAAACCGCTTGCCCGAAATGTCCCCAACTTACCTTCAACCACATATACGAGCTTATCGAGCACCTTGAACAACCCTAGGAAGGTGCTTTAACGTCTTCTGTGTATTACAGATTTTGATAAGTCAGGACTAATTGGGTAGAGAATATCTTCACTTTTTCATTACACTTTTCACGTATCGACAAATATTGTGTTACATAGATAAGGCTAATCTTTTAATAATCACCGAGCTCGAGATATATATGAGCATATCGAAAATCGGCAGCTGGATCATAGCACAGAGATTGGAAATTAATTTGAATTAACGTCGTCAAAGGGTGCGTATCATAAACAACATTACCCGTTTCCTAGAAGCTCATACCACTCGCTCAACCACCAAAGGCAGTTGAACATCAGAGGAACCAACAATCGCAGGCTTTGCGACTGTTTGCGTTTGCCAATATATTTCTTTACCTGGAGCTGGGGAGAACTTGAATGACTCAATGAGCAGCAACAATACCACCTCTGAATTCAACGAAACAAAATCAGGAACAATAATTTTGCCAATGGAGTGGGACATACTCATTTCAAGTTGAGTGAACTTGAAACCACTGAAGATGAATATTAGTTGAGATCGACAAGCTTTTAATTGGAGGCATACATGCAGGCACGACCACCGCCAATGAACGTCATCCTAGTTTTGTTCGTTAGCAAAGCACACATCCAATTAAATATAATTCAGAACTGACAAATTGGAAAAAACACCAGGAATCCGCGCAGATGAAACAGTTTCTGGCAACGGTTGGAGCCACCGCTCGGGTTTCCACTCAAAAGAATCTTGTCCCCAGATTTCCGGGTTGGTGTTACAAGCGGTGATATTAACGAGAATATTGGTGGCGTTTGGGATGGGAATTTCGTGTATTTCGTTTCCATCTATTCCTTTGCTTGGAGTTCCGAGGGGTAAAACTATATCCTGGTGAGTCCTGCCATGGGGATCGTTAGATGAGGCGCTATGTGAGATAAAACCTTACGTTCGAAGGATGACTCCCACGGGAGGATATCTGAGAGTATGAACATGAGAGTCTATATGTTGACTTGTGTATCACAACTCACAATCGTAGAGTCTCCCTGCAGACGGCGTCCAAATACGGCAGTTTCATCAACTCATCATAGGCAAGATTTCCCTGATCCCTTCTGGCGTCCCGAATTTCACGACGAAGCCTCTCTTGAGCGTCTTGACGATGGGATAGAACCCAGAGGGTTCGGGCCAAAGCAGATGACGTCGTATCCACAGCAGCAAATGTGAAAATCCTGCGTTCATCATAAAATTTCAATTGTCAGACAAGGCGAACGAAAATTACTTACGATACTTGGGCAACAACTTCCTCATCTGAGAGTTTGTCATGGGCATCAGCTTGCTCATTGGCCCGCACTATTATTTTTTTATCAGTGGATGAAGCGAAAGGTAATGTGGAATCTGACATAGAGTACTTATGATATCCTTGCCCCGGCCGACATGTCCATCCATCTCTTCCTTGCTGGCCTGTAAGGCCGCCTTCCGAGTTTTGACGATATCCACTGAGGAATTGTAGATGAAATCTACGTGCCTCACGACTTCTTGTGTAACTTGCCAAGGCAGAAGTCCCAACATGAATCTCTGTAGTTTGGGTGTGCCAATCTTGTAAAGCGTGGGGAGGAGAAAAACTCGAGCGAACAGCAACCTCTTTATCAACCCACTTGGGTCTGAAGTTAACCACATACAGTTAAACAGACTAGCATAATAAACTCACTCAAGACGCTTGACAGCGTCAGCAAAGGGATGGGGAACACAATCTTCTGTGAGGCCATCGAAAGAATACCCGAAGCCACTTTGGCCGATCAACTCCAAAGCTGTCCGTGACATCCATTCCAGAAGTTCGATCTATTATTCATTTTTGAGTCATGCAAAGACAAAGCAAGTGAACTACCCACTTCTCGTGGCCCTTCCTTGACTTTACTTGCAATTGTGTCCCGAAGCTAACGGCACACCCTTCAGTCAGTGGAAAATTAGTACGATATCTATGCAGATACCTTGTAAGCCACATCATAGAAGACGGGAACTATAACGGAAGTTGATCCTAGGCAAAACAACAAGACAACAAGAATTGGACACCCACCCATTTCTTTCAGGTGGGAGACAGCGAAGACAGGATTCAGGATCTTTCTCTGTTTGCGGTGTTGCTCTCCTGTTGTTTGGGACCAACAGGAAAAAATGAGTGACTTGCATGGAATGAATGGTGGTTGAGGAAACCTGCCTGTTGTGGACGTTAATCCAGGACCAAAGATAGTACGACCCATTCTGTGAATTGTAAGAATGGATTTCGCCAAAAATTTCGTTGCGTACATTAAGAATGAAGTATGTTCTTCATAAATGTGTTGGTCCTAAGGAAAGGTAGGATCAAACTCGTTGGTACTGAAAGCCGATGGTCCGCACCTTGACAAATATATTATGCAATGCTTTTGGATCGGACACAAGCAATACGGTCTCCTAGATTACTCTGATTGTGATGGGCTGTTTAGATAGGAATGTTTTGCCTACCCCCAGGAAAAACTTAAGCTTAATGACATTACCATCTTTCCACACGACAAAACATTATTTCAGTGCAGGAGATGAGCAAAAAACAACAATCATACATTTTTTCAGGAGGTCCACTTGGAAGTCTCTAGAGTTGTTGCTAGTGAACTGGCCGAAATTCCCTGTGATAGATAATTAAATAATGGGTTTTTCCTCAAAATAGTAACCTACCCATGAGGAAAGATGCGGATGGAGGTCCAGGTATATTATCCAAAGGTGATAGGCGGAGTCTCTGATACGCTTTCCATAAGATCCATACTGCAAGGAGGGCTGCAGCGGAAGTAACCAAGCTTGGAGACATGACGAGGACTGATAGTATTGCACAAGGACGGATTCGCATTTTATATGGAAATTATATCTCCCGAATCTGTTGGAGAGGATTGTTCTCCCGAAGAAGTTGGCAAATAGGAATATTGCTCCGAGTTGGTACGAATCTATGACTCGCAGGACTCGGACTATTTGTGGCTTCGTGCACAGTTTGCTATGCGCAAGCATTTTCTTTTTCCAGATCTTCGTTACGGTTTCTATCGAATAATCACAAAAATCGTTGAATCGTATGGCACCCGACTACTTAGGATTACGAACCTTTGGATGTTTATTGTGTTTAAGTACCATAACGAGGATGGCCCGTTATCTCTTGTAGGGTGCACGGGACAATACGGGTTGATTTGACTTCCGTAGCAAGCGGAAATCTGAGCCCCCAAGCAACTCGGCAAAGACTGAACAGAAGACGAAGCAAAGTGACCCCAAAAGGCTTGCTGGCATCAGGAGCAATTTGAATTGTTAGTTCCGAGCTGAACAGACGAGTCCCCTAATAAAGCGGGGAATCAACTCCAATCCAGTTTCCAGTTATTGTCGCTTGAAAAAAATCACAGGCAACGTAGTAGGAATTTAAGGTTACAGTAACGCATACCGATTTTCTAAAGGTGTCGAAGACAAGTGAAAGTGCATAATGAGACTGAATTTCCTGAAGACATATTAGCCTGGGATTCCGACTTCGCAAATCGAAATGGTATTCCAAGACAAAGTAGCAGGCAAAGCAAATAAAGTAGGATTTGGAACCGAAGAGTTCGGTGCCGTAATCGGATCAGTGACCGCATCTGTACCAGCATGATGATAGTAAAACCTAGTAAAACACAACGGGAGTCTTTCGCCAGACTAGTCAATGCCATCCTCAAAGAGCTCAATGCCAGCTGCAATGGTAGGAAATGCAGGGTAAAGGACAAACACAAGTTGTCTATCGACTTAGCACTTGTTGGGGTCCGCGTTCGGTAACCTAGTCGGCTTTTTATTTTGTTCAAGCTCTCTGACATTCAAATTTTTTTCATAGAACAGCCTACCTCGTCGACGCATTTACGCCCTCTGATCATGTATCATTCTGGCAAGAGTTATTGAAGAAACTCCGTTCCGTAAGGCATATTATTTCCTGTCATTCGTCTAACTCTCCATCTTCCAATATAGAGCTCATTGACCTCGTTCGCTTTTGCCTTCGTTGTGCACATCTTTGAGCCATGCTCTGAACAATCGTTCATCGTCAATGTTTCAATGATCCCCCAGCTTCTCTTGGGGTTGACCCCAGGGCCAGACCAAGAATTGGACCAGAGCAAGTACTATCCAGTTTTTGTTCAAATATCACAACAAACTTTTCAACTAGTGAGTACTGAAGTGCTGAATTCCCAGGTATCGATTCTGACGTATGTCCCCAGCTCGATGCGCTCCCTCTCCCTCTTTTTCAACTCCTCGACTCATTAGATCAATGCTTTTCACCAAGTCTGTCAAACCCTGAAATACTGCCCCCGTTAACCCATACGCTTCCTGATCTGCCATCATCCCTCTCCGTTCCCCTCGCGGCTATCTTACTCGATTTCAGTGTTGGCTACATTCCTGAATTAGCAACTACTGCATCGGGATCAGCAAATACCTCTTCGGGTGTTTTACTGCACTTCTTCGAATGTATTCTGAACTATCGTGAAGGGGAGGAAGCCGAAGTAGAGTTCAGTCATGCATCCAACGTATCAGGGAAAGTTATAAATCAAAAGATTGACCATGACGACGTGAAGAGCTGCTCAGTCATGAAGTTTTCCTGTCCTGCTTCCAATCAAATCTCCCTCCAACCCGATAAAATAATCAACCACCTTGAAGATTTGTTCACTAAACGGCTAATCTCAACAGGCGACCCGACGCTCCTTAAGGTTGAAATCCGACAAACAACAGACACACTCGACCGACTGGTATTATGATGACAATACCTACGAGTCTACATCGATATTGATAATTTTAATATCCTCATATGGTTTATCATTCTTATTAGTCTTCACATTCTCGATCGTATGCACAACCTCCAACCCACCTATTACCCGTCCGAAGATGGTGTGCTTCTTATCGAGCCAAGGCGTAGTGTTGGTCGTGATGAAGAACTGGGAACCATTGGTACCCGGTCCAGCGTTCGCCATGCTGACTGTATAGGGACTATTGTTCGAGTCAGCAACGACAGCTGAAAGAGTAGAGAGAAAACTAACCGATCATGGCTCACTTCGTCTGAAATCTCATCTTCAAATTCCCTGCCCCAGATTGACATCCCCCCCGTCCCATCGCCAAGCGGATCACCAGTTTGGATCATGAACTTGGGTATAACTCTATGGAAAATCACACCCTCGAAGTATCCACTCCTAGCATGGCCGACAAAATTCTCCACCGCCTTTGGCGCATGTTGAGGGAACAGGTTCATATGAATGTCGCCCACTGTTGTGTGGATCGTCGCGGAGTTGGAGAGATGAGAACGTCCACTGCGAGAGTTGAGACTCGTGGAGGCCACAGTTTGTTCTTCCCTTGTCGGTCGTTCGTTGAAGACGTCACGTTCGCTCGATTTTTGGTCCCTGTGAAGATTTTCTTAAGTTGGAATGATCACCATACAAGCAATTAATACCCACTCAGGTTCAGACCGGGTAAACATGTAAAACCGCGGTTTCCTGTAACCTGCACAAATTAACGTTGGATCTCTTTGTCCTTTGTCTGCAAGGATCGGATTCGAGGATGCAGCCATAGCCTAATTGACGTCAGGAGTTGAAATCAGGAGGGACTTGTCAGGACAGTACCATTGTCGTAAGCGACTTCTTCGAAGGTGCCCCTTGATAAAGTGTGAGATGAATGAACCTGACTGCTTCATCTTTACCCAACAGCCTCGCAACCCTGTTCGTGACAATATTCACGACTACAGAAACAAGTTTCAGAGAGGTTATATATTTGGCAAATGCCAATGTCATTACCTTTAATCCCCAACAAAGATGGATAGATGATAAATGCCCCACTTTCGTCCCAAATTGTATTGCACCATCTTCCCGACAAGAAGCCCTCCGGGCCAGGCGACTCCAACTCTCTCTCTACCGCCAGTCGCCTCCCAAACTCCATGTCTTCAACTTTATAGACGGCTGTACCAGCTTGTTGCATCTCCTGAATGGCATTGAGAGACTCGTCATATTTTCGAGTGAGCTTGCCCCTCAGGAAGGAAAATACCCGTACTTGACGGTCAGGAAACGAGAAAGTGACAAACGACGATGAATCAGGGGAGAGTGTTATGCACGTTGGCGTAGATTTTGACTGTGGCACGGTAACACCTAGTTAGCTTCATGACGAGACAAGCCGAATCCAAGCCTACTTTTTTGAATTCGTAGAGGTCAGTTTCACTCTTGAAACTCCAGAGTTTCACGTTCTTGGGTAACGAAAATGGCTCAACGGGTTGCCAGTATTCAACGAAACCGCTTTCATCTGCCGAGATTACGCAGTCGTACTTGTCACTGTACTGTGAATTTACGCAATGAGAAGGATGTAACCGAATCGGGAATCAAACACACAGTCATCACATGGACAGGAAAGCGATGCACATTGTCAATCGTTTCCAGTGGTTTGTCACTACCACGGCCGTCATACAGACGGATAGTACCTGAGGACGCGTCTGAACTACGAATAGGTGAATAATTCCTAGCAGAAGGGATAATAGAAGACAACATACACAGCCAGGAGACCTTGTGCTTGACCACGCCTGTGCACCCAGCAGCAAGCGTGTGGTTTAAATCCTAACGTGATTATGTTGATCATGTCTAATAAATAAGTTTGCTTCAGAATTTACGGGAATGATGGGGAACATTATCCACCAAAATTGTCAACATCGAAAACTTTTGCACTCATGTCCTCCGAGACGGTAGCAAACAGTTGGCCATCTGCGCTAGCGGAAACCGCAGTTACAGGTGTAAGATGGGCACGGTAATGCTTGACGAATTCGATGCCTTGTTCTTGCTTTTTCCAGAGCTTGAGATGACCGTCTACTGATGTTGTGATCAGAAAATCAGTCCTGAAGAGATGAATATAGACTGGTTCAATATGCGGCTTGTTACAGAAAACCCTTGAGTGATCCTCACTTTGTCATAGTACAGAAATTGATAATATCTCTGTGCATGAAGGATTTATAATATTGATCTGCATTTGGTAGATGTTCGAGGTAGAGACGTTCATGTGGAAGCACTGGAAAGTGAAAGCGTAGAATTTTAGCCTAAGAAAGGGAAACAGAATCGAGACACACCTTTTCTCTTTTTCTTGGTTATAACTGATCCTTCTGCAGGTTCGGGCATTGGACCAACATCATCGTCAGATTCGTCAACATCGATTGCCGGCTTCTGGGAATTGGGATTTGAGCGGTCTTCATCGTCCTCAATATTTCGTGCGCGTTTACCAAGGGTAGACACGTCCTGTTCGTCGAGACTCGACATGTCCTGGCAAATACAGTGAATCGTGGGAAACTTTAAATCAAAGATATGTGACCATGCAGGGCGTGGTAAATTACGGTCCGGGCCAATCTAGTGCCTAGATTATATTCGGATTAATTTGGATCTTATGCCAATCTTATGCACCTCATTGGCCTTTACAAGGGACCCGAGAGAAAAACAGAGCTTGCTTTGGTTTTGAAAGGAAAAAAATCGCAGAACTCCAGGACTCTGAGGTGAATGGGGGCATGTGTCAAGCTCAGTTGAAGACATCGCACAGGCAAGCAGCAAGGAGTATGGAATTACTGAGTAACTGCAGCGCTGCACCTCAAATATACCCCTGCATTTCGAATTATGAGTTCGCGGTTGATACAAAGCGTCAGACTTGAGCAAGGACTTGCTTTCACTGCCAAGCAAATATCCTCATGCCCTTGAATTCGTTATCATCGACTAACGTCTGTCTTATGGTCGCGACTTTGGTGACTAGCTGAACACATCCCTGCTCTTGATGTGTTCAGAACGGCAAGGGTACATCAAGAATTTCAATGGAATATGGAAATATTAAGGTGTATTCGAGTAGTACGCGTCTTTAGAATAGGAACCTACACCAGAAGGATGCCCGAAATTACACGCAGAAATGGTATTATAAAGAGCTGGTGCAAATTACAGTTCCTCGTGTGCGCCTTGATACTCCCCTGAAAGGAAATGCTTTTCGCGATGACGTGGAAGACTGGGGCTACTCGTCAAAGGATGGCTCTATGGTGATCAATACGTGGAAGGCGGCACATCATGCACCAGGAGCATTGTATTTCAGCTTCTCCACATGGGATATGGCGGCGGAGTTTGCATGGGTAGCATTTAAGACAGTTTGGACAACAAAGACTGCATAAGGTGTTATAGACCACCAGACGGTTGTCTGCCAGGGTTTATTCAGGAAGATTGAGAACGTGGGGGCCACACCTGCCAGGCAATACAGCATCTGGAAAGAAAGCGGAGAGGGGGGGATATCCGTCTGCAGTAGGGTCCTGGCTTCGTTCGGCAGAAAACTTAGCGCGAGGTTTAAATGTATGAAGAGGGAGAGCAGCGTAAAGACAGCTGGTGCTGGCAGTGAGGCATCTGGAGAATTTACAGGGAAAATGGCCGCTAATGGATTTGAAATCGGCAAAAGCTGACTATCATGTCAATCAGTTTTCTGACAAGATGAAAGCGTGAAGACACAAACAGTGCCAGAGATAAACCCACAAGAATCTTGAGCAACAGATAATATTTCGTGTTTGATAATTCAACTTGCTTCCGCAGATCTGCTATAACTTCTTCCTGTTCTAGTCAAAATTTAAAGCGACGATGACAGAAAATAAAGTCTTATTCTTACGTTGTTCGTCTAGCACAGTATCTTCATCGTCTTCCGCATCCCCTATCCTGAAAGGTATTCTTTGTCGCAAGCCCTCCATGTCCTCGATACCAGTAGTGGTAAGAAAGGTGCCATTGACAGATTGATGCGGCCCGGAAGATATCTCATCACGTGGCCTTATATTTTCGAAATTCTAATCTCTTCGACTCTGGTCGACACACAAAAATGACATCAATCTTATCAACCACAGCTCCTGGATTTCTCGATAAAAACGATATAACCCAAGATCATGAAACATTGGCTTGGTCGGACGACGATGAAATCGACTCCGATGAAGACGAAGACG
>Ga0307507_10007449_pt1 | contig 15914 bp, 14 predicted proteins | sample 7_EM_MG_FD_207223 | JGI IMG/M metagenome (GOLD analysis project Ga0307507, IMG submission 207223) | Populus trichocarpa ectomycorrhiza microbial communities from riparian zone in the Pacific Northwest, United States - 7_EM | ecosystem: Host-associated > Plants > Roots > Unclassified | place... | reverse complement strand
GTATAATCGTCGGCAATGCAGCCCAGCTTCAAGGTCACGACTTCACTCCGGCAGGCTTGACCCCGGCATAGGGCTTGAACCAGGCGAGACCGTCGGTGGTCTTGCCGCGCGGATTGTATTCGCAGCCGACGAAACCGTCATAGCCGAGCCGATCGAGTTCGTCGAACAGGAACGGATAGTTCAGCTCCTCGCAATCGGGCTCGTGGCGCGAGGGAATGCTGGCGATCTGGATATGGCCCGTGATCGGCATCATCTCGCGCAGCCGCATGGTGACGTCGCCATGCAGAATCTGGCAGTGATAGATGTCGAACTGCAGCTTCAGATTGGGAATCTTCAGCTCGTTGATGAGGTCGCGGGCGAAGCCGAAATCATTGAGGAAATAGCCCGGCGTATTGCGCGGATTGAGCGGCTCAAGCACGACGTCGATGCCGTGGGATGCAAAGAATTCCGCCGCCGTCACCACCGATTGATGAAACGCCGCGACGGCCCGCGGATCGCTGCGGCTGACCATGCCCGCCATCAGATGGACGCGCTTGACGCCGGTCGCCTGCGCATAGGGCAGCGCGATCCTGAGGCTCGCCTGCAGATCGGCAAAACGATCCGGCAGCGCGGCGAGCCCCCGCTCCTCGGGCCAGTTGCCGGGCGGCAGGTTGAACAGCGCCTGGGTCAGGCCATGGCGCTGCAGCCGCTTGCCGATCTCCACCGCCGGATAGTCGTAGGGAAACAGGAATTCCACCGCGGTGAAGCCGGCTTTCGCAGCCGCCTCGAAACGGTCGAGGAACGGTACCTCGTTGAACATCATGGTGAGATTGGCGGCAAAACGGGGCATGAGGGTCTCGCGTGTGCTGTTATGGTTTTTCGCCGGGCAGCGCGGTGCCGGTGATGCGGCCATAGAGCCGCGCCACCGAGGCATCATCGTCGCGGCCCATGCCAGCGGCCGCCGTCATCAGGAACATCTGCAGCGCCGCGGCGGCAACGGGGACGGGAAATTTCGACGAGCGCGCCATGTCCTGGATGATGCCGAGGTCTTTCACGAAAATCTCCACCGCGCTGCGCGGGCTGTAGTCGCCGTCGAGCACGTGCGGGATGCGGTTTTCGAACATCCAGGAATTGCCAGCCGAGGCCGTAATCACCTCGTAGACTTTGCGGATGTCGAGACCCTGGCGCGCAGCAAAGGTGATCGCTTCCGAGGCCGCGGCGATATGCACGCCGGCGAGCAACTGGTTGACCATCTTGAAGGCGGCGCCCTGGCCGGCGGCGTCACCCAATTCATAAAGCTTCGCGGCCATGGCATCGAGCGCCGGACGCGCTTTGGCGAATGCAGCCGCGCTGCCGGAGGCCAAAATCGTCAGTTCGCCCTGCGCCGCGCGCTGGGCGCCGCCCGAGATCGGCGCGTCGAGATAATGCCGGCCGGTCGCTTCCAGCTGTTTCGCGAGCCGCCGCGCCACGTCGGGGTCCATGGTCGCCGACGAGATGAAGACGGCGTCCTTGGGCAGGGTCTCGGCGACACCTTTAGGGCCGAACAAAATGGCCTCAGTCTGCGCCGCGTTGACGACGACGCTGACCACGATATCGGCGTCTGTCGCGGCCTCGGCCGGGGTGCTGGCGCCCTTGCCGCCGTCGGCCACGAACCGGGCCACGCTGTCCGCCGCGACGTCACAGCCTGTAACGCCAAACCCCGCGCGCTTCAGCGAGGCCGCCATGCCAAAGCCCATCGACCCCAATCCGATGACGGCGACATGTGGTTTTTTGGTCTCGGACATCAGGCGGTTCCTCTGGCTTTCTGATCGCGGTGATTGGGTCGCCGCTTTCCCTCCTGCCTAACACGGCTTGGCCGCGCTGCCAAAGCGTGAGACAAGGCCCAAAACGGGGTCGAACCATGAGCGAAACCAAAATCCGCGAGGAGATCTGCCGGTTCAGCCGCTCGCTGTTCGAGCGCGGGCTGACGCCGGGATCGTCGGGCAATATCAGCGTGAGACTGGAGGACGGCGGCTTCTTGCTGACGCCGACCAATGCCTCGCTCGGCTTCCTCGACCCCGCCAAACTGTCGCGGCTGGATGCGAGCGGCAAGCTCGTCTCCGGCGACGCCCCCACCAAGGAAGTGCCGCTGCACACCGCGCTCTACGAGACCCGAGGCACCGCGCGCGCGATCGTGCATCTGCATTCGACCCATTCGGTGGCGCTCTCGATGCTGCCCGAAATCGACCCCCGCGCCGCGCTGCCGCCGATGACCGCCTATTACCTGATGAAATGCGGCGCCACCGCGCTGGTGCCGTATTATCGACCTGGCGATGCGGCGGTAGCGGATGCGATCAAGGGGCTGGCCGGACAATACTCCACGGTGCTGCTCGCCAATCACGGCCCGGTGGTCTCGGGCGACACGCTGGAGGCGGCCGTGTTCGCGACCGAGGAGCTGGAAGAAACGGCAAAGCTCTATCTGCTGCTGCGCGGGCTCAACCCGCGCTATCTGTCGCCGGAGCAGGTCAAGGATCTCGTCAGGACGTTTGGGCTGGCATTGCCGGAGCATGGGGACGACCATCCAGAGTGAGCAGTCCGTAGGGTGGGTTAGCGAAGCGTAACCCACCAATCCGGCATAAGGTGGTGGGTTACACCTTCGGCTAACCCACCTACGAAACTGCGAGAGCATTGATGGAAGGCAAGCCGTGACGTACCGCCATGCTCAAATCATAAACGTATTAAAGAGCGACGACGGTAAGGTTCGCGTTGACCTGCTCGAACGCAACGACGGTCTTTTCGAGTTTCGCGCCTATGTCGAGCGTTACGAAGAAGGGCCTTACGCGGGAGACCCTTATTGGTCGCCCACTGTGAATTCCGGTCTTTATGCGAGCGCTGAAGATGCAAAGAGGGATGCCTTGAATGAGGTGCTAGCCTCGGCCTCAAGATCCAAATTGGGCCACTAACGACGTAGGATTCGCTTCGCTCGCAATGACGATGAGACTACAATCCCAGATACGCCTTCCGCACATCCGGATTGACTTTCATCTCAGCGGCCGAGCCCTGCATCAACAGCCGGCCGGTCTGCAGGATGTAGGCTCGGTCGGCGATGTCGAGGCATTCGGCCATGCGCTGCTCGACGATCAAAACGGTCAGACCGGTGTCACGGATGCGCTTCACCGCCTGAAAGATCTCGTCGACGAGCTTGGGCATGATGCCCTGCGAAGGCTCGTCCAGCATCAGGAGCTTCGGCCGCGTCATCAGCGCGCGCCCGATCGCCAGCATCTGCTGCTCGCCGCCCGACAGCGTCTCGGCGCGCTGCTCCAGCCGCTCACCAAGGCGCGGGAACAGGTCGAACACCAGATCGAGCGGCGCGTCGCGATTTTTTTCGCCGCGGAAGAGATAGCTGCCGAGCCGCAGATTGTCGCGCACGGAGAGCCGCGGAAACAGGCGGCGATTTTCAGGCACATAGGCGATGCCGCGCGCGGTGATCAGATGCTGTGCCATGCCGTCGATGCGCACCCCGTCGAACGAGACGGAGCCCGCGCGCGGACGTTCGGCGCCGGCGATCGATTTCAGGAGCGTTGACTTGCCGGCCCCGTTGGCCCCGGCGACGCAAACGATCTCACCCTTGGCCACGTCGATGCTGACGTCCGAAATGGCCACCAGGCCCTGATACGCGGTGGTGACTTCACGCACCGACAGCATGACGATCCCCGAGATAGGCTGATATGACTTTCGGATCGCGGACGATGTCGGCCGGCTTGCCCTCGACCAGCACCTTGCCGAGATCGAGCACGATGGCGCGATCGACCAGCGGCATCACGATTTCCATGACATGCTCGACCATCAGCACGGTGACGCCTGTGCCGCGCACCTTGCGCACCAGTTCGACGCCGGTTTGCGCCTCGACCGGGGTCAAGCCAGTGAGCACTTCGTCGAGCAGCAGGAGTTTCGGCTCGGTCGCGAGCGCGCGCGCGACCTCCAGCCTTCGCTTTTCGGAGGGGATCAGGTCGCTCGCGGGCACGTTGGCGCGGGCGCCAAGCCCGCAGAAGTCCAGCACCTCATGGGCCCTGCGGCGGGCCACCCGCATCACGGTGTTGCGCACCAGCGCGCCGACAATGACGTTGTCGATCACGCTCATGGTCTCGAAGCTTTTCACCACCTGGAAGGTGCGCCCCACCCCGCGCAGGCAACGCTCCGCCGCGGGCAGATGCGTGACATCCTCGCCGTCGAACAGGATCACACCTTGCGTCGGCCGAAACACCCCGGCGATCAGATTGAACAGCGTGGACTTGCCGGCGCCGTTGGGGCCGATCAGGCCGACGATTTCGCCGCGCCCGACCGAGATCGAGACATCGGAATTGGCCACCAGCCCCGCGAAGCGCTGGGTGATGCCGCGGGTTTCCAGCAGCGCCGTCATCGCGCCACCACCTTCCTCGAGCGCGCGAACAGCCCGACCAGACCTTGCGGCCGTGCCAGCGAGATCAAGACGATCAACGTGCCGTAGACGATGAGGTCGACGCCGCGCCCGGAGCCGCCGATAAAGGAGCGGGTCAATTCGGTGAGCGGGATCAGGATGACGGCGCCGAGCAGCGGACCCCAGAGGGTGCCGATACCGCCCAGCACGGCCGGCAGCGCCATCAGCAGCGAGAACTGGAAGCCCATCACGCTTTCGGGGTCGATATAGGACACGAACTGCGCGTAGAAGCTGCCACCGACCGCAGTGAGAAACGCAGAGACGGCGGCGGCGCCCATCTTGGAATTGAACACGACCACGCCGAGGCTCTCGGCGGCTTCGGGATTGTCCTTCACCGCGCGCCACCAATAGCCCCATTTGGAATCTTCCAGCCACCATGTGACGAGCCAAGCGACGCAGGCGAGTCCGAGGGCGAAATAGAAATAGGGCAGCTTGCTGCGGGTGAACTGGAATTTGAGCCAGCTGTCGCCGCGCACCGGAATATCGATGCCGAGCGCGGCGCCGGCGAAATTCCAGTTCTGGAACAGCAAGAGCGCGATCTCGGCGATGACGATGGTGGCGATGACGAAGTAGTGGCCGCGCAGGCGGAAGCAGGGATAGCCGAGCGCCATGGCGATGACCGCCGAGATGGTGCCGCCCGCGAGCATGCCGAACCACGGCAGCACACCGAATTTCGTGAACAGCAGCGCGGTGGTGTAGGCGCCGAGCCCGAAATAGAGCGCATGTCCCAGCGAGATCTGCCCGCAATAACCGGAGAGGATGTTCCAGCTCTGCGACAGCGCGCCATACATCAGGGTCAGCACCATGATGTTCTGGACGTAGACATCCTTGACGAAGAGCGGCACCAGCGCCGCAACGATAGCGAGACCGGCGGCGGTGAGGAGTTCGCGGCGGCGTCCTTGGGTGAATGCCTCGTCCATCAGATCGATCCGAACAGGCCGCGCGGCCGGATGAAGACGACCAGCAGATAGACCGCGTAGATGCCGACCGACTTCAGCGACGGCGGCAACACCAGCGCGGTCGTGGCCTCGACCAGGCCGACGATGATACCGCCGGCAAAGGCGCCGAACACGCTGCCGAAGCCGCCCAGCGCCACCGTGACATAGGCGATCAGCGCGAAGGAGGCGCCGACGTCGGGATAGATGTAGAAGAACATCGCCATGATGGCGCCGGCGAGCCCGACCAGTGCCGCGCCGAGACCCCAGCCGAGTGCGAACACGCGATTCTTGTCGATGCCGACCAGCGCCACCGCGCCGGCATCCTCGCGCGTCGCCTCGAGCGCGCGGCCGAAATCGGTGCGGTTAATGAAGAAATAGAGTGCGACGAAGGCCGTGATCGAGACCAGCGCGCCGACAAGCTGCGGCTCGGGCAGGAAGATGCCGCCGATCGAGATGGTCTTGCCGCCGAGCCAGGAGTGGGTGACGCTGCGATAGTCGGGGGTGAAGAAGAACTGCGCCAGCCCGCGCATCACGATCGCAAGGCCAAAGGTCGAAAAAATCTGCACCATGCCGGCATTGGCTTTGGCCCGGACCGCGAAGCGCACGATCAACAGGTAAACCACCGCGCCGAACACGAACAGCGCGGCGGCGACCAGCGGCGCCGCCAGCAGGGGATCGATCGCGAAAAACGCGAACAGAAAGAAGGTCGCGTACATCGCGATCATCAGGAACTCGCCATGGGCGAAGTTCACGACGTCCATCAGGCCGAAGATCAGCGCCAGCCCCACGGCGATCAGGCCGTAGAGCAGCCCCATCAACAGGCCGCTGGCCAGACTCTGGATGATGGTTTCTGCGGTCACCGGCGTTGCTCCAGTCCCGTGGAAGCCGCGTCCGCCCCCGTCATTGCGAGCGAAGCGAAGCAATCCGGCCTCGTCATTCCGGGATGGTCCGAAGGACCAGACCCGGAATCTCGAGATTCCGGGTTCGATGCTGCGCATCGCCCCGGAATGACGACACTGGCGAGGCTCCGGATGATGGTTTCTGCGGTCACCGGTGCTGCTCCGCCAGCCTTGGTTTATCCGTCATTGCGAGGAGCCCTTGCGACGAAGTTGTAGGGTGGGCAAAGGCGCCCTTCGCGCCGTGCCCACCATTGATTCGATCGCGAGCGTGGATGGTGGGCACGCTTCGCTTTGCCCACCCTACGGCTCGCTGTCGTCACGTCTCCTGCCCCGCACATTGCCGACTACTTCATCGGCCAGGTGGCTTCGGCCACCGCGGCCTGCGGCGGCGAGATGGTGACGAACTTGCCGCCGACATATTGCAGCAGCACCGGATCGGCGTCGTTGTTCTGGCCCATCTCGTCGAACTTGATGCGCTTCCACGGCATGATGGTCTGCTCGCCTGCTATATCGGTCGCCACCAGCGCTTCCCGGATCTTGTCGCCGTCGGTGGACTTGGCGCGGTTGATGGCATCGGCCATCACGATCAGGCCCATGAACTGCCGCGACGTGAGGTCGTTGAAATCCTTGCCCGACTTCTCCTTGAACATGGCGTTGATCTTGCCGACCATCGGCCGCTTGGTGGCGAGATCGAGCGAAAAGGTGCCGCGCGAGATCACGCCTTCGAGTTTGTCGCCGACCGCGTCATACAGCGCTTTTTCGGAGAAGCCGGCGTCCTGGGCAACGATCGCGTTCGGCTTGTAGCCGAGCTCGGCCATGGTCTTGACCAGGAGAATGCCGTCGGTGGTGTAGCTCGAAGGCATCAAGACGTCGGCATTGGCCGCTTTGAGCTGCTGCACCTCCGCCGACAGTGACGGCGAATTGGAACGGTACTTGATGTCGGCGACCACCTTGTAGCCGCGCTCGCTTGCGAGCTTGAGCTGGGCGTTGGCGGAATCGGTGCCGAAGATGGTGTCCTCGTGGAACAGCGCCAGGGTCTCGATCTTGGTGCCCTTCTTCTTCATGGCGTCGAAGAAATCGAACATCGCGGCCGAGTACATCTCGTCATGGGGCGCGGCGCGGAAATAGAATTTGAGGCCGCGGCGATGCAGGCTCGGCGAGGAATTGTCGGCCGAGAGGAACGGGATCTGGTAGCGTTCGCAGACTTGGCTGACGGTGACGGCGACCGCGCTCTGATAGGTGCCGATGACGGCGCAGACCTTTTCCTGCGTGATCAGGCGTTCGGTCTCGGCGCGGCCCTTCTGCGGATCGGCCTGGTGGTCGGCGAACACGAGGCGGATCTTGGCGCCGCCGAGGCCGGGCAGCCCTTCGCCCTTCGCCAGCGGCAGATCGAAATCGTGGCTCTTGTTGATGATGTCGAGCGCGACCTCATACGCCTTCTGCGCGTCGACGCCTTGCTGGGCGCTTGCGCCGGAGAAGGGATAGATGATGCCGATCACCACCTCGGATGTTTGCGCGCGGGCCCCGATCGGCGCGAGCGCGGCAGCGGTGGCACCCAGCAACATAGTCCGGCGACTGATCGTCATCACAAAATCCCCTGTTGATTTTCCGGTTATCGATGAAGCGGTGGAGGCTTGCGGTAAAGCCTCAAAGTGCGGCAGGCGCTGCCCATTAAATTACGGCCATTTGCCTGTTTCTGAGATCGGTGATCAACATCAATCCGGGCGCGTGCGTAATCGCGAACGGCAGTTTCGCCGCCGCGATCACCGCCTGCGGTGTCACGCCGCAGGCCCAGAACACCGGGATCTCGTCGGCCTCGACAGGTACGGGGTCGCCGTAGTCAGGCTTGTTGATATCGGCAATGCCGATCAGATGCGGAAGGCCGAGATGCACCGGCGCGCCATGCACGGAAGGAAAGCGCGAAGTGATCTGCACCGCGCGGATCGCGTCCGCGGGCTTGAACGGCCGCATCGACACCACCATCGGACCGGCGAACGGACCGGCGGGGCTGCAGGCGATATTGGTGCGATACATCGGCACGCGCACATTGTGCTCGATGTGGCGGATCGGCAGTCCCTCCTCCATCAAGGCCTCCTCGAAGGAGAACGAGCAGCCGAGCACGAAGGCGACGAGATCGTCACGCCAGTGCGCCATGATGTCGGTCGGCTCGTCCACCACCTCGCCGTCGCGCCAGACCCGATAGCGCGGCACGTCGGTGCGGATATCGAGATCGGCGCCGAGCGCGGGAATGCGGGGATCGCCAACGTCGGACATACCGATGATCGGGCACGGTTTTGGATTGAGCTGGCAGAAGCGGTGAAACGAACTCGCGAGCTTTTCGGGCAGGATCGCGAGATTGCCCTGGACGAAGCCGTTCGCGATGCCGGCGGTGCTCGACGCCATGCCGGCGCGGCAATCGAGCCGCGCCTTCCGGCTCGGAAGGATTTCCGGTCCATCGCCAAGGAGTTGGCCAGGGGCTTGGCCGGGAGTTTGATGCGCTGCCGCAAAAACAGTCATTGGGATGGCTTGCCTATAATCTCGACAAACGCAGTGAACGCCAAGTAACCTATAAAGTCTAATCGTCGTTGTTGATCAAAATAGATAAATTAAGTTTATCGCCATAGGACTACCGCCGATGCTGGACTTCCGTTCGATCGAAACCTTCCTCTGGGTGGTCAAACTCGGCAGCTTCCGCGGCGCCGCGCACCGGCTGAACACGACCCAGCCGGCGATCTCGCAGCGCATCGCCCAGCTGGAACGGGAGATGGGCGTGAAACTTCTTAATCGCGATCATCGGGTGGCCTCGCCGACCCCGAGCGGCAGGCGCATGATGGTCTATGCCGAGAAGCTGATCGGGATGCGCGCGGAGATGATGGCCGAAGTCGGCGACCGCTCGGCGATGCGCGGCGTGCTGCGGCTCGGGGTCGCCGAAACCATCGTGCACACCTGGCTGCCGCGGCTGGTCAAGAGCGTCAACCATGTCTACCCAAATCTGTCGCTGGAGATCGAGGTCGACATCACGCCGAATTTGAGCGCGCGGCTGCTGGCCCAGGAGATCGAGCTCGCCTTCGTGGTCGGTCCGCTGTCGGCACCGGACGTGCAGAACCGCGTGCTCTGCGACTACCCGATCGGCTTTCTGGCCAGCCCCGCGCTCGGCCTCGGCAACGGTCGCGTCACCCGGGAGGATCTGGCGAAGGTGCCGATCATCACCTTTCCGCGCAAGACCCAGCCTTATGAAAGCGTGCGCTCGCTGTTCAATCGTCCCGACCTGCCGCCGATCCGGCTGCATGCCAGCGCCTCGCTCGCCACCGTGATCCACATGGCGATCGAGGGCCTTGGGGTTGCCGTGATTCCCTCCGCGATCGTCGAAACCGAACTGACCGACGGCCGCCTTCAGTTGGTCGACACCGACCTGAAGATGGCGCCGCTCACCTTTACGGCAAGCTGGCTCGCCTCCCCCGACATCGTCGCGGTGGAGCGCGTGGCCAGTCTGGCTGCCGAGATTGCGCAGAGCAGTCATTCTGTTGACTGCACGATGGCGGCGGGTCATTGAACGATACGCGCGCAAGATGGACAAGAGCATGAGCCGATCCACCTCCAACCTGCAGATCGATTCCACCCGCCTCTGGGGCACGATTTATGAAACCGCCGCGTTCGGCGCCACGGCGAAGGGCGGCGTGCGGCGGCTGACGCTGGGACCTGAGGACAAGCAGGTGCGCGACTGGTTTCGCAGCGCCTGCGAGGCCGCCGGCCTCGACGTCCATGTCGACACGCTGGGCTCGATGTTCGGTCTGCGCCGGGGACGCGACATGTCGAAACTGCCGGTCGGCCTCGGCTCGCATCTCGACACCCAGCCGACGGGCGGCAAGTATGACGGCGTGCTCGGCACGCTCGCAGCCCTCGAAGTGGTGCGCACCTTGAACGATGCCGGCATCGAGACCGACGCCCCGATCTGCATCTGCAACTGGACCAACGAGGAAGGCTCGCGTTTCGCGCCGGCGATGATGGCCTCGGCGGCGTACGTCGGCGACTTCACCACCGACGACATCCTGTCGCGGAGGGATGCCGACGGCGTCACTGTGGGCGAGGCGCTCGACAGCATCGGCTATCGCGGCGCGAGCCCGGTGGGAACCCAAAAATTCTCCGGCTTCGTCGAGCTGCACATCGAGCAGGGCCCCATACTCGAGGCCGAAAACAAGACCATCGGCGTGGTTGATTCCGGCCAGGGCGTGCTGTGGTACGACGGCAGGATCATCGGCTTCGAAAGCCATGCCGGCTCGACGCCGATGCCGCTGCGGCGCGATGCGCTGGCAACGCTGTCGGAGATCGTGCTGGCGATGGAGGCGATCGCCACGAAACACGGCCCGAAAGCGGTCGGCACCATCGGCGAAGCCGTGATCGCAAAACCCTCGCGCAACGTCATTCCAGGCGAAATCGCCTTCACCGTGGATTGCCGCAGCGCCGATGCCGCGATCATGGACGCGCTCGACAAGGATTTGCGCGCGGCGATAGCGGAGATCGCGAGCCGTCGCAAGGTCGAGGTCACGCTCGATCTGGTCTGGCGCAAGGCGCCGACGCATTTCGATCCCAAGCTCGTCGACGCGGTCGAGAACACCGCGGAGATGCTGGGCTACTCGCATCGCCGCATCACCTCCGGCGCCGGCCATGATGCCTGCAATCTCAACACCATCATGCCCGCGGCCATGGTGTTCGTGCCCTGCAAGGACGGCATCAGCCACAACGAGCTGGAGGACGCCAAACAGACCGACTGCGCCGCCGGCGCCAATGTGCTGTTGCACACGGTGCTGACGCTTGCCGGCGTCTCGTCCTGACGATCTGATCCAAGGAGACTGCCGTGCGCGGAGTATTCGTCGACGCCAATGAATCGCTGGCCGTGATCTTCGAGCGGCTGGAGAAGCCCGGCGATCCCAGGGTGCGGATCAACCGCGATCCCGACATCACGCCGCAGCAGTATCCGGAGATCCTCGACGGCGCCGGGATCGCGATCGTCGATCACACCGCGCTGCCGACCGAGATCGCCAGGCAGTGCAAGGGCCTCAAGCACGTGGTGTTTCTGGGGACCGGCGCGCGCAGCTACATGCACCCGGAGGAACTGGCCGCGCTCGGCATATCCGTGCACTTGATCAAGGGCTATGGCGACACGGCGGTGGCGGAATGCGCCATCGCGCTGATGTGGGCGTCGGCGCGCGGCATCGCGCAGATGGACCGCGAGATGCGCCGAGGCAACTGGCTGCGCGAGGACGGCATGCAGCTCACCGGCAAGACGCTCGGCCTGATCGGCTTCGGCGGCATCGCCGCCGAGGTCGCGCGCATCGCGGCCGGCAGCGACATGCGTGTGATCGCCTGGAACCGGACCCAGAAGACCTATCCGGGCGTGGAGTTCGTTCCGCTGGAGCGGCTGCTCGCCGACAGCCACGTCGTCTCGCTGCATCTCCTGCTCAATGACGAGACCCGCGGCTTTCTGTCGCGCCAGCGCATCGCGCAGATGCGGCCGGGCGTGATCCTGATCAACACCGCGCGCGGCGCCGTGGTCGACGAAGACGCGATGATCGAAGCCTTGAAATCCGGCCATATCCGGCATGCCGGGCTCGACGTCTTCAACGTCGAGCCGCTGCCTCAAGATCATCCGCTGACGGCCCTGCCCAACGTGACGCTGTCGGCGCATTCGGCCTTCCGCACGCCGGAAGCCAGCGAAAATCTGATTCACGCGGCATGGGAGCATTGCCGGAGGATCGTGAAGGGATAAGCCACGTCGTCCCGGCCAAGCGAGCACTCGCGAGCACGAGCCGGGACCCATTTCGTTGCTGCGAGCTGATTGACGCCATCCTGCAACAACAACGGCTTGTGGTTATGAGCCCCGGCCTTCGCCGGGGCGACAATAACTCCCCTACTCCACCATATCCGCGACCGCCTTGCCGCACGCCGTGGTGTCGGCATTGCCGCCGAGATCGCGGGTGCGCAGGGTGCGTTCGCCGAGCGTGTGCTCGATCGCACCGACGATGGCGCTCGCCGCCTGCTTCTCGCCGAGATGCTCCAGCATCATCGCGCCCGACCAGATCATGCCGATCGGGTTGGCGATGCCCTGCCCCGCGATATCGGGCGCCGAGCCATGCACCGGCTCGAACACGCTCGGGAAATCGCCCTCCGGATTGATGTTGCCCGACGGCGCGATGCCGATGGTGCCGGTGCAGGCAGGACCGAGATCCGAGAGGATGTCCCCGAACAGGTTGGAGCCGACCACGACGTCGAACCAGTCCGGATGCAGCACGAAATTCGCGGTGAGAATGTCGATGTGATACTTGTCCCATTTCACACCGGGATACTTTTTCGCCATCGCTTCCACGCGCTCGTCCCAATAGGGCATGGTGATGGAGATGCCGTTGGACTTGGTCGCCGACGTCAGGTGCTTCTTCGGTCGCGACTGCGCCAGATCGAACGCGAACTTCAAAATGCGATCGACGCCGATGCGGGTCATCACCGTCTGCTGGGTGACGAACTCGCGGTCGCTGTCCGGGAACATGCGCCCGCCGACGGACGAATATTCGCCCTCGGTGTTTTCGCGCACCACCCAAAAATCGATGTCGCCGGGCTTGCGGCCGGCGAGCGGCGACGGCACCCCGGGCATCAGCCGCACGGGACGCAGATTGACGTATTGATCGAACTCCCGGCGGAACTTGATCAGCGAGCCCCACAGCGAGACGTGATCCGGGATCTTCGCGGGCCAGCCGACCGCGCCGAAATAGATCGCGTCGTGCTTGCCGATCTGCGCCTTCCAGTCGTCCGGCATCATCTGGCCGTGCTTCTCGTAATAGTCGTAGGAGGCAAAATCGAAATGGTCGAACTGCACGGCGACGCCGTGCTTCTTCGCGGCCTGCTCGATGACGCGCAGCCCCTCCGGCATGACTTCCTTGCCGATCCCGTCGCCGGGGATCACCGCGATCCGATATTGTTTCTTTCCATTGCTCATCGAGAGGTTCCTTGCATCGATTTGGCCGGGGGCTCCGCTATAGGACGGCGATGCAATGAACCAAACCCCGATCCAACGCAACGCTGCAGTGCAATGTTGACCGCCGCCTGCCCGGCACCCTAACAATTTGCAACCGATCCAGCCCCTCATTCTAAGCGAGACATCCCATGGACCTGCACCTGCGCGGCAAGCGCGTTCTGATCACCGGCGCCTCCAAGGGCATCGGTGCGGCCGCCGCCGAAGCCTTTGCCGAGGAAGGCTGTCATCTGCTCCTCGCCGCCCGCAGCGGCGACCAGCTGACCGCGCTCGCCAACCGGTTGCGCACGGCGCACCAGATCGATGCGACCGCCTCCATCGTTGACCTGCGCAATAGCGAGGACATCGCGCGACTTGCCAACGAGGCCGCCGACATCGACATTCTCGTCAACAATGCCGGCGATATTCCGGGCGGATCGATCGACAAGATTGACGAGGCCACCTGGCGGCACGCCTGGGACCTCAAGGTGTTCGGCTATGTCAACCTGACGCGGGCGGTCTATGCCCAAATGAAGGCGCGGGGCGGCGGCGTGATCGTCAACGACATCGGCGCCGCCGGCGAGAAATTCGACGCCAATTACATCTGCGGCAGCGCTGGCAACGCCGCGCTGATGGCCTTCACCCGCGCACTCGGCGGCAAAAGCCTCGCCGACAACATCCGCGTGGTCGGCATCAATCCGGGACCGGTCGGCACCGACCGCCATGTCACGCTGATGAAGACCCGCGCCGGGCACCAGTTCGGCGACGAGAACCGCTACAGGGAATTGCAGCAGGGCTTGCCGCTCGGCCGGCCCGCGCATGCGCGCGAGATCGGCGATCTCATGGCCTTCCTCGCCTCCGACCGCTCCGGCTATACCTCTGGCGTGATCTTCACGGTCGATGGCGGGATCAGCGCGGGGTGGGGGTAGGTAGCGCGCTATCGCACCGTTGAGTGAGAGCTCCGTCATTCCGGGATGGTGCGTTAGCACCAGACCCCAGATGCGCAATTGCGCATCGGGGAATCTCGAGATTCCGGGTTCGATGCTTCGCATCGCCCCGGAATGACCGTCCTACCCCGCCGTTCGCCCGCACAGCTGCCTTATCAGCATCGTGATCCGCCCCTGCGGTGAAATCGGCTCGTCCATGATGCTGAAATGATCCACGCCCGGAATTTCCTCGTAGGCCACCGGCAATCCGTGACGGACGCGGTGAGCGGCGAAATCCGCGGTCTGCTTGCGCAACAGCGGCAGTTCGGCGTTGCCGACCACGAGCGCCAGCGGCTTCATCGGACCGCCCTCTTGTGCCATCGGAGAATTGCGGCGCGACATCGCCGCATCGAGCCCGAGCTTGTCGTTGAGATAACTGTGCCTGACAGGCTCGAGATCATAGATGCCGCTGATCGCTATCCCGGCCCTGACCTTGGGATGCGACAGCGCCATCGCCGTGAGGTGCCCGCCCGCCGACCATCCGGACACAACGATCCCGCCTCCGTCGCCGCCGAGACCGGGCAGTTGTGCGACGAGGTGATCGATGCCTGTGTGGATCTCGGCCACGATCTCATCGAGCGTGGCCTCCGGCGCCAGCGTATAGCCGATCAGCGCCACGTTGATGCCGTGCGCCAGCGGGCCCTCGGCGACGACGGTGAAATTCTCCTTGGCGCGCATCTGCCAGTAGCCGCCGTGGATGAAAACAAGTGTCGGTGCGCGATCCGCAGCCCTCAGCACGTCGATGCGGTTGCGCTCGCGCGGCCCGTAGCGGAGATCGAGATGACCGGGATAACGCGCCCGCACGGCGGCGGAGCGGCGATCCCAGCCGGCGATGATGTCGGCGCTGCCCGCAACCGCCTTGCCGTTGTTCAGCCCCAGGTCGAGATCGTCCCGGACGAGCTTCTGCCAATCGATCGCGTCGAACGGACCAGCCATGCTCAAATCTCCGTGCCCACTGCGTTTTCCTTTGCCGGAAAATATCTTACAGCAATGAACGCAGTGGGACCACAATGGGAGACGCGGAGGTGGCTGATCAGGAGCTGGTACGAGCGACGGCCTGCGCGGTCGTCGACAAACTCAGGTCAGGCGACGTCAGCCCGCTCGAACTCCTCGATGCGCTGGAGCAGCGCATCGGCGAGGTCGATGGCGCGGTCAACGCGCTGCCGACGCTCTGCTTCGACCGCGCCCGCGATCACGCCAGGGCACTGATGCAGCGGCACTTGGCCGAGCGCGGCCTGCTGGCGGGACTACCGGTGCCGATCAAGGATCTCACCGACGTGGCTGATGTCAGGACCACGCTGGGCTCGCCGATTTACAGAGACAACGTTCCGGCGCGCTCCGATATGCTGGTCGAGCATCTCGAAGACAACGGCGCGATCGTCTATGCGAAGTCGAACACGCCGGAATTCGGCGCCGGCGCCAACACCTTCAACGAGGTTTTCGGGGCAACCCTCAACCCCTGGGACACGTCGCGTTCGGCAGCGGGGTCCTCCGGTGGCGCCGCCGTGGCACTCGCGACCGGCATGGCCTGGCTCGCGCACGGCTCCGACATGGGCGGCTCCTTGCGCAACCCGGCGAGCTTCTGCGGCATCGTCGGGATGCGGCCGAGCATCGGCCGCGTCGCGCATTCTCCCAAATTCAAGATCGATCGTA
>Ga0307507_10007448_pt1 | contig 15915 bp, 11 predicted proteins | sample 7_EM_MG_FD_207223 | JGI IMG/M metagenome (GOLD analysis project Ga0307507, IMG submission 207223) | Populus trichocarpa ectomycorrhiza microbial communities from riparian zone in the Pacific Northwest, United States - 7_EM | ecosystem: Host-associated > Plants > Roots > Unclassified | place... | reverse complement strand
TCTTGTCTAGTTTGTATATTTTTTTCTACCTTGGTAGCATTCGTACAGTGTAATTTACTTATTCTCTTTCACCCGCTCTTTTTTTCTTTTTCTACTCTCTTGTCGGTTTAGGGTGTATGACGAACGGGTTCTTTATTTTCCTCCTCTACTGCTGTTACTACCGTTGCTTTATGGTCTGGTTTTGTGTTGTGTAGATTTTGGGATGTTTTCATGTCATTTGGTGTGGGGGCGGAGGTTGGTGTTAGGCAGGAGACATGGAAGAACGGGAGTTGTGGTCGGGAAACGGGATGGAAAAGCAAGACAGACAGACAGGGAAGGAAAGGAAGGGTAGATATATAATGAATGATACCGTCTTTGAGTTTGTTTCTTTTCTTTTCTTTTCTTTTCTGTCAGAGGGCCGGATACGGGTGGTACTTTGTTTTTGTAGCTTATTGCGCTTTTGGGTGGTCTGTATGATGTGGGGTTTTTCTTCCCTTTCCATTGCTTTCTATTACTACCGTTTGCTTACTCGTTTGTACTTGCTTGCTCGATGTATTGATAAAAGGCGATTATTGAATATTTTACGTCCTGTGCTATGTGCCCGCCTAGCCCGTTGGCCAGCTCATGCGGAATACCTGAAATACCACCTTATATATATATACGTATATATATTTTACCAAGTCACGGAGGTTGGCATCGCGTCCGGGTGTGGAAAGTGTCCTCCTGAATCTCCAGAAAGGATAATGAGGGAGTAGTCACAAGTAACTCAAGTAGAGTATGCTTTTATAACTAACCCTCTGGCTCACCAAACATCACTCGCATGAGAGTTGGCGGGGACTGTTGTAATGGTGACCGAATGGTCTCCGATATATGTAAGGGACACGTCTCTATTCTCTTGACACTAGGAAAACTCTGCACGCTAGGGCTTTAGTATAAAGAGGTGTTCTGCCCTCCGTCTGAATAAAGATCAACGATTCTTCTTCTCTCTCAGGCGTCTGTTGTTACAGGGACCATTGCTTTGGCAAGCGGTATCACCCACCGACACTCGAGTGAGCGCTCCAAGAGGGTCCCTGGTATCCCTTCACTCGTGGTCCTTACTCCCGGCGAAGAGATTCCCATAACCTCTCACTAGTTCTCTCGGTGATCGGGCAGCCCACTACTAGCGGTCTTGACTCCCTGCCGAGGGATTCCCATAACCTCCCACCAGTTCTCTGACCTGGCTTATATGTGGTCAGAGAGGATTCCGGTATTGGGATCGCCTCCTCCTATGGTCTACTGAGCTGGAGGACCTTGCAGACCGTAGGGACACCATGTGCAATGGTGGGTGCCGAATGACTAAAGCCACAGCTCAGGGGTACCATTTCGCCCATTATGCATTTAAAAAGTGCATCTTCTGGGTTTGTATGCCCCCAGGTATCATCTTATTCTTGGCCTAGGTATATTGCAGTTTGTCAGAGGGAGGTAAATTATGGGAACTTAGGTTTAGGGGAATCTTACCTAGTCAGCCTGCTTCCTACCCATATGGTGTTCTAGTGTAGTTATACTACAAAGATGTACAATAGAGGTGGTAGAACTGCAAAGTGTATTAGTAAACTTTCTTGCCTTTCTGGAGGAATCCATGAGTGGTGTAAAATAATATGAGGCAAAGGAGTGTATGTGAGGAGAGAAGGTATGTGGGATAATGTCACAAACGGCGACTAAGCAAGGCAGACTTTCACATGACTAATAGTTATTAGTCATTGGTTTGTTATCTTTTGAACTATGAGATCAGTTGACTCATAGGTTTTCACATGACGACGCAATAGTGTGTCATTGATTTATTGTTATTGGTTGTTTAGTGACATGACTCACGATTATGGTCATGTGGTTTATGTATTTTGCAAATGACTCATAGTTATGAGTCATGGGTGTCACGCATGTGACCCCTTTGGGGCACATGACTTGTTTTATGGGTTTTGATTGGTTGCGGGATATGGTGCAGCTGACTCGTACAAGTCAGCTGATGGATTTCACACTATGACTCACTATGAGTCATGAGTCGCATGACGCGAGACTATGAGTCACGCAGGGTTAGGGTTGAGGGAAGAACCCCTATATAAGGGCACCCTCGGGGCGTGAGATTTGGCACGAACCATCTCCACTATACCTCCGGCGATTGAAATCTCAACACCATGAGTTTTCTCTCATGATAGGTTTCCCTCTTCTCCTCTTTGATTGCCGTATTGCCTAGAGGAGTGATGCTCACACCCCCCTCTCTCCCCTCTGATTCCCTTCTGATGGCTTTGGCTCTGGACAGCCTTTGTCTAGTGGCGTCACAGTTACTCTCTCTTCCTTCTTCCCGCATTGTGGTTCACGGCCCTCGCTTAACACTTTGCATGGTCGGGCAACCCCTCCCCTCGTCAATGGGCCGGTCGCAGTCTTGGGTTATTGGCGAAGTAGCGGCCCTGGTGGCTCTGCTTTCTGGTATTGCACTATCTCCTGAGAACACTGTTTGGTACGGTCGGCATCGTCGAAAAGCTGTGATCTTGCTTCGGTCGCCTTCCCTCGTACTTCTCGTGTTGGGGCTACCCCTCCTTCCTCCTCTCCCAGGTTTCGTCCTGTGACTCAGTTACAGGCAACGCTCTTTTATGTGGCACCGCCCGCCACGCCCTCCTCTGGGTTCCTGTTCCCTTCTGATCGGCTGGCCTCCTCTGCTGTGGCTATGTGCGCAGTGGCTGGGGTTGGTTGTAAGGGTTTCAGACCTGCCGCCTCTGCCCCTCACAGGGCATGTACCTTTACTGGCCGTTGTTCCGGTGGACCTACGGTTTTTTCTCTCTTCCTGCCATAGCTTAAGGTAGCAAGGTTACAGATCTCCCGCTGGGGATACTACTAGCCCTTGGAGTTTTTATTCAGGCGTCGGCGAGGCCTTCCATCTGCGAACGGCAGAACGAGGTTCTCTACGGGTTTGGTATTGGTGGTTCCTTGCTAGCTGGGCTTGATGTTTCTTTGTTTTCTCTTTTGTTCACTGTCGGGTTGGTGTTTTTTCTTACAGGTTGCACGTCTGCGGAGGTTTTTGGTTCATTGTATTTGGGCTTGGGGTTTCTTCTGTTGTTTCTACCCATAGTACCGATGTGATTTCTCTCCATAGTTTTCCAGGAGTTACGCGTGGGCAGGGTCAGAGGGTTTTAGCAGGGGGAACTTCAGGATGGACTGTGGTAGGAGCTTTTCGGCTACATACCCAGGGATGACCTGGCCTTTATACCTAGTTAGCTTCTTAGCTTAATAAACAAGAAAAAAAGAAGAGAAAAAACGTGAGATTTGGGTTCTTCACCCAACATCTAAGTTCTTTCATATACTATACTTTCAATACAAAAAATCTTTTCTCACATTTGGGAATTAAGACACGACTGTCTTACACGAGCCTAGCGATTGACACTGCTAGATAGGAGTCAGAGTACTTAGCTATTGCAGTGAGGAACAAGAGAGAAAGTGATTGTTAGTGGAGCTATTGGTTATCTGCTGCAAGTATCACCTAGAGAAGCGAAGATTGTAACAGATAATGAGACAGTGAGGAGGAAAGAAATAAATGCAAGAATTAGTGGTGAATGTATGCAGAAGGAACAGAAGAAGCAAGGTAGAAAGAATTATAAGAGGTCAGATGATAGATAAACAAGAGGAGAGAAGGTGGTAAGGAAAGAAGACTCAGAGAAAAAAGGAAAAAGGAGATTATATAGAGAATTGGTAGCAGTCTAGCCACTATCTAATACTTTATGTGTGACTGGTTTTCATGCTAAGCTTTCCCCTCCCAACAGATTTTTGTCTCAGATTAGATGATCACTATCAGAACTGGAGAAAGTTCATAGTGATAAGCAAGTACAGTACAATATAGGCTCGCAGGATCTCACCTGCCATCTTGAGCATTGAGGTTTTTTCTAATATATAGTGTTTTGCATGCTATAGAGTTTACGCTTATCAAGAGGTTTTGCATGTGAACTCTCCATATTTTCTTCCATGTGTTCTGTTTTCCTTTTTGGTAATTGCACATTTTTGGGAAGTAAGAGCATACTCCCAGAAAGTAAGAAGGAGAGCATAATGTCTGGCTGCAGCTTTTAGTCTACTCAAGTATAGTGTAATAAGCAAAAATACTGGAAAAAAAAATAAACCTATGACAATAATTATGTAGTATCTATAGAAGTTGACACTATTAGATAAGTAAAAATGTGTTATTAATCTCAGAGCTACTATCTTAGCATCTGATTATCTTATCAGATATTCAAAATATAGTTATTAGGATTGCAGTACAGTATTAATAATCACAAGACATGTGGATATGAGAAATTATTTTCACACTGTTTTTTCCACCTTTCTTTCTGTTATCATTAATAGCACATCTTTTCTCCTGTACACAACCTTCAAGTTTCCTACCACTTTCCTTTTATCAACTCAACTTAACCAATTGAGAATCTTCATGTACACTAAAGCAGTTCAAATTTACTATGATAATATTATAGAATTTTAACTCTAGACTATTTTCTTCACAACCACAATTTGGAATGGAGATAGAGGGTTGCATTATGATTGATAGCTAGTGCTTAGTTAATTTTGTCTATATAGTATATTCAAGTTGACAGCTTCTGTGAGAAAGAATGCTGATTGCTATACTATAATTAACAGATTTCAAGTAAAACAATCATGCTGGGTGTACTTCATCAAGCAGTCTTAAAGATGGTGGGTACTATAACAGATGTCAAGATTCATGAAATAAGACTATTAGTTGATTAAGCCTTGGTGGATACAACAACTTATAAAAGATGTTTGAATTGAAACCAATCTGACCTCTCCTGGTAGCCATAGAGGTTTCACTATCATGAGATGGATTAGCTGCCTCTTATTATAGAGTGCAGGGTCTCAGAAACCCATACTAGTTTGGTTAATGCCGCTTGCTTGTAGCTTTTGAATTCTGAAAGAAAGATGAAAAATATACTCTCCAATTGATGTTAATAAGACTGAAAAGAAACTGCATCTTAGGTTTAAGATATGGCAAAAGTTCAAAACCTCTTTAACTGCCAAGACTACTTTAGTCCCAGAAGAACTCACACAAAGGAGTACACAAATCTGGTATTATGAGAGACAGTCTGCTGAGAGTATTATTGATACTAAAGTTTCTACACCTTTCCCTCTAGTATCTACTCAGCCAAGATAATAAGAGTCAGAATTCCTCTGTCCCTTCTGAGTCTTTTCCCTCTGCCAAGCCCCCTGTTTCTTTTGAGTCATCTGCTGAGTCCTCTATTAAACAATTTCTAAAGTGACCTGTCAAGTCCTTTTCTGTTTTAGAATGCAGTGAAGGAATCTAGTTGTTATAGAGAAAGAGGAGGAGAGTAGTAGTGGAAAATTATATTGGGAATTATGGCCTGCTGAGCCAATTGCTTTTAGTTTGCTTATATGTGATTATTTATACAATTCTGGTATATGATTCAAGTTGTTAAAAGTACAAGTGTTAAGTCTTAGTACTATAAAAACTTGAATAGAGTATCAGAAAATTACATTAAATATTTAGATTGGATAAGACCACATATTATTAAAATCTACCTAGTAGTACATATATGACTAGTTTGAAAGAGAAAATTTGTTGATCACCTACTAATTGTAAAAACTTTATTGATTTTTGCTAGTTTATAGACAACCTGATCCCACTAACTATTCATGGTAAAGTTATATGCTACGATTCCAATTAAACAAATCTCAGATTATGAACACTTATGATGAGTGGTTGTAGTCAATGTAGTTTCATTGAAAGATTGAGTATGACTTTCTTTAAAATATAAACTTTCAGTTTACAAAATCTATTGAGATATGAGAGGAGGAGAGGTCTTCCAATATGGAGTATTAGAGGATCAATTTTCTTTTTTATCACTATCAGTATTATATAATGTAAGATATCTAGCGTAGAGAGCAAAACATAACACTTATGTTCTAACTAGGACAAATTCGGAGAGTAGACACTGTCAATGGCAAAATTTCCTTTATTTAGCTATTAGTAAGGTCAATTAAAAGATAGGATTCAAGATACTATAGTTGGTATCCAACTCTGTCTAAATATTAATAGGAGTTAGATAGACTTTGATATATATAAAGAAAGAAGACTAGAATCTGCTGATCAAATTATTATTTAGAATCTTGTTAGAAGGACTTCTGATTAGATTCATGAACGTAAGTTACAGTGTAAGGCCCTACAGATGAAGCATAACTGGAGGAAAGTAGTCTCTCAGTTGGTTTATTAATGAAATACAATATTATTGAAGCTTAGAAAAGACAGTTTTGATAAAAATGTAAAAAAGACAGAAATATTTTTGGAGAGAGACTGGCCGATTAAAGATTCCTTAAGTTTACAAGAAGATGTGTCCCATATGGAGGAAGAATGTTGGAGGGAATGAGAGAATATTTGGGGGAGAGGATATTCTAGATACTAGATAGCTTTAATATTTACAGGTCAGTCAGAAGTCCAAAAATTGATTTGTCAGTATTGAACTTTGGTACTCTATTAGAGCTCTTGCAACCTACTTATATCATCTTAGAAAATACAAGTGCCAGTATATTGACCTCTGCTCTCAACTCCTGGCTCTTTTTCTAACACTAAGCTCTGATCTAATAGTCATTGATTGGTATTTTGGCTTCTGGGGCTTTCAAGTGCATATTGGCTATGACAACTTGGGTAAATCACTACTGCATGAGTTTCCTTAGGGTGCCTTCTGCTTAATCTAGGTGAAGATATTTTCCAGTAATGTTCTTGCTATGAGATTAGAAACATATCAAGCTAAAACCTTCCAGATTCAAAAATTATTATAAATAGATATATGTTGAAAAAAATATTAAGTATATATATATTTGAGTTAATAGCGATTCAATATTGGTTGAAAAGAATATGTATGTTCTTACACAATAATTTTCAGTTCTGCATGGAGTTAATCTTACCTCCAGAGTCAGGAGGTATCTCAATTAAATAATCAAACTTTTTGTCGTCCCAGAATTTCTGGTATGTGATGAGAACTATATAGGTGGCCTAGTAGTACTAGTAGCTTGAATAATGCCTATATCTGATACTAATAACTGGCTTGCTAATATTATAAATGTTGTATTTTAAAATTTGAAAGCTCAAGCCAAGCAAGTAGAACATATTTGGTGTTTTATGGATTATATTTTGATTAGTATAGCCTGCTTTTTTACTTCTGGCGCCTTACAAGTAGAGTATGGGAAATAGTTGCCATACTGGAGAGAGAAGTTGTTATCTACCATCCAGTTATTATTTTTATCTTATATGAGGATATATCTACAGGTACAGCAGACTCTATTAATCATCTCTTTTGAGGAAGAATTTTGTTATCCCTTTGGTAGCAGGTAGAACACAATAAGCTGATTTAGCCATCCCTTAATATGAAAACTTTATACAAAGATAAGGCCTTTGGTAAAAACTTTCTTATTATAATGCCCAGTTCTTAGAGAGTACTAATTGCGTGAGAAATACTAGCCATCAAAGCTAATATCTGCCCTCCCTAATTATCCTTTCCCATTTCTGCTAGTTTTCTCTATTGGGTGCAGATTATTACAATATTTATAGACAATCAGTAATCTAGAAATAAAACTGTTAGCTTTTAGCTTCTATACTTTTATCAGAGCTCTTATAACCTATTTATATTGTTGTAATCAATTCTGTTACCATGAGCTTTGGCTCCAGCTTCTGTATTATGATATATATTTGATTTATTAATTTTTGTCTTAAAGATATTATTCAAGTATATGAACCTTGTATTGTGGATCCAGGTAGTACTAGCCTCATATTTGCTAGAATAGTTTATTTGAAGGGTTATTAAAGAATTTCCCTAAGGGGTTTATTCTTCACATATTCAGTGAAAGCTCTCTCATTGTATTTTCCAACAACACTAGTATCTCTGATATAAAGACTTATGAGGTCTATATAATCTTGTACATGTATTGTTTATTCTGCATTGTACTTACTGAGTAAGATTTTGTAAACAGAATGACAATACTGGTTCATAGTCTGTACTATCTTAGGTGGAGTAGTTAAACTTACCTTATCTTGAGCAGCTCTTGCCTGATAACTACTATCTTGTTATCTTACTTAAAAGCTTGTATATAAGTTAGCTTTACATCTGGTAAAGAGTAGAATTCAGAAGGAGTCAAGTATAGTATTTTTCTAAGCTTTCCTTACTAGCTCCCACATAATTGCCTCTGGTATTAAGATTAAATTCTTCAAGCTTATCCTCTTACTAATTCTGCACAGGCTGCTCTTTGTATTTTCCTGCATTTGTATATATTATTAATTAGTGTGAGTTAAATAGCAGAAGGTTCTACTACAACTGTGACTGAGAATAAAGTATGCAAGGTAAGCAAAATGTAAGAAGAAATGGAGACATGTTTGTTACTGACTCTAGTAGTACTCATATGTTCAGAATTGGGTGTGGAGAAATCAAATCTTGTTTTAGCAAATATTTTTCAGAGGAAAGTTGAGAATAGTAAGTAGTAGAGAATGAATCATAGTATAGAAGGTGAGGGTATAAGAGAAGAAAGGTGTTGTGTATTGAGGGAACTGTAGAGAGGGGGGAAAGGGTTACATATAGGTAAGAATTGTACATACAAGAGAAAGAAAATTATGAGAAATAATAAAAGAGATTATGAGTTGTAATAGAAGAATAAAGAGAGAAGTAGTTGTAAGGAAGAAAGAGAGTACAAGAGGGAGGAAGAATTATATTGAGAATTGGGAGGTGTTAAGCTAGGAGGTACGGGGCTGTTTCCCATACACTAATCAGATTAGATGTCTATCTGATGATCAGATCTGTCATTTTGATAGGATAGGGGTGTGTGTGAATTGCCATTGCCTCATTTGCGCAATAGGTGATGGTGTTTGTTTTCTGTGGAAGCATGGTGGGATTGCTAGAATTGCGGGTGGAATTAGTTTGTGAATGGTGGTGGGGGGATCCAGGCGGCAGAGCATCCTATTGTGCGTACTTAAGAGTTACATGTTTCCTGTAGATTAGTGAGGTGGAGTGAAGGGGACTTTGAACGAAAAGAGGGGACGAGTCCCTGTGTGCGAACGTGTGTTTTATGCACATTGGGGTGGCAAAAGAGGGGTGAGGTATGATAAGAGAAGTAAGAGCACACTAGCCTTGAGGCTGATTGGAGGTCTATAGGCTATTTCAGTTACAGTCCCTATGCAAAGTATTCGTGGGCGGGACATTTTAATAGGTGCTATCATAGCTCAGCAGCATCACAAACTCTTCTGTGTAGAGACTGTAGTATATATCGTAGCAGTGCTAATACATCCCTACCAGTAGTCATAGTAGCAGGTAGGGTGATTTCATACTCGAGCACTTTGCGAATACCGTCTATATATATCCCCAGTCAGCATAGTCCGGAGCTCACATACAAAACGTGGTACCCGGGAGGACTTAAGGGGGGAACTTTTTCTCTCCCTACTACTTAGGCTAAAATTGCACTCCCCTAGGATGCTTTAGAAGGTGTGATAGGTTCAAACTATAGGCTTGAGTCCAAATGTACAAGCACCCTTTATGGCGGCTTGTAAATCACTTGACAAACTGGGCAAACTTGAGAAAGAAAGGAAAGAACTCAGCACTGTTCGGGCTCTCCTTGCTGCTGCTTGTTTAAAGCGGATAGCCACCCGAGTGATTATCTGTGACGTTCCTTCACACGATAGAATACCAGGACTTGAATCAGCACTCTGGAGTTGGGGTGGCCGGAGAAAGAAATAGCACCAGTGGCCAATATATTAGGCCTGCCTTGGACTAATTAAGCGACCTGTGGGACTATGATACTAGAGAATCTATATAGCATTCGGAATTTGCGGCTGCTCTTCACCCCTCAAATCAACGGAAGCAAAGCAACTTTTTTTATTAAATTTTAAAAGAAAAAGATATATAAAAAAAGAAAATTTTGTTTTATCTTTATCCTGCTACCCCGCCGATCGCAGACCTCACCCTTTTTAGGGGTTAAGGTCTAGAGTCGGATTCTACCACCTCACAGCAGGTTCTGAGTTGCGCTACACCCCCACTTGGAGGGGCTAAGATCTTCAGTCTCCCAGTTCCTGTAGGGCTACCCTACGTGACGGATCGTTCGATAATAACTCATTTTGTGAGAGGAATCGAACTCCTGGGCTCCCGCTAATTTGCACAGGAAGGTTAACCACTGCGCCAGCTAGGCATTTTCACATCATATCACTGCAGGAACGAATACTTATCCTGTTGTTGTTTTTTGGTTCTTTTTCAGCATGGTAAAAAAAAAAAGTTAAGGATAATGGTCCTATGATATTTATTAAAAGTTTAAGGGGTTGCAGAAATAGAGCTGCCCTCGGAAAGAGAAGGTGGGAAATTATAAATATTAATCAATGGTAGCCAAAGGTGGAGCCCAATCGTGCGCAAAGTTAAGTTACGCGTGACGAACTACTTTTGTTCAATCAGGAGAAACTTTTAACCAAGGGTCCCCTTTTTGAATTGCACTGTATGTACTAACCTGACCCCAGATGCATCAGCTCCCTCACGACCTGAAGCTCACCTTTTCCATTCCCTCACTATCATACTTCAAGCTACACACCACGTACCCCCCCCACAGGATCGCAACCTACCTAGTAGCTAGATTCAGGCTCCCCCTTCATAACGGATCCATAAAATGATAGATTCAAAAGGTACGACTCTCATCCCAGAAGAGCACAGTTTCGGCTACCAGCCACTCCAACCGCCTTCAGAACATAGCAAATGTCGGAAGATTTTCACTCCTCTATTCTCTATTACTTGTAGCCCACATTCTCACATTCTCACTTCCTTATTTTCCCTCTCACCTCCACGACCCTACCACATAATTGCCAGCTAGCTAACTAGCATGCACTACAACCGAGTGACCCCCCATGTCCCTCCCCCCCATCCACCCATCCACCCATTATCTATCTAGCGGCAAGCAGGAACCCGCCTACAATGCCATACCATACCATACATCAACCCAACTTCAACCCCTCCCCCTCCCACATCACATCATATCATATCATATCATATCCACGGAAAGCTACTTTCGCTTTCCTAGTTCCCGTTCGGGGGGAGGTGCAGGTAGCCGGTGTGCTACGCAAGGGTTCATGACCCATTCCTATAAGGTGACACAGCTCTAGAACGCAAACCCCCGAAAGGAAGTAAGACGGCTCACCCATTTCGAACAATATATTGGAATATTAAGTGTTTTCATGCAGATTGGGGTTGTGTGAGAATACCTGAAAAAAATTAGCTGCCTTCTAATTGTGATACCGTACCTTTTCTCTTCTTTTAGAGTTCCAGCTCAGCCGTCAGGGTAGGAGCTAGACTTTGGATCTTAGGATTATTAGCTACTTTTAGACGTATATCTATATAATCGTTCATGAGGGGGGGGGCTGGCACTCGAAAAAGTATAAAATTTAGAATCGCCCATTTTTTAAATTTTTTTAAATTTTTTTCAGCGTTTTGGTATGTTTTGCTGGTAATAGGTACTGTACAGTGCAATGGTATCGACAATGAACCATGTCCAAGAACTATACTAATTAAGCTAAAATGCGTGTGAAAGTAAACGTGTAGTATGCTGCACCCGGTATTTGTCATTCCAACTCATGTAATATCATATCAAGTCATAGCGGCGCCCTTCATGCCAAATTACCGTACAGCAGAGTACTCAGCATGATCGTAACGGAGAGTAATGACTAACACCTTGCAAGCAAAAACAAAAAAAAGATGCCACCTCCTAGCAGCGTGGCCCGGAACCCCGGAAAAAGGGGGGGATGAAAGGGAGACGGGAAAAGCGTGATACCTTGGGGTCACTAAACAGGGACTGCATTCTCCACTTTTTTTTTTTTTCTGAGCAATGGGACTCCTAGAATCCGGGCACTTGCTCTTCACTTGTCTCTTCCACAAGGTTAACAAAAGCAAAATCAACAGGTGTGGCATCCATATCCCCCCCTCTTTTTATCTGTCCAGTTACATAACAAGAGAGTTACTAATTCTAAGACAATAACGATGCCGTAATGATAACAAGGAAAACAAAGACAACGACCCAACGAGTGCCCTTCACCAATTCCCCCACCCTATCCGTTATGAGAACCAGCGCCTGGCCGCGTTATGGCGTTCGACTGGCATGGAAGCTAAAACCTGAGCAGCTGAACCGCCGGCCATAGCCAGAAGGTTCTTAGTAGCGGCAACAACTCTTTCCGCAGTCTGACCTTGGATAGTCTCCGCATCAAGAGCTCTAACAACGTAGTCGAAAATTTGAGGAACGTTGCCGAGAACGGCGGCATTTTTTCTAGATACGGCGTTAGCAGAGCACCCAAACAGATTCTCACTAAACAACATACCCTTCAATCAACTGTACTAGGAACGAGTAGGCATATGGCGCAGCCTCATCATCGTTAACAATGGGCAAGGTTCCAACCCAGGCCTGAACAACAGCTTGTACGTCTCCCACTTTGCTGGAATTAAAGTGAAGAACTTTGGCAATGGAAGCGCAGGCGTTCTCGGTCGCAAAAACGTGATCGGACTCCCTACCTTGGGGGTGTCGAGTGACCTCGAAAAGCTTTGGAATTGTGGCTGCAACAAACTCGGAGAACATCGGGCCTCCATTCTTGGCGGCAATGCCGACACCATAGGCTGCAGCTTGCCGGTTGGCAGCAATCGGGTCAGACAGGCCGTTTACGAGTGGCTGAACAAAGTGGTTTTGATATTTCCAGGATTCGGGTCCGCAAAACTCCAGAACATCGTCCATAATACAGAGCGCCCATTGCCGTTGTGTAGGATCTGGATTATTTATGAAGGCGTCGTAAAATAGTAGCAATCGCTCCCAATGTGGCAGGAATGAGACACCCTGATGTTTGAAGATGGTGTGAAAGGACTTGTTCATGTCTGACAGCAGGGTTTGATCATCCTCAATGGCATATAAAGCGTCCTCATTATCCTCTCTTTCCTCCTCGGGCTTTTGAGCCTCTTCGAGGCGAAGCTGCACTCTCTGTTGATACTCCCGGAGAGCACCCTCTGCGGCATTGATGAAGGTAGACATAGCCTCTGCAGGCAAACAGCCCTGTCCAATCACCTCAACCGACTCATAGAAACACTGGTAAAGCTCGGCCAATGTGTCGACTGCTGGCTCGGTGGCTAGGACATCGAGTATTTTTCCGAGAGTTGGTTGCCAAATTTCCATTAACTTGGCGGAACCCGGACCATGGGCCTTCTTGATAGAGTTGAGTAGTTGAGGAACAAGTCGAGCGGAAGCAACCCGAACCGTATCATTGAAGAAAAAGCTCAACCCCGGGATAGCAATGTCCCTCATAACCGACTGGACGTATGGCTCAAATACAGCCTCTAGCTGTTGAGCGTAGATCACCAAAAGCTCAATTGCCATATATTTGTCATCCAAAGCTGATGTTTTGATTCCAATGTATTTTCCACGAACAGGAACAAGCTCCCATCCTTCCTCCTGCTCAATTTGTGCCACATGTTCATCATCTACCATGAAACGGATTAGTAAGTCAACCATAAATCAATGAAGCGGAACTATTACCATCAAGAAGTTGGACGTCTGCCTTAGCACTCGCGAGCTCTAGGAGAGGAGGCATGACAGCAGGGAGGTATGAAAGGAAATCATTGCCCATGACACGGCACATACGGCCCCAGCAATGGAGGAGGTATGACCCTTGTGGATCGTCAGGGTCGGTAACATTCTCTGTAGAGGCTTAGTATTTAAAGCGCAGAGAAAGGAAAAAATTACGAACGCTGAATACGGCCAAGAACCTGGACTAGTTGAACCGCATCATTACCAAGTCTCTCACGCCCTACTGCAAGTGCAATTAAGGTAGCACATTCCATAGCTTTTGCGTTAAGCAGACGAAGATCCTTCGACTCAGGGTCCTGAGGGCGATTCAAGACGTTGAATAACAAGGGCATCAAGGTATCATAGTACCTAGAAAACGCGACTTCCGCAGAATCGGCGATGGTAGCAATGGTAGAAAGTGCCTGCTCCTGGACGTAACGTTTCTGGTCATTATGTAATAGATCTAACAAATGTTGAAGTAAGTTATCAAGATATGGCTCAAGGACTTCCTTTTCGGCTTCCTCGCAGAAATTTACCAAAGCGGCGGCCGCATGCGATTGGACCCTGCCAGCAAGTAAATTAGTATTCAGAAGTGCCTCTGGCGAATTTTTGTCCCACCTTGGCTCAGGAGACTCAAGTACCGGTATTATATGAGTAAGAACGATGCTATGATATCTCTCTTGCATGATACCAGCAAAATCCGTGCTCATCTGGCCCAAAGCATTGCACCCGGCCCATCTCACTCGTGGGTGAGAATCTCTCAAGGCAGGAACAACCAGATCCAAGATCTTATCTAACTCGGCTTCCATCATATCCCTGCAACCTTCTGAGATAACCGAGATAGCCATTAGGGCGGCATGTCGATCACGCCATGCAGAAGAAGTCATCATTCTCGGAAGCCATTGGAAGGTGGGTGCAAGAAGAACAGATCCACCCAATTTGTTAGCAAGACGGTCCATACATTGCTCCCCGGCGACGTGGTTGAGATCGCTTTCGTCCATATCAAGCTGGAGAAAGGATCACCAAGTTAGCCACCTTAGCACAAAAACAGATATCCAACGTAAGGCACCTACATCATCAGATTCGTTCCATTCCGAAGCGTCATCATCGTCATTTCCTATATCCGTCATCAAGCTCAAACACTGCGTAACCATCTCAGAGGTGTAGAGCGGATCCTTTTTGCACATGTTAGGCGCATTATCCGCAAATGTAGCTAGCAATTCCAATGCGTTCTGCCTTGCGGAATCCGTCAAATCTTTATCCTGCACCACCGAAATTCCAAACTTGACAACATTGTTGAACAAGGGCTTGAACATCAGCGGGGCGACTTCGGCAAGGTCTATAAGGGCCATTAGTGCTCTCGAAAGATTATCTGAGTCCTGCGACTCCTTGATTGGCACCAAAATGTTGAGGATATGGGTAAGAAGTGGGTAAAACGCTTTTTGCGCCGCCTTTTTAATCGATCTGAAGAAGGCTGAAAATGCTTCCATCGCAGCAATCCTAACCCCCAAATCATCATCCCCGAACCCGGTCACAAATACCCCCTGGATAGCCTCACTATGCTGCTTCTCGATGATCCCGGGCGTCGTAGCAAATATCCTGAAAGCTGACTCTCGCTGGCCAGGATCTGGTTGTTTGCTGGCTAGGAAAAGAGCGAGCAAAAGGTCCGGCCATGACTCTTCTACAGTGGTAAAAAGATTGTCAGAACAAAGAGCTTTGTGAGGAGAAATTGAAACAAGTGAAAAATCGGCTCTGAATAGCCAATGGGCCGAGGCTCTAGTAATAATGGGCAGAGAACACATACCCGCATCACTCAGCTGTCTAGCCACCTCAGCTACGGCGTCGCCAGTCTTGTTTCTGGCGGCCTTGTCAGTTTCCTCTGAGAAGCAACTGAGCAAAACACTCCTAATGTAGACTTTAATATCGGGGGCCAATGATAGGAACAATTCACTAGGCTGATTATCCTTTGTTGATGCTTTACTGGCCATCCGCCGGAACAAGACGGCTGCAAAGGAACGTTTCTATGTACCGCTCCCAACCAAATGGGGGAAAAAATTAGCCCAACCACGAGGTAAAAAATAATAATTATGACTAAATAAGTCGCGAGAGACAAAAAAAAAACCGCCGACATGACCACACATCGCAATGTTCATGTTTCGGCTCGATGCAAGAAGAAAGAAGAAGAAAAACGAACCAGCTTCGGGGATCAAGTGGGGGAGGGGGGCGATTAGGAGGGGGGGTGGGATGATAAACTTACAGCAGGACTATCTGCCGCCCGCACTTGTTCCGCAAGACCAGAAAGTAGGAAGTCGGGTCTTGCCAGAATCCAATCGT
>Ga0307507_10007447_pt1 | contig 15916 bp, 4 predicted proteins | sample 7_EM_MG_FD_207223 | JGI IMG/M metagenome (GOLD analysis project Ga0307507, IMG submission 207223) | Populus trichocarpa ectomycorrhiza microbial communities from riparian zone in the Pacific Northwest, United States - 7_EM | ecosystem: Host-associated > Plants > Roots > Unclassified | place... | reverse complement strand
TCTTCTGCTTTCTCTACCTGTTTTCCTAATATATCTTCCCTACTTTAGGGTTATTGGTTCCTTCTCCTATAGGGCACCCTAGGGTCCCTCTATAGTTTGTTTAGGCGTGTCTTGATATACTTTATAATGTTAGAGTTGCGTTCCTTTTATACCCTTTGCATTACATCGGCTTCAATATATAGTTATAGGGGGGGAATATTAGCTTCCTTCTTAAGTAGTGCTATGGCCGTTCGCTTATACCCACCTGTTATACTCCTAAGGCAGGCTATTTGGACCTTTTGGAGTAGTTTAAGGAGTGATTTAGGGGGGCCTTTTTTAGTTTCTCTAGTGGCCTAAATGCTAGATCTATATATTATGGTTAGCCGGATAACTGCTATATATAGTAGGCGTGACCTCTGGAAGCATGGACCCTATATAGAATTAACGATCCTGGATATGGTAATATACTATACTTAGCCCTTACGGGCCGCTTGCGCCATATGTGTGCTCTACTAAAGCTTACTATCTACCCATACTCCTAATACCCTTAGGCCTTGAACCGGTTAACCCCTAAAGCCTTAGATATAGATTATATGCTAAAGATCTATAGATTAGTTACGTTTTCTTATAAAATGGATTAGCTGGTATTTCTCTAATAAGAATTAGACTCTATGTCGTCTTGCCTATTCTATATAGGTATTATAGGCTTTCTTTAGTGTCCTACAGTTCTCTGCGGCTGTTGGCCCATATATAATTAGGTTTATGTTATTGATAAAGCCTATCTCCTAAGTCGCCCCTTTCTTAAAGGTGTTAAGCAGGTTGCTTATAAAGAAGAGGAAGAGTATAGGCAATAGAGGTAATCCTTATGGTATTCCTGTTGTAACTATAATAGGGGGGCTCTAGTATCCGCTAAAGACTAGTAATGTTTCTTTCTGGCCTATAAATCCTTAAATAAATTGAATAATCCATTCTAGGAAGCCCTTTGCCCTAAGGATGTATAGGAGACACTTATAGGGTATATTGTTATAGGCGCCACTAATATCTAGGCTAAGTATTAATACTATAAGGTCCTTTCGTATAGCCCATGCAGTTTTAATAGTAGTAGCAAGTAGTGTAAGTGCTAATAGCGTTAAGCGATTCTTTCTTGCCCCTATTTAGCTTTGTGGTAGTAGGGCATATTCCTCTACCGTATCTATTATGTGGTCCGCTATAACCTTTTCTAAGATCTTACTTAGGGTGTTTTCTAAGGCAATAGGGCGGTAGCTTCCTGGGATTAAGTAGTCTGCTTTGCCTTCTTTTTATAAGATAACTGTCATTATAGATCTTCTGAGTCGCGGGTAGTAGCCTATTATAAAGTATACTTTGGCTACGTCTGCAAGCTAAGGTGCTATAAGTGGTCTATAGGTCTTTAGGGCTTTATTTAGGATCCTATCTAGTCCTAGTACTGTATTATTTAAAAGGCGGCTAATAGTTCTAGCCATTTCTTTAGTTATTATATCGCTGTTAACCCTTAGGCGAGTCACTGGTGTTTTACTAGTAATATTACTAAGGTCTGCTAGAGCCGGTTAAAGGAAAAATCTTTCTATAAGGATCTTTGCCTTCTTATTATTGTTGCTTGTGGCCTATAGTTCGCCTGCTCTTTGTAGGGGTAGTAGGTGTGGATCTTCTACTAGGCGTCCCGCCTTTTTCTTTACCTATTTTGCTATGGTCCAAAGGCCCTTATTATAGGGGAGACTTAGGTTAGTAGTGTATTTATTTATAAACCGTCTCCAGTTATTCCTTGCTTCTTTTCTTAGGGTATTCTTTAGCTGGTTTTTTGTGTCTTTATATCGTCTCTCGTCCTCAGAATCATGGCTGCTTGTGTATTTCCTCCTTGCTTGTCATTGGCCGGCTATAAGGGCCGCGCACTGTACGGACCATGCGTGTCGCGCATAGGGGCCTAGTTTTAAAACCGGGCAGTGCTCTTTTAGCCCGCTTTTAATTGCTGCCTAGATCCTTTTACTGGTCCCCTATATATCTGGATAGTTATAACTGCAATATCTAGGTTAACTGCCTGCTATAACCATAAGGCAAGGCTAATATTTTTGCTAATTATAAAGCATACGCGTATAGCTGCTTTTGGTTTATACAGGAGCTAGAATCCTTAGGGGCAGTATATTAATTATGTGTAGGTATTATAATACGGCTCTTATATAGCAAGAATATAATATTTCTCTGGGTCTAGACTGTCTAGTAGGGGCCTTACTAGACGGTGGTTCGTATTGCCATAGTTATACTGTATAATGGTTAAGTAGCGGACCCCTGGTAGGGGTCCTTTACCTCTCCTTTACTCCTTGCTTCTTCCGTTTCTACTTTCTCTAAAATATTCAGAACTTCTGTCTCCTGTGTTTACTCCCTAGCCACTACTTATTTTATATAGAGCTTTCTATTCCTGTGTCTTGTGTTTCTACTAGCCTTTCTAAATCTAAGTCTGTTATTGCCTCCGGTTCTTCCCCCATTCTCGCCGGTTGGCTATATACCCCTTATAAGCTAGCTGCGTGTGTTATATTTACCGCGTTAAATCTAATTCTTAATTGTCCCGGCCTTAAACTTACTATAGCCGTCTATGGGGGTCTTCCTACTGGGTGTCCTCTCCCTTGTGTTCTATATATCCCTTATATCCCTGTTTGGTTTGGTGATGTCATGTAGCGTCGCTTTTGGCCTGTTAAGGCTTAGGATGGCTAGCTTAGCCCCCTAGTATTAAAGGTAGGAAACGCTAGGAAGACACCTGTGTCCCCCTAGCTTATCGCCTGTTGTTTCTATTTGTATAACCTAGCGTATAGTTATTCCTGTAGCTGTTGAGCCCTTTCCTTCCGTCTCCTATATTTAATGCAGTCTTCTCTCTCCCACGCCTTATGTATGCTTTGGTGACAGTTCGCATATTTTGTTTGGTCTTGATTTGTATATTGTCTTATATTATAGGGGCCTGCATAGTGGCCGCAGCACACCTATACTGTGTATATGGATTGGGTGTGTCCCTATTATATATAGCGATAATATCGTTCTAGGTATAGTCTGTGGTTGTAGAGCCTTATGTTATATATAAGGCTATTTATAATTATTCCTTTTTAGATAAGGAGTTTTTGCATTCCTAGTGTATATACGCTAATAATAAGGGAGCTATACGTTTGTCTATTGTTTCCCTGGCGAGTTTTTAGCGCCCCTTATATCCTCTTATTGTTCTTATTATATGCTTAGTTTGTATTTTCCTATTAAAGCCATTAGATCTGGGTAATTACAAGTCCTAGTATAAGGCGTTCCATTTATTTTACTATCTCCTGTATAGTTGCTGTATTATCCGCCTGGCGTTCCCTTTCTACCCTAAGGCTTATGGGAACCAACAGGACTTTAACTGGGTAATCTTTATAAAGCACTTTTATGCTAATACGCTCTCCTAGCCTATCCCCTACCCTTACGGCCTGTTCCTTTACCTATTAGTCCTTTAGGGTGACTCTAATATCTCTACTCCTAAGGTGTTGGACTATAACGGCGTTATAGACCTCCTTATAAATCTCTATAAGAACTTCTGTTTCTAATTGTCCCTTAAGTTCCTCTACCTTTTCTATATTTGGTTGTATTATAATTATATACCCGGTTGTTGTCTTTAGGGGGGTAGGTTCCCTATACTATAGGAGCACAGCTATAGTAGCCTAGGTGCGGTTCGCCTATTAGGGGGGGTTTTGTTTATCTTTAATTTTATTTAGCCGTTAGAGGATTTAATTAAGGGTTTACTAGAGGGGCGCCTAAGGTTTGCTAAACTGGAGCCATTCTACTAGCTGTATTAGTTTGTAATAGCTAATAGATACTCCCCTATAGTTCCGGATATTAGACGCGTCTAATAGGCTTTATATTTTGTTAGATACCTTCTTAATTAGGGTATTTCCGCTTTCTAATATAGTATTCGCCCGTCCTTGTTGTTGTTATGGGGGGCCATTATTAGGTATGGGTCTGGCGGTCGCGCGTAACTGCGTACCACCGTCGTTCCACCTATACCTCCCCTGTGATGCATGCATCTCAGGGGATTATTAGGGTGTTTTTTAGGGTTCTTTTGGTTGGTTTGGTCTTTTTAGGCTAGGTGTAGCAAGAGCTCTAAAAGTAGTGTAATGCTTCTAATAACGTTATAAATATACATAAGCAGATTCGTGCCCTTGCAGCCAATTAAAAGGTTAATTGTCTTTAAGCCTAAAGCATATAAGAGACTCTAAAGGAGATCCTAGAAAGCCTTACTGCCTTATAAAATAGCCTAGCCTCCTCTTTATAAAGCCTTAGTTAACCTATTCGCTTAACTAAATATAATACACTAGAGAGTATGGACATGATAATAAAATAATTAAAGTCTGTTAAGCTCCCTAACTCTTAACCGCTATCTAACGGGATAGACCCTACTTTTAGAAATTAGAGAATTAAAGTATAAGGAAAGCCCTGCGTTAATTATAACTATTTTACCTTTAAAGAAGCTAAAATACTCTACCTCTTTAGTTAAACTATTGGGGATACCTAGTAATACCTTTAGGCTAAGTTTAAGGACAAGTTACCTGTTTGGTTTATATCTATTAATAAGATAATATAGTATCTGGCTGCTATTTATGTTAATCTAAATAAGGTACGGGATGCCCGTTACAACTATAACCGCCTAATAATAAAAACAAATTAATCCTTTGCCGAGTTCTAGACCTAATTCTTATACCTAGTAGGCAAAGGCTAGGTTCCCCTTAAGAACTACCGTTTAGACCTATATAATAAGCTAACGGTCTAACTATAAGAGAAGATTATAGTAGCCTTAGACGATCTACTAACCTACTAAAGACTTATAACCCGATATTTGTTGCTAGATTTAGAACTAAAATAAATTAATACCTGTTTTAATTAACTAAAGAGGCCCTATAATAACCGGAACCTATCCGCTATACTAATGGGAGCTAGCGTTAGAAGATAAACTATAACTACCCTTATACTAAAAGCGGTTATAACTACCTACCTATAAGCCTCGTCCGAATTACTATATACTACGCCTTTAGCCAATGCTTATCGCAACACCCTAATTAACCCTACTATGGTTACGTGCTTTAATTATAAAAGGGATAGTTGCTTTACCTTGTCCTGCCTAGAGCTAAAGGATATAGGTAATATTAAGGAGATAGAGGAAGAGGAAATATTTAATAAGTTAGGAAAAGAAAAACCCTAGGGAAAGACTCCCCCCTAAGGTACCCTATTAATCTTAAGGAGATTAATCTAAGTTAGCTAATATTAGCGACTCAGTCAATCAAGGCACGAGCACGGCAAGAGGGACGCGCAAGCCTGTATAATTGGTAGTCTATAAACGAGGATCCAAAGCTAGAGGAAGGAAGGGAGAAGAATAGCAGCGCTATATAAAGTTTTATGCGGTCCTCTAGTTACGTGAGCTCATGTAACTCGGCGTCTACTATAACGTCTACCATAATCTACCGTTTTCCACCAGCGCCGTAACATTACCCCCCCCTCCAAAAAAGCCTGCCCTCAGGCTTTGTATGTCCGTATTATGTCCGTGGGGTGTTCTTATCTATATGCTTAACAGGTAGCTTATTATCTTCGCTATACTAGCACTCCATCCACTTATCTAGATACTTCGGGGGTCCTAGCTTATTAGGGTATTAGTTATAGAATTCTTTAAGCTTTTAGGGGCAACCTATAAAGTTCTAAGCGGGGTACTAGGTTGGGTCTAGATCGTAACCTTTTTATTAAACACGGTATTTTAGCGTTCCTTATACTAGTTTACAGGCTAGTATTTTATTAACTTCCCATTCGTTATCGCCATTAACTTAAATCAGCAGTGGAGGCTTATTCTTTTATCTAGGTAGTGGGTTATTTGCAGCTTTCCGTAGCTTATCTAGTAAGAAAACAGGGTGGACTTTAATTAAGTCTAGGAGTTTAACCTTATATAAGTTGCCTTCTTTATTAAGGATCTTATATAGTCCTGCCATTTTATAGTCTAGCTTATAGCTAGGCCGTTCTGTCTTCTAGTTCTTTATTATAACCCAGACCTTGTCGCCTATGGTAAAGTCGGGCTTGCGCCTGTGCTTATTTGCCTGCTGTTCTATCGATTTTTAGGCCTTCTCTAGGTTTTTACGGGCTACCGTCTATGCTTCTTCCAAGCGTCTAGCATACTGCTGTGCTTCCTTATAAGATAGTTTTTTATGTACGGTCTATAGTCCTTCTAGTCTCTTCCAGTTAAAGCTTATATGGGGTAAGTATCCCATTTCTAGCTAAATAGGTGCAAACCCCGTAAAGTTATGGGGTAGGGTTGCCTGGGCGTAGTTTATTATAGATAGTAGTTCGCTCTAGTTATCCTAAAAGTAGTTAATAAAGGGCCGGAGTCTCTAGTCTAAGTATTAATTTATAATCTCCGTCTAACCATCTATTTGGGGGTGGTATACCGTAGAGAGCTTTAGCCTAATACCTAGGATCCGGGTAAACTCGTTCTAGAAGGCTAATATAAACTGCGGCCTATAGTCGGATATGATAGTATCTAGTGGTCCGTAAATTCGGTAGACATAGTAGATATACAGTTAGGCCGCCTCTTTAGCATTAATATTTTTATGACAGGGGATTAAGAACGGGCGCTTGCTAAAGCGGTTAACTAGGATTATAACCATATCATATCCGTTACGGTCTATAGGTAACTCGTGGAAGTCTATAGAGATATGCTACTAGGGGCGTTCTAGTATTAGGAGTGGCTTTAATAGCCCTAGGGTCTTGTCTTATGGAATTATAGACCTACGGCAGTCGTCGTAGTTCTATATATAGTGGTTAATATCCATAACCATTCCAGGCTAGTAGTAGCGGTCGCTAATGATTCTGCGGGTCTTATTTTTTCTAGGGTGGGCTGTAGAGACCTAAGTATATGCTTTAGTAATAAGCCAAGTCCATAAATTCTGTTCCTCTGCTACTACCAGCCGTTCCTAGTGCTTAAGTAGTCTGTTTTCAAGGGACTATAGGCTGGTAGCATCCTTTACCTTTTTACGGTACTCCTGTAGAGAAGGGGCCGTACGGTTTGCCTATAGTAGTTTATTAATAAGGTCAAGTTCCGTAGAGTTAATAGGGCATATCTTAGTATCTAAAGGGTCCGTATTTAGTTCTGCCTGTATCTGGGGGTTAAGGTGCTCTGGTCGTAGTAATACCTAGGTCTATAATAAGATCTTTACAGCCGCCTAGTTACCTAGGTCCTGTTCACGCCTTATAAGAGCATCCGCACGGTTCGTAGCGCCTAGTCTATACATAATTAAGAAGTTAAACTGAGATAGGATATCCGCCTAGCGTGCCTGCCGGGCCGTAAGGGCCTTAGTTATTATAAAGTATTCTAGGGCCTTATAATCCGAAACTACCTTAATAGGCTTAGGGGTCCCCTCTAGCTGTGCACGCTAGTGCTAAAAGCTAGAGATAATAGCCAGCATTTCTTTGTTATGGATATAGTAGTTCAGCTCGGCATCTATTATAGTCTTCAAATAGTATGTAATAGGGTGCTATTCTCCGTCTAGTTACTTCTAGGAAAAAACACCAGCTATTACACCGTCTAAGGCATTAGTTTTTAGTATTAAGGGCCGTTCTAGGTTAAAGTGGGCAAGTAGGGGAGCCAATACTAGCCGCTTTTTAAGCTCATTAAAGGCCTGCATATATATAGCGTTAAAGTGGAATGGCTGGTCTTTCCTAGTAAGGCGGTTAAGAGGCCAGGCGATCCTGCTATAGTTCTTAATAAAGTATTAATAGAAGTTACAGAAACCTAAAAATAATTATACCCCCTTTACAGTCCATGGGGGTGTCCACTGGTTAATTACAGCCATTTTCTCTAGGTCGGCCTTAATTCCATCTATACTAATAATAAAACCTAGGTACTTTATACGCTTAATACTAAATTCTAACTTCTTAATATTGGCCTGGAGACCAGCCTCGCGGAGCCATTATAGGACTTTATAGACGTGCTCCTTGTATTCCAGCTCGTTCTTAGAGTAAATTATAATATTATCTAGGTAGGCCGTATAGAAGTCGTCAAGGTAGTTAAAGAGTACATTATTTATGTACCGCTGGTACGTAGCTGGTCCATTAGTTAGTCTAAAAGGGAGTACCTTATATTTATACGTTCTGTAATGGGTTTAAAATATAGTAAGCTCCTTAGACCTAGGGTCTATCCCAATTTAATAGAAGGCCTGGCGGATATCGAGCTTTATAAAAACCCTAGCTCTACTTATTCAGGCAAGAGTCTCATTAAGTAAGGGTAGCGGATAGCGGTACTTGCGGGTTATGTTATTTAGCTTATAGTAGTTAATACAGAAGCGCAGTCCTCTATTGGGCTTTTTGGCAAAGAGAATAGGCGAGTTAAAAGGGGCTTGGCTAGGCTTAATAAAGCCCTTATTAAGGTTGTCAATAAGGTACTACTTTATGGCCTGCAATTCGGCGATAGACTGTAGGTAGAGAGGGCTAAAGCTAAGGGTGCTTCCCTTGCCTTAATTGATCTCGATCTTATGGTTATATAGTCAGTAAGGCGGAAGTATATCTAATGCTGCCTTAGAGAATACGTCCTTGAATTTCTAGTGTTAATTAGGCAGTTTTTGTTCTACTAGTTCCTTATCCATAAGCTCGCTTTCCTATCCGCTAAGCTCACTTTTCTTTTTCTTAAGCATTTAATCAATTTTGTACAGGCTAGTCGTAAAGGTAATAGTATCAGGCTAAACTAAGTTCCGGTAGAATCCTGCAGCGCCAATATAGCAGATATCGACTGGTGGGAGGTCCGCAGGTTTCTTTACATACGCTCGTCGGGCCATATCTTGCGGTATAGGGTGTATAGTCTTCCTTAGCTCACGTTCCATTTTCCGTAAGTTATCCTTCCTGTCTATCAGCTTAGTATGGCGTCCAATATCCCTGGTTTTCCTTTAGGGCTGCGTAGGGCCTAGGTTCTCTGTGGGGGGCTTAGCTAGGTTACTACTAACTTCCTAGGTCTCTAATGCGGATAGCGTGACATACACAGTCTGGGGGCGGCGTAGTATACGGATCCGTTAAGGATTAAGACGTATATCCTTCTCAAAGGCCTAGTCTCTGTGTTACGGACGCTTTAAGTACGATGTTACGACTACTTGGGGAAGAGTCGCAGGAAGCTAGTTGGTTGATACAGGCACGATCCAGGATGGATCCGGTAGAGCCATGTGACGAGGAATGGTAACCGAAGTCACGTGGTGTGCTCTGTAAGGTCTATGAGGTCTGTAAGGTCTGTCACGTACCTCACGTACCTCACGTACCTCACGTACAAGAGAGGATTTCTTAGGAGTATGGTTGTGTATTTAAAGGACCTTAGTCCCTACCGTAGATAGTTCTCTCCTTGTAGTGAATCTCAGAATATAATTGGAGTTAATCTGTTGGGCAACTACTCCACCAGTTGTTATTATGTTGTTGATTTGTTCTGTTGGTAGGGGGGGGTTAGGGCATCCACAGGAGCTTCCTCACGTGATAGCTTCGCTTGTTGTATATATTCTCATCCTTTGTGACTGCTCCACGACATGGAGTCCTCACACCACCATACACCTGCATCCCCGTGTGACATGTTTTTACCTACATACCTAGCCTAATAATAGGACCTACCGTAGTTCTTGCTATAAGGTTCCGTTACACTCTGCGCATAGCATTGGCCTAGTAAATAGTATTAATCTAGGGCCGTATGAGGTTTTCTATTGTAATGCTGATTTCTTTTATAAAGGAAGGGGTTAGGGGTAGGGTTTCAGGCTAGATAAGCCGTCTATTTTGTACGTCAAGCTGTAAGCCTAGATAGGCTAGCCATTTTCTCCCTATAATTATATCGTGGCTCCCAAGGTCCGTAATAAGAAAGGGGACGTTATACTACCTTCGTCTATTAACGCGGAGGTGAATCCGTAAGATAGTCGTAATAGGTGGCCCTATTCGTCCGTTATACCCGCGAATAGGAATTGGTTTGGGCAGTTCTTTAAGGGGTACATTTAAAAAGTTAGCCAGCTTTACGGCACACTAGGTGTCTATTAAGGCAAAGGCATTTACTCTAGAGTCAGCTAAAGCAGAGGTTAAAACTTGATATCCATTATAGAATAAAGTATAAGGGATAGTGCAGCTTCTTCTATTAACTAGCTGACCCAGATTAATATATAATATGTTAATCCCTTTTAACCCTAGAGAGGAGTCTTTCTCTAGGGTTCCTCTTTTTCTAACTCTGCCTCTGCGCTATTCTTCTGGATTAGTAGGACCTTATCCTTTTTCGCATTCGTTAGGTATTTAGCTGCACGGTGACCCTTTTAACCGCATATAAAGCAAGCTCCTTGGTCGCTAAGGGCCTGTCTACGGGGGTCGCTATACGAAGGCCGAGTATACGCTGGAGTCACGGCAGGACTAGCTGCACGGCTCGCCACTAGGTTAACGGCAGGCGGTATAGTCGGTGCTGCAAGGGCTGCAGATCTTACTGGGGCATTGCGGCCTGTTCTTATAGTACTTATGTTCTGGTTGGCGGAGCTTCTAGCCTTGTACCGCTCGGCACGTGCCTTAATTCGATGGAGGCCCTGGTTAATAGCTAGGCATTGGTCCGTAAGTTCCTTTAGCGTCTATACAGTAGTATAAACCGGCAGTACGGCGCGCTGTAGGTCCAGGGTAAGCTTGTTAAAGAGGTCTAGCATTAGATCTTCCTAGGGGATTTAGGCCTGTCCAGCTAGGTGTAAAAAGCGGGTCTAGAAAACCAAGAAGGTTTCTATTGTTTTTATTATTAGGCTTTTATAATTAAGACGGGCATTCTGTACCTTGAAGGGATCCTTATAAATAGAAAATAGGTAATCGATTATCTCTTCTTTAAAGAGGAAGAGGTCTGCTAAGTTCTAGGCGTATTAGACTTGCTAACAATCAAGCGGACCCAATTGAGATTAATTAATTGATTGCTTATAAGCAATCAATCAATCAATCTAAGGAGGCTTAAAATTTGGAATTAATTAATCTGCTAAGGCCCTAATTGATTAATTGATTGCATATTAATTGCATATTTATATAGGTGGTAGATATGAGGTTCGTAATAGACTTTAATATTACAGTCTTAATTTTATTCGTAGGGCTAAGTGCAAATATAGCAAACAGTCCACTTTAGGCAACTACTAGACCTATTTAAAACGTTTTTCCGCCCTAAATCAATACCAAATATACCTTTATATCGCCCTTAATTTCTACCTTAATATATTTCTTTATTAATTAACTTAACTACCGTATATCTAACCCTTGTTCCTTACTATTATAATAAGCCAGGACCTCACTAAGTTAAACCTGTGTGTGGCTGACACTCTCTAACCTAAAACTCCTACATTGGCACTCTCCAAAGTCGCTATACCAGCCGACGATGTACCTGAAATCGATGCTGGCGGTAATATTAATAACTACAACGGTATTAACTGGAAGCGCCTCCCGGATCTATAAAAGCCTTATTATAGCTCTAAGCGGATACCTAGCTAGATATTTAAATATGGCTACTAATACTAAAGTCGCGTTAATATAAATCAAATCGTCTTTATCTGCAAATACTGCCATACCCATAAAATCATTGACTGCGGCGGGGCTGGCTAATATGATATTACTAGAGCGACCTTAGCAGCTGCTGGACATCTTAAAGCTAACACCAGAGGCCACGGCTATGATAAGAATGGAAAGATAACCTTTAAGAGTAAGAAGCGCTAGAGAACAGTCCTTAAAAGCCTCCAGGTGGAGGGCTATAAAGTATTATAGGCCGTCGCGAATGAGCTAATTGGTGGCTTTAACGCGACTCAATTTAGGCAATTAGCCATTAATTGGCTTATTAAAAACACCTACCCCCTCCACGAGTTTAAAACCCCTGCCTTCCGCAATCTAATTACTGCGGCCAACCCTAAGGCCGAGCGTGTTCTATGGCGAAATTACTAGTCGGTAGCAGATTATATTATAGCCGAATATTAAGCCTTTTTGCCCTTAGTTTGGAAGGAGCTTGTAAGCGCAAACTTACTAGTTTATATCTTATTTAACGGCTGGACGACTCAGAACGGTAAACACGCTCTTATAGGTATATATATTTACTATTTGAACCAGGGAGGGCGTGTAGTTAACTATTTAATTGCCCTTCTAGAGCAGATTGGTTGCCACTCTGGTATTAATTATGCAGAAGTCGTTGGGAATACATTGGATAGCTTTAATATTAGTAAGAAACGGCTTGGCTACTTTGTTATAGATAACGCTTTAAATAACGATACTGCGCTTAACACTCTCACCGTTAAATATAGCTTTATTAAAGAATATAAACGAACTCGCTATGCCTACCACGTCCTTAATCTCGTCGCTCAGTTAATTATATGGGGCAAGGATAAGGAGTCGTTTGAAAATAGCGACGAGAATATACCAGTAAGTCGCTCCTATATAGAGTACGCCGGTTATATAAGCAACTCACTAAAATCTACTAGGAGGAAGAGCAGTTTCTTACTAAGTGGCGCAAAGAAGGCCCTTTTAGCATACTCTGCGATCTTATTAACTCTATTAACACCCCTTAGCTTAATTAACTATTTAAATCGTTCTAGCGCGATAAGAACAAGCGTCTTTGCTAGCTAAACTTTAAGATTAAGCAACTAGTCAAGCCCGTTAAGATTAGGTGGAACAGCTACTATAAAGCCTTTATACGCGCGGCCGAACTCCAAGAGCTGTTAAATACCTTTACTTAGTATCAAATTAATAGATATAAGAAGGAAGTTGTATTGCTATAAGCTTGGGGCAAGCCTCTACCTAACGCGCGCCTCTATATTAAAGTTGGCGGCCTTAATACAAATAACTAGCAGATTATTAACGACTATATTAATATCCTTCGCTTAATTAGTGAAGCCATAGGCCTTCTAGAGGGTAGAGGCAAGGCTGGCCGCCACGGTGCTATTTAGGAGGTTATACCTACATTTAATTGGCTGCTTAAGGTGTTTGAGGAAAGGAAGGATAGACTTATAGAGGCAACTTTAGAGGATTATCCTACCTAGGAAGCTATGGAAGATTACGCTAAGATCAATATTAACCTTAGGTGGAAGAAGCTGTTGGCCTACTTTAAGAAGCTTAATGAGACGCTGGCTTATTATACAGCAGTTCTACTATATCCTCACCTCAAGCGCTTCTGCTATAATGCTTGGCGCGATAAACCACAGTGGTTAATTAACGGCGACGCTATATTTAAGAGGCTTTGGAAATCGTATAAAAAGCAATTGATTATATTATCTACTAATCCCCCCCCTTTAAAGCGCGTACGAGCTTCCTCCGGCCGCGAGGACCATATTGCTGCATATACTGGAGTAACTACACCTGGCGAGACTCATGATGATGAATATAAGCGCTAGAAGCTCCTTGATCCACTTCTAAAAGAATACCCCTTGGCGGATAATCTAATTCAATACTGGCTACTGCATCAACTAGAGTTTCCACGGCTTACTTAGTTTGCCCTTGATATCCTTACTATTCCAGCAGCCAGCACTAACTGTGAATAAGTCTTTAGTAAGGCTAGTGATCTACTTAAACCTTATAGATTAAAGATAAGTCCAAATATGATCGCGGCAATTTAATGTAGGCGCTTCTGGAAGCGTATAAGGGTTAAAAAGGTCATTAAACCAATAAGTAAGTAGATTAATTCATCTTGGGGCAGTATCTGACGATTCGGCAGGTGCTTCTTCCACTCCTACGTCTACTTTACGAGTCTTAACACCATGCCAAGACTCAGATATAGACTCTCCCTCTATATAAGCTGCCTCATCGGCCACCCCTACGGCGACTCCAACGATTGATATATCATAATTGGCAAGATTTCAGCTACTGGAGGACCTTTTTGGGCAACAATCTGCTATGGAGCGAAGCTATGTTAAAATTTGCATATATTACATAATCTATACAATTAATCAATTAATTTGCAATTAATCAGCTCGGATTTAGGCAAACAATCAATCAATTAATTAAGAGGCCACTAAAATAGGCAATCAATCAAGCGGAAGGGTCGTTAGATTGATTAATTGATTATTAGCAAGTCTAGGCGTATCGCGGACGTAGGTGCGTCTGTGCGTCACCGCTGGTGCGGCCGAAGACGTATGCTATTTTAGCTTGGGTATTAGGAAAGTGGTCCGTATTAACTTTAAGCTTGTCCTGTAATTAAAGCTTCCAGTTATCAAATGTAGGGTTGGTTCCGTCTGTAAGTAATGGGGGGTCTACGACCTTCGCGGGCCGTGACGATGCTAATGCCGTACATTAGGCTAGGGCCTTGAGGACCATAGCAAGTCTGTCCAATAAGTCAACACTGGATGCAGGGGTGTCCCTAGCTTTAAGCAGCTCTCAAAGCCGTTTAATTTCGGCATTGGCTGCTATAAGCTCCTGCTAGGGGTTTAAGACGTTAACTATTTCACTATTAGAGGTATTCGAGGGTTTTACAGCTGCTTTGCTAGCTGCTGTGTTTCTTGGCATAGTGGTAGGGGTATTAGGTAATTTCCAGTGTTTATTTATTTTCTAGGGGTTCTGGTCCGTGCGTGTTCTATTCTTAGGTTTCGCGTTCTGTTTATGTTCTTTTAGTTCTATCCTGTGTCCTTATAGTCCTGGTGATGTCCTTAGGGTCCTGTTCTGTGTCCTTATAGATATATTTAAGTTCCTTCTTAGGAAGAAAGAGTAGAGATAAGCTTTAGATAATGTTAGCGACTTAGTCAATTAAGGCACAAGCACGGCAAGAGGGACGCGCAAGCCTGTACAATTGGTAGTCTATAAACAAGAATCCAAAGCTAGAGAAAGGAAGGGAGAAGAATAGCAGCGCCGTACGAAGTTTTATGCGGTCCTCTAGTTACGTGAGCTTACGTAACTCGGCGTCTACCATAACGTCTATTATAATCCACCGTTTTCCACCAGCGCCGTAACAGCTAATAGGTAGAAAACACTTTACGGTTCTATATATAGTATCTTAAAATAGATATAGAGTTAATATAACTACCCTTATTAATACTAGAGCAAATGGCTTTGCCTTTATAAATACTGCTTATATAAATAACGTTGCTAAGTTCTTAAATATAAATGCTACCCAACTAGAGAAGCCTATTTAAGTAAAAGGCTATAACGGCTAAGCCAGTAAGCCAGTTACCCATGTCTTAAAGCTATATATTGCTATTAATAGACGGCGCTAATTTGGTATCCCTTTCTATATCCTAGACCTAGGGTCCTATAATATAATCCTTAGCCAGAAATAGATGTTTTACTTTAATATTTAGTTAAACGTTTAATAAAGATAGTTTGTTTAGCTAGAGAATAGACCGAAACTACCTTCCTTTATTAGAGAGATTTAAACCAACTATAAGATACTAGCCGTAAGGGCTGACCCTATCTACTAGTAGGATATTAGAGACCGTAACCTAGCCTTTACCTAAGAAGATGCCTACCGCAAGGCTAGTAGAAACTCTATACTAATAAAGATACTTTCTTAAAGTAATACATTTAAAGAGGACTCTATATATAGAAGCGGGATAGAAAGCGGCGTAGATAATATATCCCTTTGTGTGGCAAAACGGACTTTTCGTATTGGGCGCTTTGGGCGCTCCTGCCTGGGTTAGCATGCTGCAGGCACCCTAGCTAGCGTGATTTTATTAGCAAGCCTCACCAAAACGCGTCAATATTGCGATGCCGATGAGATACTGCAGCAGGCCACCACCAAAAACAGCTCTATATTTTTTTAATGAAGTTGGGCAAAAAGTCGCGATATATGACGTTATGGCTGTAGGTTTCCGCCCTTCCTCCATTAACCAGCTGCTGATTATATAGGAAAATCCTCTATTAGAGTCCTCCCCCAAATTGCTGCTACCTACCCACTTTATATGCGTTCTTGACGTTAACGAGGATAAGCCAGTGAAGGACC
>Ga0307507_10007446_pt1 | contig 15919 bp, 16 predicted proteins | sample 7_EM_MG_FD_207223 | JGI IMG/M metagenome (GOLD analysis project Ga0307507, IMG submission 207223) | Populus trichocarpa ectomycorrhiza microbial communities from riparian zone in the Pacific Northwest, United States - 7_EM | ecosystem: Host-associated > Plants > Roots > Unclassified | place... | reverse complement strand
GCAAGAAATGAAACACATTTCATAATGTTTGCCCTGTCTTTCTCATTTCATAATAACACCAGGCAGTGTCCAAAAAGTTGTGCAGGCACTTGCCTGTATTTTATCATAAAAGTGGTAGGTACCACTCGTGGAGGCTCAAATGCTGTTGATGAATGCTGCAGCACCGTTAATGAGGGTTGTGAGGCTGTTGGCGATGATGATGTTCTTGTAGGCTCTCATGTCACCGACGTGGGCTGCGAAGCCATGGATAGAGCTGATGTCTTTGTGCATGCTTTGGTTATCCTCATGGCCTGTGAAACCATTGACAGAGGCGATGTCCTTGCAGGCTCTTGTGTTCTTGACATGGGCCACAAAACCGTGAATGGGGGCGAGGTCTTGGTGAACTGTTCTCCCTCTACTACACTTCCCATCTCCCCAGTAACCTGCTCATTGAGCCCCACAACCTTCACATTACCCTTCAACTTCCCCAGTTCCTTTGTATCACTAGCGTGAGTTGAAGTCAAGCCACATAAGCAGGGAGCAGCAACTTGAATTGTTCTGTCTGGCAGCACCCAGACTTCGGCCAAATGATCCTCGATGATCCATGGAAGAGGAGCTGGGACCCAAAGGCTTGCTGATGATGGTGCTGGAGTGGTCAAAAGGGGAGTGGGTCTGCTGTTGCACAACATTGATGACAGACATTGTACATTGCCAACCATTCCCATGGTTGGCAATGTTGGTGCCTTGGGCTGTATTTGTTTGTCTAACAAGCTGGGGCTCAGTTGGCAGGTTTCTGGGGGTGAATGGAGGGCATTGGGCATCCATGATGATATACTGCCCTTGTGTTTGGTTGTGGGAGCCATTTTTGATGGTGAAGTTTTCAAGAGCTCATTTGGTGAGTTGCATAGCCATTGACAAGAAGTTGAAGAGGAATTGGTGGTGGAAGGAGATTGAGGGGGATTAAGCTGGCATATCGACAAAGGTGAATGGCTTCCCTTGCTCAACATGAGAACACTTGGCTGTGTTCTCAACAATTGTTCCCTGGAACAATTTTTGAGTTGATGGAAGGTCAGTGGTAAGGACGAACATCGTCGCTTTGAGGAAAAGGATGTGGAAGGGCATGAACGATGAGACCCCAGATATTAGTGGAGGTCGCATGCCAGAGCAGGAGGAGAGGTCGAAGGCTCATCACAGCTTGACGACGATGTAAACCCTGAGTTGTTGACTGCAATCGGTGATGGTGATGCTCCTGGCAACAGTCATTCATCTTGACAAGGTTGAAAATTGTCCAAAGGAGGATATGCCAAATTGATGTTGACTGATTGTTGTTGGACAGGATGAATTGTAACATGTAAAGGGACAAAGGGCCGTGATTGGGTTTTTGGCTGTTGTTTTTGGGTGGCCAAATGGAAATGAAGCGGAATGGATGAGAGGGAGTGATGAACATATTGTTTCTTTGAGAAAAAACAAGTTGATGACTGTGGAATCACATTGGCGAGTGAGTGTGGAAACAAGGTGGTAGAACCCTGATGTAGAATATCAGTGGGATTGGAGATGTCAGGAGCCCTTGATATGGACCATGAAGCTGTTGATGGAGATGATGTCTCTGCAGGCTTCATAATGAATCCACTGGTAGCTTCTATTTGAAGGGAAGTCAGTTGAACAGGGTAAGAGCAAGAACATGACACCTCGGTGGCCCCTGCTCCTTCCACTGCAGCTTCTATCTCCCTGGCAGCCTGCTCATCAATCCCAAAAGCCTTTGCATTGCTCTTCAAATCCCTCAGTTCCCTCGCTTTGCTAGTGTGAACTAGAGTCAAGCCATGCAGTCGTTGAGTGGCAATACTATGGTCTGGCGGCACAAAGACTTCATTCAGATGAATTTTGTCAGTCAGTGGAGGGCATGACTTGAGAGGGGTGACTGAGGGCTGACCATTTGATGTAATCCGAGTGTGATGCGACTCAGAGGGCCATGGTGTTGTGTCAAGGTTATGAGATGGAGTGGGAGGTGAAATTAAAGGGATATCATGCAGTGGTGATGACGGATCAATTGAGCACTCTGGCATGGTTGGAAAGTGTCCAAGCTGAGATTGTTTGAATAAAATTTGAATGGTTGTCATTGGAAAGGAGAAATGGTGGAGTAGCCGACATGTGAAGGTCCGAAACGTTGTGGTTCAAGTTGGGCTTTTGAATGTCGACGTCATTGGGTGGTTGCGAGAGAATGGCATGGGGTAGGTAGAGCTGAGTGCCTAGCATGTCTCTTTGGGGGAAGACGAGCAGAACATCGAGAAACTGTGTTGGTGAATGAATGCGGAAGCAGCATTGAAGACCCTCGATGGAATGTAGGAGTGGAGTTGAAGGTGTATGGGACCATTGATGTTGACCACAGTGCCATTGATGGAGACGACATCCTTGAAGGCCTCATAGTGGGTCCTCTGGTGACTCCTGCTTGAATAGGAGTCAGTTGAACCCAGTGTGAATGCGCACTGAACACCCCAGTAATCTCTGCTTGCTCCACTGCAACTTCTATATCCCTGGTAGATGGGTCCTTAACTCCCACTATCTTTGTGTTGTTCTTCAAATCCTCCAATCCCTTTGCATCATTAGTAGGAGCAGGAGTCAAGGTGCATGAGCGCTGAATGGCGCTAGGCCAGTTCGGTGGTGGAAAGACCTCATTCGAGCAGATTTTGTGGATCTGTGGAACCTGCGACTTGAGGGTGATATTAGAGAGTTGACAGTTCGACGGAATTTGGATGGAGTGCAACCCAGAGGGCGTAGGTGTTGTGTTGGGATTCAAAGGTGAGGCACGGCCTTCTTTGACCCCTGTGAGATCAGTTTTTGATGGCATTAATTGTGAGTGGTCACTGTGCATGTTGAGTGGTAGATGTTGTGATTCTAACAGACAGCATGAGGAGTGAGGAGTCAGTGAATTGAATGTAGATGTGGATGTGGTCGATGATGTGGGTATAGTGATATTCTCGCCTGCTAATGAACTGCGGTATTGCATCTCATATTTCACCAGATTCTCCTGAGCAAGAGTTAGTCATCTAGATAACCCCATCCAAGCTGCATGTATTTGCCCAATGTCTGAGGACTCTCTCAGAATAGTCAAAAAGGTGTCCTTAGGATCAACCTTAAAGTAAGAACATCTCTCCGGAATTAGGTTTGAGGTTCTCTCCAGGAATATTTGCAACTCGTTCACTACTTGAGCGACATCATCCATTAGCGAAGGATGTATGGCATAAGCCCTTTGTGCACCCCTTAGCTCTATGATCTCATTCTTAAGTAGAGATTTCTTAGAAGAGAGATTAACTGCCCATTGGAAAGTAGAGATATCACCATCGCTAGTCTCTTTATATTGCGATACTAGCCACACCATGGAAGAACCTTCGTAACCTCTCTCTGCTTCTGGTTGGAAAATTCAGATAGAGGTTGATTCTATGGTGAAACTCATATTTGTGTTGTTGCTCTTGTTGAGAGGGGATATCATTGATGAAGTAGACAATTCGCTGGGCTGATGTAACCAGGACCCAGATCTAAGCGAGATGGGCACAGGAGTTTTGAATTCCAACTCTCAATAGGAGCCAGGTATGTTGTCTGATTCTGAGGAAGGGATTAAGGGTTGGAAGCTTAAAGAAGCTGAAGATGTTGCGGCTATGGATTGAGGAAGGAAATGATGATGTTTGAATCCAACTGCTCGACCTGTTAACAAGGGTTTCCCTCTAGCCATCAAGGGAAAGTTGTTCTGCGACTAATTGTACGTCCTAGGCTCCTTGCTGTTACTTGAAATTTGAGAAGGAGTCAACAAGGTTTTTGATTTCGAGGGTAATGGAGTAATGGACTTTTTGATAACAAGCTGAGGGGAGCTCTAGTAGATTTAGATAGAGGAGAAGATCACAAATGATCACATGGAGTACAACAACTTAACAAGAAGGGAGAGCAGCCTTAGAAGGTTTCCGAGACCTTGATCCTTCTGATTGTCTCTCTTTCACTTCTACTGTAGACACCTCTTCTCCAATCGTGTCTAAGCCGGCCAGGCTGTCATTGGATCCCACAGTGTCCACCTTTGTGGGGACCTATTCGAGGTGCAATGTCTAGTTATGCAACTCAAGTACAACGACAAGGAGTATCTGGCAAGCTTATTGTGGTAAGGTTGATGCAATGGTGTGAAGACCTCCAAAGAGAATCTAATCTGAGTCTTAGGAGTCGATCTCAATACACGAGTAGCTACTGATGCTCTGGAAAGCCACAAGCATAGTCATACTCTCCTTTCCCAGAATGCCACAGAAAGGTGCAGAGAGATCTTCAACAGAAGATTGAAGGGAAATGAGAAGTATTCAGCTTAGGAGAGTCACAAGCTCTCCACAGTAAGTCACTATGCTACTGACCTTAATACAATATCCCAGTCACGCAAGTAGTCAAGTCATGAGTACGATGCTCAAGGGCTGCAAGCCGTTGAAGGAATGATGGTAAGAAAAGATAGATTGTTCACGTGTGTGACAAAGAGGTATGTACTCAAATGTGACTACTGTGACTGTGTGATGACTGGACTTCCTGAAGCAGCATATGAATAAGGTAGCCTTGGATTGGAAATATTGTAAGGAAGGGAATATGAGAGCCTATAGGCTTAGCTTTTCATGTCCTATTACACTTCCCAGAGGTCAGCAAGCAAAGCATTGATGTATGAAATAACATAATCCTTCTTTTCCTCATTGCTAGTGATACCACTGTGAAGGAATAAGGCTTCCAACTGGCGGAAGAAACACGAAAGTTCAGAGGGACAATCAGGATGAAATGTAGGAGCACCACGATCTCCTTTAAGAGGCATCAAGGGTTTGACAGTAGTGGAAGCGTCACTGTGATCGGACATGGCTAATTGTTGTGCCGTCAAAGGGGTAGAATGTGGTAGCAAAGGTTGTATAGGTGATAAAGGTGAAGGTAGATCTGATAATTCAAATAGTGGTGTGATAGGAGATGAAAGGTGGTTATGACATGCAACAGATTTGGGGACAGATTCGAAGAATGGGGAAGTGTTGTCGAGGTTATCAGGATTCTGAAAGGAACAGATCAATTCATCCCTAAGGGTATTGAAATTTGTTTGACGGGTTCGAGAAGGCACAATGAAAAGAACCCCTTGCGGTGGGCTCCAATATGATGGGCCTACAATGCACTAGATATGTATGGAAAGTCCAATACACACCAATCCTGTAGAAAGAAAACCTTCGGAATATATTGGCGTTGCAATGGGAGGCTCTGAAAGTACAAGAGGGAGTTCCCTGGCTTTCTCAAAACAAGCTATGAAGTGTAGACACAACCCCTAATAAGGTAGAGTGCATCTGAAGGAAGATGGGGAAGCAGGAGAACGTTAGGGACAATAAACGTGAAACAAATATTCGGTTGGTGTATAATGCGAATGTTACGAGTGCACATGGTGTGCAAGATGATGGCGAAGGTTACAATGGAATGCTGAATTGATTATCAGCCAGAGACGAGATGTGAATCGAGGGGTGAAGTATGACTTGTTATTTCGAAACTATTGTGCTACTACAAGTACATGGGCATACAAATATTCGAAAATATTCAGAGAAAGAAATATGAAAGATAGGAACAAAAATGTAAAGATCCGAAACATGAAACACAAAAGAAATAAGAAGAAAGCAAGAGAAATGCGAAAGGAGAAATAAATAAAAAAGGAAATGAATAAGAAACAAATAAGTACCAATTAATTCGGAGAATGGAGACTAGGGATGGCTGTGCTTGGCGATTGATCTGAGGTCAATGCTAAACTTCAAAAGGTTGCAGACAAAGAGGCTGGATTGATGGGAATGGGTAAATGCCGGAGTGTGTGCCTGTGCATAGTTTCGCACAATAGAAATCTTTGGAGATGTGTACCAATGCATCTGGAGTGCTGAGGAAGTGAAATGGGGAATATCCGAAGGTCCTTGAAGATCCTATAAACGGTCTGTGGGGCATGTGTGAATAATACCGAATATTCGGGGCAAGTGAGCTTTGGGTAGGAATAATATTCGGAGATGTAGGATGGTGCACCAAAAGCTTCAAGGAGGCAATAGGATATGGGTGTGCATGCCTGCGAAGGTTCTTCAAATGTGTTGTAGCACATGGGTAGCTTGTGTCGAATATTTGGAAGTGCATTGATGCTTGATGCGTAGACATGTGATACAATATTTGGAGATGGTGGTCATGTGTGCTGGATATTCAGACCTTGAGAATGTTAAAGTATTGAAGACATCCAAATGATGCTGAAGACCTCCGAAGGTTTGTGAAATTGAATAAGATCATGGGGGACATGTGTGGTGTGAAGGTCCAGGAATATTCGCATAAGTGTAGGAATATGTGAAATGCTGAATCCACATGTGTAGAACCAGTGCGTACTCATCACCGTGATGTTGGTGATTTTTCATACAAGTCCTAGCAGGACCCCTGAAAATCCTGCTAAATGATAGATACCAAAATTGCCGATTTCCAGATTCTAGTCTGTTCCAATTTTGGTGAAGTCTGTCCGGATTTTATCTAGCCTAAGTTAAAATTTCGAAAATTTGTCTGGACTATGTATCTAGCCTTATTTAGAGCCAAAATTTGTCCAGAATGTGGTATCTGGCCTCCAGAGTGCTTAAATTTGAATAAAATGGTGGAATGTGGCCAAAATACCAAGCTATGCATCATCCTCAGCTGTTTCTTTTTTCCTGAAGGCCTTCATTGCCTTTTTCAGCTGTTCCTTCCCCTTTTTCAAATCATTGAAGAGCACCATATTGATGGGAGAGAGCTTGAATCTGCTGTTGTTGATTTTCAATTTGCTTTCAATGGTCAGGTATTCAGAAGGGTGAGAAAATTTGTTGGTGGGAGCAGGACATGTTGGAATAAGTACTTGAAGCAATGTGGTTGGCTCCAGAATGGAGCAGAAGTGGGCACTGTGACTGCTGTGTTCGAAGACCTGAAGAACAATCTGTGAAAGCGGCAATGTTACTTGTGATGGCTGCAGGTTCATGCCTGCCATGCTTTGCCATTGTCTTTTGATACATGACAATGACTATGTATAGTATTAGAATGAGAAAGATTCCAAATACCTTGTCCAATGTGCAGCTTGTCATTGACCATGTTTACAGTGTAGTCACCTTTGACAAGGTTTCAGTGTGTGGTAATCCAAGCACTTGATGGGTTTTTCTTGTAGAACAGGTCATGTTCGAAGGCATTCTGTACCATGAAAAGTAATGTGTAGGGTTTATTGCACATTTGATGCCACATTAGTTCCAATTTATTACTCGGTACCTGATTGCACATTGGAAAAATAAAAATAAAAAGTTGACCACAGGGTTCGAACCACAGACTACATACATTCAAAATGATTGACGTACTTAGTATTATCCACTGCACCAAGCAACCATATATGTCTGCTTAGGTATCTAGCCTGTCAATCTTCTTGCAAACCTGTCCAGATTCCATATCTAGCATTTTGCTGATTTTGTCAAAAACCTGTCCAGTTTGTGTCTAGCCTAGCACCCTCATTTTGAAAATTTCTGTCCGGATCGGTATCTACCATTTAGCAGGATTTTCGGGGGTCCTGTCCTAGTGCCAGAGGCCGAGAAGCAGAACTAGTGCCCCTGGGCACTGAGCACTGAGCGCTCAATGATGCTAGTTAGTTTAGTCTGTAGATAATATCAATCATGATTCAAATTGTGGAGTCTAATAACCCCACCTGTTTGTCTCCAGTGTTCTCTACAGACTTGTTTTGCAGAAAATCCCCCATATTGACTCCTATGTAAAACAATAATGAATCCTCCAAACATGACTGTAACATAATATGGACATGAAGATGGAATACATTGGCAATGTGTAGGAGCTCTGAGCAAAACTATCAACTGGAGGAACCAAATAGCATCCAACCCCAATCAAGAACCTACCTATTTCTCGCCCCTTTGTAGCCTTTCCTTGGTTTCCTAGAGTTCTGTGGTAATGCAGACATCTTGGACACGTAGCTGAGAGAGAGGGAAAGCAGAGAGAGTAAGATAAGCCAGAAAAAAAACAGATTTCTGACTTGGTAAACAGTTTCATACAAGGGCTATGTGACATAGGACAAGTGTGACATTTCACACAAATTGACAATTGAATGAAATGGGACAGTAATGATTTCAGCTGTTCAACGAAGGTTTATGTAAAGGCACCTTACTTAAACCCAAAGCAATGTTGTTATCCAATACATCTTGAGTAAGGGTTGATAGCATTTCCTTCCAGACATCCTCGGCAGGTGTAGGGGTAAAGGAACAGAGGAAGGTGCATTGGTTCCAGGTATCTGGTGGGGATTCTTCCCTGCCTGTGGAATCCAAGGACTCTTCAGACTTTGGGCCTGACTTCAAGTTGGCCATAATCCCTCATAATTCCAGGTATATTCAACAGATAGCTGCATGCTATCAGCAGTTAGTGATAGGGTCGCAGGCTCCCTTGAGATGTTATGATGCCAACATCACCAACACTGACACCCATCTGTTGATAAGAGGGAGGGAGCCAATGAAGGGGCTGGGGTGCCCAGAGCAGACAGCCATGCCTTTTGAGCAGTAGATGGTGCTGGTATTGAGCGATTGGAGATTCCTTGTCTTCAGTTAGAGTGTGGCCTATGCTACCTTGAGTAAAAATTCCTTGATGAGGTGGAGCCACCATTCAATACAAGCACTGGTACCCACCTAGATCTGGCAAAGAGGCTGAAGACCTTGACTGGCAGACAGTGCCACAGGGTTTGGGTGGCCAATCAATGGGCCAAAATACGATGACAAGGCCCACCAAACTGATTAATTGCCTGGGGCTACTTGCATTCTGCTAGTGAGCATTCAGTCAGAACTGTCACCGAGCACATCGTCCTGGTGGAGTTCAGAATGAAGTCCTATGCCTTGGGAAGTTGGAACAATCTCTTGTGAGTTGAGGGTGCCATTCCACTCATACACTCACCTGGATTTAGTGGGGAGGATGGATGTGCCAACAGGTTTGGGTTGCCAGTTGATGAATCAAAATGTGACAAGGGCCTCCCATTTGTCTGCGTACCCATATCTGTGCAAGAATTTGGTTAGCAACTACATTTGGTCTACATAGCCAAAAGTCCAGGTCTACAGGGACCTACATATATTGAGGACAGGGCTGTTCAAGTTATGATCTCCCTGCAGAGTTGCTGAACCTTCCCCTGGATATCATTGTCGATTGAGACTCATGGAAAAGATGAGAAGATAAGCTGGTGAAGTTCCCTTGCTCTCCCAGGTCCCCCACATTGGGCCCAGGTATCATATTTGTGGGAATATAAAAGGAAAAAGAGTAAAATTCTCAAAAAGGAAAGGAGAAAAAGGAAAAAGGAGGGATTTATTAGTACTGTGAGACTTTCCTATGATAAAAAAAATCCAAAAAATCTCCAGAAAATAGGTTGTGCACTATATCCATAAGTGACAAGTATTTGCCTGTCTTACAGAAGTTTTGGGACACAGTGTCAAATCTGTCTGCCAAGAACTGTTTCAGCTGTCATACAGATGCTGCATATAAGAATAATATTTTCCAATTATCAATCAATAATCAACTGCCAAAAAAAAACCTAGCCTGTGTGATGCTTTGTCAATGCATAGAAGGCAATCACAGAGTCCAAATTGAGCCCAAAACATCCAATCAGTGAAGATTGATTAAAATCCAAATCCTTTGTCTTACCAATGATCTCACAAAGTCAGTAATTGATTTTCAAAAACCTTCAAAAATGAACTCAACCTTCATGCATCAGTTCTTTGGCATTTTAGTTTCCATGGGTTTCTCCACCTGAGAAACCCCTCAAAACCAGAAAAAAACAGGAAACAAAGAAACATGGAAACCTGGTAATCAAAATGTTCCAAAAGACTACACCAAATCAAATGATTTCTATACAAATTTTCCTTTTGAGGTAAGAAACCATGAAAACCTGGAAACTATTTTGCCATTTTGCTGATGATCCATATGTTTCAAACACTTATAGAACCTCTCAAAGGTCAGAAAAAGCTAATATAGAGAAAAACATTTTTGGATAGTCAGGCAAACAGTCATTAAAGTGGTTTATAAAGTATGTAAGAATGACGACTAGCTTTAAAATGACCTCAATAACATTATATGAATTGATCATTTCAAAAAATATTTAATGTTTTCTACTCTTTTGGGCACCACTTGACACTTTATTTCTTTTCTCAGCCAAAGGTTATCCAAAATTCACAGATATTGGGTCATTTTGAAGGGGTAAATTAAGGCTGAAAAGCTACCAGTCCAGACTGGTCTTCTAGTTTTTTTTTCAACCTTAGGGCTGGACTTCAAGTCATTTTGCAAAAATAAGCCAATTTGTAAAATAAAATTTCCTTAAAGCTGCTACATATTTCCTACCTTCATGCAAAATTTAGAAAAGAATGAAAATGTTCTGAATACAGTGAATCTCTGTTAAAATGAGGTGTTTTGCAGATTTAGCCAAAAACTACCCCTATGAATGGTACACCTGTTTTTCAAGTATTATTCAATAAAAACACATTCAAATCTTCTGAAACTTAGAGGATGCATAAGGTTTGAATTATTACAGTTTTGTGTGCAATTTTTATAACAAGAAATCATTCCATTGAATTTAAATTTAGTTTTTAAGAATTTTCTGTATCATTGAATGGTGAATGATTGTGCTTTTGAGGTAATTCCTGGAATATTTTGCTGATTTGGGGTATTAATATGCAGTGTAGGAGAAAGTGGTAATTCTTTTGAGATTACTGATGTATCTACATAGAGGCTGTGGCAGGAGAAGAAGTCAAAAACATCGAAAATGCAAAATATGAGTGAGGTGTGAGAACTATTTACCAGAATTGGTAGCAGCTGCTGTCAATTTCTGTTTACAGATTTTTTTGATAGCAGCTGCTATGGGCCACAGGTATGAGAACTCTGCCCCACACTGACATTTTGAACATCACCAAAACCCTTTTAAGGTAATCAACACAGCCACACAGACATCAAACTGACAGTCTTGTCTCGAAGTCAGTATGGTTCATCAACTTAGAAGATAGTCATTGAATTTAAAGGTTTTCAGTGCTAGAAAAATGTAAATTAGTTTACATTACCTTAAAATGAATATATACCAGAATTTTGAAGTAAATAAACGAATTTAACACCCATTTTAAATTTATCATGTATCACTTATATTATATTTTAGATTCTTCCATTCTCAACCAATCCCATCTCACATCCACTGGATGGCTCTGTACACATACAGGAGACCTATTGCTTTGGATACCACCTTGGCATCAATCAGGCCTACAATGGCAACCAAGACAACACCTTGTCATTGCAAACTATACTGCCAAGCTTGTTTTTGATGAATTTGTATCTGGAACTGACTGGCAGTTGTGCAAGAGTTTTTCATAGGAGGTTTCCAGTGGTTGAATGTCATTCAGTCTTTTACAAGTATAACTATAATTACTGTGGCCCTTGGCTTTTAAAATACCAGAATTGCAGATGGATAGAGTAGGTGATGACTTATATCTTACCTTGTTTTCTTCATCTGATATACTGAAAAAATCTTAAAATGTCTATATTTGACTTGTATGTGAAGCTCTAAGTCTGCAATTATATGTACTATATAGCTACATATGTATTACTTTAGGATAGAGGGAAACATGTTTCCAGAGATATGAAAAATATATTCAAGAAAAGACAGGGAAAGATTTGTCACAAAAATCTTGACCCTGAGAAGCACTGTAAGATGATCCAGTTATAGGCCTGTTTGTTGCATTGAGGTAGGAGACACCAGGAACCAGTACCCTTATATAAGCACCAAGAGCACCAAAATCTTGCCTTTCAAAAAAAAAGAATTGTGGTTTTGTGAATAATTGAGAGCTGTACAATAAAAAATTACAATGAAAGTGGTGGGGGTAAGTATGAAAACCAGAATGAAATGGTATGAATTTATATGAAAAGTTTTATGAAAGCTCTGAAATGTTATAACATGACCCTGTGGCCTTGTCTAAACAAGCCTAACAGGGCAGTTAGTAGGAATCACCCAACAACACTGAGAGCCCCAATGATGCAAAGACACCATGGATGATGGTGGGAGCTGATGGGCCAATGAGACAGAATAACCCTACATTGCTGGGTGAGCTGATGTGAGTCTAGCTATCAAGGTAAAGAAGGGTTGGCCAAAGACATTAGGCTCAACCTTGGGAGCCAATGTACTGACTTTGCCAAGTCAGCTGAGGGCCCTACATTCTGGTTAATGGGTTGGCCAGCAGAATACAAATCAGCTGCCCCAGTCAAATATTAATATTCTGGACCCAGCTAAAACATGCCAGGCCAGGCATATACCCCCAACTGAACTTACAACCCAATATTTGATGCTGATTCCACACCACAATATGCCCAAGCCCCACCTGACTTAAACATGCCAGTCCAATATTTGATACTGATCCCACACTGTCCACCTGATGTAAACATGCTGGTCAAATCTCATACAATAGAACAAGCCCCACCAAACACAACTGACCAAAATATCCCTACAGTATTTCTTACTGATCCCACACTGCCTCACTGGGCATAGACCAAGCCCCCACCCTACATAAACATGCCAGTGCAACATTTGATACTGATTCTGGTACAAAGTATGTTGGGCATATAGACCAAGCTCTCCCAATGTAAACATGCTGGTCCAATCTGACAGAAGCCCCACCAAACACAATGAACCAAGATATCCCAATCCCACACTGCCTCACCAGACATAGAACATAAACATGCTGGTCCAAAATTTGATACCAATCCCAGTATAAAGCTGTACCATAACCAAGTTTTTAACATTGACTCTGAGGGAGCCCAATCCAACATACAATGCTGGGTATAACAAAAAGTGAAATGTACCAGCTGTTACTTCTGACCAAACTTGCATTCTGATGTTGACTTGACTCAGTGGTTAAGGCTGATGAGGGCACAAGCTTTGTCCAGTACTGGGTTCAAGTCCCAGTCAAGTCATAACTCACTATTATGATTTGCTTTTAACAGCCCAAGGCTGACAATTGCAGCAGGTTTATGGTTCAGTCCCAGGTTCCAATCAAGTAAATATATCCTCCACAATTTGTTTTTAACATATTATATAATATAAGAAAAGCACACACTCAAGGAATCAAACACTTCACCTTGGGAACACAGCCACAACAACAATGATGGACACTCAACTGTTGCACCACAAAGGCTTTGTTATGTAGATATATGTTATGCTATACATACCAACTGTTTAAGCCCTTTCCTAGAAAGGACATTGGCAAATTCTGCAAGTGGGAATTCTGCCAAAACCATCAACCACAACCTTCCACATCACCACCATCATCAGCCAAACCCATGGGACATGATGATGACAATGTGGCATCATCTGACAGTGATGACACATGATGTCATCACTGTCCACAGTGAGTCAGTCCATCCACATCCTCCTTCCTCACTTTGACATGGCTTCCAGGTGCCACGTCGCTGACAGCGACATGACAACCAAATGACAAACAATGATGGAATTGCCATTCATCGTTGGCCATTTTCAATGCAACAAATGGTGAGTACTCCCAGCCCAATCCACCTAACGTGACCCACCAACAGACAACAACACAACAACAACAACAATGGACAATGGCCCAGCACCACCCCACAAATGACAACAATGGCCTAGCACCACCCCACAAATGACAACAACAGCCCAGCACCACCCCACGAACAGCAAACATGGCCCAGCACCACCACCCACAAAACAGTGCCCACAAACAAAGACAACAGCCAAACACCACCCCACAAACAACAATGGCCCAGCACCACCCCATGAATGGCGAACACAGCCCAGCACCACCCCACCAACAGCGACAACAGCCCACTACCAGCACCCACCAACAGTGACAATGGCCCACCCCCACCTACCACCAATGGCAACAATGGTTCACCACCACACACACCCATGAATGGCAACACGGCCCACCACCAGCACCTACCAACAGCAATGACACCCTACCAACAACAAACATGGCCCACCACAACCCCCTACCAACAGCAAACAGGGCCCACCACAACCCCATACCAACAGCAAACACAACCCACCACCTCCCCCTACCAACAGTGAGGACAGCCCAGCACCAGCACCCACATGGCACACCCCACCCCATGAACAGCAAACAGCACCCACCATCTTTGATGACAGCCCACCTCCAGCACCCACCAACTGCAAGGACAGCCCATCACCACCCCCCGACAAATGGCAACAACAGCCTGGCACAGTTCAATGTAGTTTATGTTAGTTAGTATGTATGCAATCACTTGTATTTTCTTCAAATTTAGTTAGAATCCAATTACTTTCAAAAATTGTTGAACTCCAGTAGGATTCCTACTGGAGTCCTAGTGGATTCTGGGATTCTTACTGGACTCCTAACAAATCCAATAGGACTCCAGTAGGAATAGGTGGAGGAGTGAAAAGCACTGGCTCAGCTCAACAGCTTGACAGCTCCAAGCTGAGCCATTTGCATCACTAACCACTCATGTGTTCATCCACATGCCCACTGGCAACACAAGCAATTTTACAGTAACACAACAGTGTTTATGCCAACCCATCCTCATGTATTATATACAGTTCATAATATTAAAAATCTATATTTTTTTTGCAACAGGCCTGCAATCAAAAGGGTGAGGGGCTGAGCACAGCAAGGCACCACACTAGTACCTTAATAAATGGCCAGATAGTGTGATAGGCATACACAGAAACATTCTGATAGAACAATACCACCTTATAAAAGGTCCCCATCATGTACCAAAAAATGTGCATAAGGCTATCAGATGGAACAAAAAAGATCCAATGCTTGAGCCTGATATAGAATTTTTACAATGGCAAGTTGTTGTAAAAAAATAATAACAATAAAAATTCTGTTGTCTCACAAATTAACAAAGAATATGTAGCTGCCAAAGGTTCTACTTCAGTAAAAATTAACCCAGTAAAAAGAAATATTGAAGAGGTGGAATCTGATGTTTTTGACATTTTGCCTGCATCAAAGAAGTTTCAAGAAAGAACACCTCAAGAAGCAGGCACCTCTCAAATAATACAACTTAGACACCCAAAATGTTTTATTTGGAGTAACAACAGCTGTGTGTAATCATGGCAATGATTACTACAGTTCCCATACTGTATCATATATAGGATGCACTGGCTGAGAATATAACTTCTCAGTTATTCTGCCTTTTGGCTTAGGTAGTTCTTTGTGCATCCTAGGGACTGCTTACACTGTGCATTTGATGCTGTTTTGTCTATTTTCCATGAGATATGGGAAAGTGACCACACTTTGTGGGTGGGTACATTGAGAGAACTAAATACTCATTTTATGGATATGTTGATTTTAGGATTTGAGAAACATTCTTGTGTAGTGTTGCTGTGGCTCAGCTAGCTGAGAGCTGGCTCATGTAAGCCAGCTAAATTTCCTTAAGTGGCTCAGCTTGGCTTTTAGCTGACTCAAAGCCAGCTCAAGCCAACACATAATTTTCAAAGTGATGTGACTATAAATCTGGGTAAATTAGATACTGTCTACCTAATAGATACACAATGTAATGTATATTTCGAGCATAGAACTATGAGAGAAACTCTAGGGTATTGAAAATAAACAGAAATTAGCAAAAAACAAGGCAGGGTGTGAGATAGCATGGTAATTGGAGTACATATGGCTGTCATTTCCTTGGCCCCTTCAAATACAACTAGAATACATTGTAAATGAGCCTTTAATGATGAAAAAAGGTGGAGAACTGACTGGGATACAGTTTAACCCCCCTCAATGATACGGAGTGTAACCATACACTCCTAAAAATGCGAATTTTAGCATTTTTACCAATAAATCCCTGTAGTAGCACTTAATACAAATTACATGATCATAAGGATCAATGGACAAGCCCTGTCCAG
>Ga0307507_10007445_pt1 | contig 15920 bp, 6 predicted proteins | sample 7_EM_MG_FD_207223 | JGI IMG/M metagenome (GOLD analysis project Ga0307507, IMG submission 207223) | Populus trichocarpa ectomycorrhiza microbial communities from riparian zone in the Pacific Northwest, United States - 7_EM | ecosystem: Host-associated > Plants > Roots > Unclassified | place... | reverse complement strand
TGTCATAATTTGAGCCCGATTCAATAATTAGATCTAAAATTATGGCTATTTTTATCTGATTGTGCATTTGACGCGTCCAAGCTTCTTCGTGGGCTTTGTCTTGTCTATCTATCTGGTTCATAAACATATTTGCAACACGTTCCATGTTAATTCCATGAACTTGTGAAAAACTTGACCTCGAGTCAACATCAAATTCTAGATATAATGGCTCATCATCATAATAAAGATAAAATCAAAACATTAAAGGTTATGGAAATACTTACATTTTCTAGTAGATCAATAATAAAAGCATTGTTATTATTATTCTTTATTATGGTGTAAGGATCATATTTCTTATGATGCAGCTTACTATGCATCCTTACCAATAATATCTATTTACGTAAAAACACCATCACCATATCTCTTTCCTTTAATACTTTAGCACGACAATGTCTATCGGCAACCTCATTACATTTGGCATTGGTTTTCATCAATTTTCGCCTTATTTTATCCAACGTAGCTAAAACATCTATAGTCATCTTCTCGACAACAATGATATATCCAGTGCCCTTTTAAACTGGTATGAGATTAAGTACATAACTAGAACATTGTAAATACATAATCTCGGATGGTGATTATTAATGGCATCATGCTAAATATTGTTGTAAGCAAGAGGATGAATACATGAGTGGTATTGAGGTATGACACAACATATCATCACACCAAACCCGATGCAAGTTCATTCATGCCAAAACATGGAATATGAGCAACATGCATAATGGATTCAAAATATTATAAGTATTTCATATATTTTATAGTTAATATGTGATGTTAAAAGTGTTTTATTTATGGGTTAATAATTGTATTTGCTGAACATTGGGTTGGCAATTTGTTACGTGATAATAGAGAAGTCGTTACTTATCTTCATAAGATGGAAGATAAAACATCTCATTGCTTCGACTTATGCCGCACTACATTTGAGATGCTTAGAGAGACATTATATTTGGATGATGCCTTATTGAAGGATGAGACGACTCACACATTAAGAAGTCGTGTTATTGATGAACTGGCCCAATAACTCGTTATCGTAGACATAAATAAACTAGGTTATATGTGGAGAGTATAATTATGTTGTGTTATTTCTTTAGTTATGCATTTGTATTTTGTATATTTTTATGAATTTTATTATACTTCTGTATTTGTTTTGGACTTATCAAGTTGAGATTTTAACATTGTCTTCCATATTATGAACATTCAAACTAATTTTAGACAAGTAAGTAGAACTTAAAGTCATAAATTTACAAGTAAACAAGCGATTAATAACAACAAGTTTTTATAATTACAAAGTATGCATTTGTAGGTTAACAAAAATGATGACATTTATAGGTGAAAGAATGTGGCGCATTGTTATATTGCGTTATTGCAAAGATCAATCATTGTTATGATAAATGAGAAAAAACAATATTAAAATATTTCATCAATGTAAAGAAATTTTATTGCCATTTTTTGTTTTTTTAACCTAACAATAACCTATCCATTTTGGTTTTGTGATTTTGGGTTTGAATTTAGTGTTACTTGTGTTTAGGGATTATGAGTTTGTATTTAGGATTTGGGTTTTGGATTTAAGACTTTTGAGTTTAAGGTTAGTAATTATAAGTTTAGGTTTTGGAATTAAGAGTTTAGGATATATGGTGGGGATTATAGATTCGGGCATGAATTTAAGAGTTTAGGTTTATGGTTATGGATTATGGGTTTGGGTTTTAGATTTAAGAGTTTGGGAAGATTTTAGGTTTAGGATTTGAGTTTAAAAATTTATGATTTAGGATTATAGTAAGTGCTTATGGTTGAGGATTATGGGCTTGTGATTTGTATTTAAAGTTAATTTAGGGTTATGATAGTTTTGGGTTTGCATTTGGGGTTAATTTAAGGTTATGATAGTTTAGGGTTTGTGTTTGGATTAAATTAGGGTTAGGGTAGTTTAAGGTTTGTATTTAGGATTAATTTTGGATTTCGATTAAAGATGTAAATCTCATTTGCATGTTTTATATAGAGATGTGAATGGGATTCACATGTTTAAGTGAAAGACGTGGATGTGTTTTGCATCTTTGATTAAACTGTGTTATTTTTCTAATACTTTTCTTCCCTATGTTATCTTGCTAAAACTTTTGTCCAAGTGTGTTAAAAAGGAAAAATATCCTTAGCTAAAAGGGTCTTACATGACTTCTCTTATACATGGTTGTGTCTAATGTGTTATTGTTGTGTCTAATCACATTCAACATCATCATTTGTGTTTTATTTTTAAGTTCCCAGACTTTAAGGATTTTCTATCGAATTGCAAAATTTAGATTTTTTTCTAAAATTAGCACAATTTTGAAAAATATATTTGTAAAATAACACAATTCGGTGTTGCTCGCCCATTCAAAATGAGAAAAGTTAAGTTCTCACATATGGAAAGTGCGAGAACTCAGGAAAATTTTGTTAAATAGGTTGCAAAAATTACAATGAAGAGAGAGGAGAGGGAAAAAAATGAATGAATGAGATCCCAGAATCACATTGAAGCTCTAATTATGATACCAAAAAAATTCAGCAACAATGATCGTAATAAACTGCACTTGTCGTTCAAATGCAAATAAACCACCAATAATCTTTGGACGACAAGTGTAACCCACTATATTACCATTGGTGATGTACTTTAGTATTATTGAATTTATTTTGTAGAGATTTTTCTGATGATAGTCCTAACCAGAGTTTATGTGTGCCTTCAAGATGTTTTTATCTCTCTCTCTCATTGTAATTCTTGTAGCCTATTTAACAGTTTTTTTTAGTTTTTAAAAGGAATTGAATTCTTTGCATTTTAGAAGGGCATCCAATATATGTTATTTTGTAAAAAATAAAAAATAAGCTGTGTTATTTTGTATATATTTTATCAATCCTAAATTCAGTGTTATAATTGTATTACAAGTTTTTAGAAATATAAAAAATTTATTTATGTTATTTCTCTTTTACCTGATTATCATTAAATGTTTATTTTGAGGGAGCAATAAGAAGCAGAAGAAAAGTGAGTGCAAGGGTGTAATAATTATATTTTGATATTATATTTATCTAAAGGACTGCCGAGCAGCATATATGGCACGATTGGGAAAACCCATGGTGATGAGCAATACATTCCTTGACCTTTTGAAAGAAACATACTCCATCAGTTCCTACATTAGTGTCTTATTTTCCTTCCTTTTTTTTTTTAACAATACAAATTTAAATGTCTACTGAAAAGTGATAATATAGCAGTGTATGATATTAAAATATTAAAAATATATTTAAAAAAATTAATTTATAATATTATCACATAAAAAAACATAAAAAATAATTTAAATAAAAAAATAATTTTTTTAAAAAACACACTCGGAATAAATATCTCACGTAACTTCTGTAATTTATACCTAGAATTTGTTTGGCAGTGTGGTTGCGGTTGTTTTTTAAATAATTTTTCATGCTAAAATATATATCAATGATATTTTTTTATTTTTTAAAAATTAGTTTTGATATCAGCATACAAAACAATTTAAAATATAAAAAATATATTAAATTTTAATAAAATATTTTAGTAAATTTTTGAATTTTCTAGAAACGCGCACCGCGTTGACAAACGGTGTCTCCTAAAAAGAAAATGGAAATGTAAATACCCTTTGGTGAAATACCCTTTAGGACATTTGATCCAGAACGGAGAGAGTCTATAATTGGTTGTGAGCTATCAAAATTCAAAACAAGGCCTGCCCAATCAATCAATCAATCAATCAATTTCGTAGCTTGTCTTTGATGTTGCTTGTTTCGAATCTGCATTTTATGTCAGAGGTGATGTAAAAGCAGTGTTTTATATTATAATTGCAATTGTTTTTTTATTTTATTTTTAAATATATAAAAATTTTATAAAAATAATTTAAAATAAAAAAAATCAGTTTTTTTTCTTAAAGACACGGTGATACCGGAAAAGCAAACATTGAAACAGACAGGAGAGAAAAAGCTTGTGAACAATTTGACGGGTTGTGGCGGTTTTCAATTAAATACACACAGGGTTTGGTTTCTTTTTTTTTCATGATTTGATTAAGATTAGCAATCGGACGTCGATATGATATTTGTCCTCTTTCCATCACAAGTGATAAGTTCTTGTCTACAGTTCTGCTGGTTCATGAACTTTTGATATTATGGTGAGATAGAGTTTTCAACTTTTCTTTAGAGACAATACTATTGGCTAGGAATTTCTGACTGGGACCAGAGGCTAGAAAACTACCATGACCTCAAAATTTAGAAAGAGATGATTATGGGAACAGAGAGGCTAGAAAACCTAGGCAGGGAACTTAGCTGAAAATGGTAAGCATTCATTAAAATGTCTCTTGTTGATTAATCACGAGTTTTAACTTCTTAACGAATATTAAATTATAATTTAGAGGGTGCTTTAGTCCCGGATCTATGGAAGTTAGTCCGATAACACCTTCTTTGTTAAACATAATAAATAACGATGACGTCAAATCCACAATAAATAGAGATGAAAGACGGCCAGTACAGTTATAAATCAACTTGGCTATGATCTTAGAGGTGAGGTTTTTAATCTTCTCAATCTTGTTTTCGAAATAGACTCACCACATGCAGGACGCAAGAAAACAGAGATTTCTCAATCAGAACATGATTTTCTAGTGTGGAATAAAAGCAGTGGCATAACCTATCTAGTGCTTATCCATCCAAAGGCCGTTCATATGCAACTTCATCTTGACTAAGCCTTTCTAACGAATATCTTCATGATCTCATCATCCTCAAAATAAGGTCCCTCCTCCCCCTCTCTCGAGGAACCTTACGGTTGAGCCTCTATATAATTTAGGCCTCTGCTCTCTCTTCCTTCTCATATTCAATAGAGTTACTTTGGTTCGAGAAATAGGACAGAAATGGAAAGCTCCTTTGTAGGCCTTGCTCTAGCGGCTATTCTCGTTACCCAATTCTCTACCCCAGTAAACTCTTCATGCTCAGCCACTAGACCCTCACCAAGAAACATAAGATATATCAAAACATCATGTTATGATACCACACTCTATCCTAAATTATGCTACCACACCCTTGCAATCTATGCAAGCACAATCAAAACAAACCCTAAACTACTAGCTAATACTGCCCTTCATGTGAGCCTTAAAAGCACCAACTCGACATCAAGGTTGATGAAAAGGGCGTCCAAGACTCCTGGTCTGGATCCTAGAGTGCATGCGGCCATGTTGGATTGTGTAGAGGAGGTTGGTGATGCAGTATATGAGCTTCAAAGGTCTATTGAAGAGATGGATCATGCTGGTGGGTCAAATTTTTCTATGGTAATGAATGATGTAGAAACGTGGGTTAGTGCAGCATTAACAGATGATGATACCTGCATGGATGGATTTGCTGAAGGGGCTGTTAATAAAAAAGTGAAGACCACTGTTAAGAGACATCTAGGAAGAATTGCACGTTTGACTAGTAATGCTTTGGCTCTTGTCAATAGATATGCTTCAACTAAAGCTAACTTACCTTAACTCCTTCTTCTGTCTCCCTCTATTGGAAATTGTAAGGAATCCAATCCTAAGCCAGCAAAGCTCGTGCATACAGTAAAATTTAGCCTGAATTATCTTGTTTTCTGCATTTTCTCAGGATACTTGTTTTCAATAGATACTTGGCAAGTATGGTTTCGGCTTATATTCTATACAATAGTTATTTTGAGTTCAATTTCCCCAAAAGTCAATTGGGATGCTGTACAAGTCGGGTTTGGTTTCAGTTTCTTTCGTGCCCTCTGGTCGGAAACCAGCAAGCATGTTATTGGACTGCACTCTGTACAGGAAATACTTTCTTATGTGACCCATGCCGCGGGTAATGTATTTTTTTTAATAAAAAAAATTAGATATACTAGCTTTTTCAACATGTTTTTAACATAAAAAATTCTAAATATAAATAAAAAAAAAACAAGCATGTAATTAAAAAAATCAGAATTATTTGTGTAAATAAATAAATAAATAATATTATTAATGATAATTAAAATTAAAATTAAAAAAATCAAAAAATATGTGTAAATCAAGATATATATTTGATCTCATAATATGAAATATTTACTCGATTGTGCTTATTGAATTTATTTATTAAAATTATTTGCACACATAAAATTGATTGAATAAAATAAAAGAGAAAATTATGGAGCATATATTAGAAATATCATATAAAAATAAATATTTTTTGAAATTTAAAAATAAAATTCATCTATATAGAACATAAAAAAAATATAAATGAATAAGAATAGTATATTCAAAAATTAAATACATACAAAAAAATTTAATAAAAACCTCTATTCAAAAAAGACTAAATAAACTAAATAAAAAATAGTAAAGGAAGGATATTAATTTAAACATAAATTAAAAAATTATTTTTAAAAAAGATATTTTTAAACAAGATATTAATTAAAATAAAATAAAACCAACAATAGTCTAGGTACGGCAAGAGCATTTAAAAGAAATAGGAAAAGTAAACAACTCGAGTTATAACTCCGATTAAGTTTAATAAGTTGATTTTATTTTAATTAGATAATAAAAAATAGATAATGATAGTAAATAGATAGTTTTTTTTTTAAAAAAAGAAGATTACAATAACTTGGAAAAAAAACCTTTGAAAGTGTGAAATTTGATTAAAAAAAACAAAAAACTTGGCCTAAGTCAATTCGAGGTAGAGTAATGGACATATAACTTGGGTAATAAGTGGCGAATCAACCCAAATTAACTTGTAAAACTCATGGCAAAGGTCATGAGATAAGGATAATTTGATAGAAAATAAACTGAAGAATACCACAAAGCAAATCTTAAAAAAAAAAACCTAACGTTGAATAATAAAATTAGAAAAAGAAAACGAGCTTAAAAAAGGATGTTGGCCTGCGTGAAATTTTTAAACTTGTGATCCAGGTCATTAGACTGGAAGCACCAACAAAGAAAAATCGAGAAATCCAATCCCTGGCAAATTAAACACTGAAGGATGAGATTGGAAAAAAATTAATTACATAAAAGGATCTAAAATAAATAATGGTAATTAAAAGAATGAGAGTGAGAATCAAAATAAAAAGTAATTTAGAGGTTAAATTGAAAAGAAAAACAACTCTAATGAAAGAAAAAAAAATCAAAAGAATGAGAACCAAATCGAAAATAATAATAGACCATAAATTTGGATTGAAGAATAACATACCATAAAAAAAGCCACATATACCCCTAATCAAATCATTAATGACCAATGGATCATTTCAAAAGACCAAAATACCCTTACTCATAGCTTTTTATTTTTATTTTATTCTTTAAAGGTCATTAAAGAAATTCTACTATAATAATGAATAGTAATTTTAGTGTGTGCATAATATTCTTACAATATTTTTTATATATATATCTTGTAGAGTTTTTGTTAATTGTTAACTAGTTTTTACATGCTTAAGAGACTTAAAACCTATTTTTGTTTAATTTTTTAAATATTGAAATAATTGTTCAAAATAATTCAACAATTTATATGCTTAAGAGACTTAAAAAATGTATTTATTCAATTAAATTAAAATATGTTAAATCATATAGTGAAAAAATATATTTATTCAATCAAAATTTTATCTTCCTATTTAAGCATTTTTTTATTTAACACAAATATGACTTTTTTTTTTCAATATCGTAGTTTTTTTAATACAAATTTAAAGCAATTAAAATAGCAAATCATATGAATCTAAATATTTAGGGTTTAGAATAAAAAAACGTATTCTTTTAGACAAAACTCTCTTTTCATTACTCATTCATTTCCCTTTATTTTGACGCACAATGCTTTTTCTTGTTAAAAGTCTGGTTGTTCATATAAAAACTTGTCATGAGACGTAAAGCAGTTTTAAACCAAGAAACAATAAATAATATCTCGATTATTTCTATGTGATTGCATGAAAAAAAAAATTTCAATTTTTATTTATAATTATTTATTAAATAATTGTTAATATTACCAAAAAGCTCTAAGATTATTTGAAATCTATAACAGAATTAAATTTTCTTAAAATGTCATTTTAATCATTTTATTTAAAGATAATTTTATTATAAAATTAAATATAAAAAAATGAAGGACAATTCTAAAAAAAAAAAGGTTGAGCACGCCTTGGTTGAAAGGATAAACTACTAAAATAAAATATCCAAACCCACTTGTTTTGTTTTGTTTTTTTAAATGGAGAACAACGCATCATCCATCATGTATTTTTGTTTTTTAAAAAGAAGTGGCTAAAACATCATCCATCATGGCATCTATAACTTTATTTTTCAATCTCATTCAATGATCGAAAAAAGTGGAGTGTGAGTTTTCGAACTCCTGAAACCTAATTTTCAAGTTTCTTTTATCTATAAAAACTCTAAATACATTATAAAAACCTTAATAATCTCAATTTCAATTTTAGAACATTATCTAATCATCCTTAAAAAACTGAATTAAATAAATATATATATGGACTCCACTCTAGTTTTTCTGACATGTTTAAAAAGCAAAATAATCACCACTATACTTTTTTTTCTGAGACAAATCCATTAACATTAAAAATGATATTTTTGTGATAAAAATATGAGGAGTCAAAATCTTTTTGTCCTCTTTTTTTTCAACGATTTTCTTTCTCATCTCTCATAATCTAGTGACTAAAATGTGATGAAAATAAAGTTTGGGGATTAAAATGTAAAATATATAAAACTCCATGGACCAAATGAAAAAAAGAAACTATATGAACCAAAGTGAAGATTTTCAATCATGGTTCCCTTACATTGTAGTCCATAATAGGGGTGAACAAAAAAATTGAAAAACCGGAAAAAAAAAACCGTGAAAAAAAACCGAGCCAAACCAGTTCGAACCGGTTTTTGTCCTAAAAAACCGAACCGAACTGAAACCGGTCGGTTGGAACTGGTTTCGGTTTTTTTTTTAAAAAAATTCGGTTTGGTTGTTTTTTTTTTTTTATAAAAACCGAACCGAACCGAAAATGATCACCCCTGGTCCATAATGTCTTTGAATGTAAGAAAATAGTATATTGCCTGACTTTTTTTATATATTTTATAATTATACTATGAATTTGTTATCAATCATATAGTGTTTTTGGCAATTTCCTAACTGAATCCTAGGGGTAAAAAACCATAATTGATTTGGAAGTTTGATGATTCAACAATCGAGATTTGCTTATAATTGGTGGCTGAAATCATTTAATACACATTCTTTGCTAAACTTGGGAAATCATCTATGACTTTATAAGTTTTATAATTGATGAGGTTCGTGAAAAACTCCATTGAGATCGAGTTCTTTCCAAGGTTGATGGCTTATTCGAAAAGTTGAGAATATTGGTATTACTTATTAGACAACACAAATACCTGCACAAGAAGGACAAGTCCCTTATTGTGTCTAGGGGACCTTCCAGTAAATATAAGTTAGAACAAATGTAGAAGAACTCATGTAGAAGAAATGAAGCTTTAGAGGATGTGTGGTGTGTGTTTATAGAATTTAAAGAAAATTGTTTGGAAGAAGAAGAAGATTAAAAGAGAATTATCAAGCTGAAGATGACTTTTGTCGTGGTTAAAGGTTGTTTATATGCCTTCAGCTCAGATGTGTCTGTGTAAAGGGTAAAATAGTATATATACATATGCCCAAGTCCAATAGAACGCAATCAATTTTAGGTACTAGATGCTCGGATGAGCTTTTTGGGCCATTAGGGCTTTATTATGGCGCTTCTTGTGAGCTTTGCCTACAACTCTAGAACGTGGGCCAGGTGTAGATATGCCCTTCAACGACAAAACCATCTTTAATTGGGCTGTTAGTTCCTAGAGCGTGAAAACCCAGTCAGATTTGAATGACCCAAACGGTAAAGACAGACTTCACAAACTACAATGTGGGCAGGTGGATGGGCTTTGTCTTTGGGCTAGCCTTGGGCTGAGCTATTTGATTTTGATGCTTAAAGGGTGTGAATCCTGAGAGAGCAAGCAAACACGTCAAACTGGCAAATACTGTTATCTGGGCCTGGATAAGAAGCCCACGTGAGGGGGCATGTTTTAGGCCGCTTGGCATGATTCTTAGCCTTAAAGATGGATGGCCGTTTTTCATCAATTAAAATGGTAATTTAGGAACCACATACGAACGGAAAGATTTTCGTGGGCTAATATTTCCCTAAAACAAGAGAACAATTCTGCTTCTTGTTTTTTTTTTAATTTTTCTTTTGTGAACTAAGAAATTAATCCTCTTTTCATGAGAATAAGAAAAGTAAGACCTCGTTGGATTTAACGCATGCTTAACTGTGGTCAGGAAATCAACAAGTCACATGCGAGCTCTCCACTCCAGGCTTCAAGTTTGGATAGGCTATTTTACGTTGGCCCACCCTGTCACAAACACCCGCTAATAGATATTCTGAGCTGCGTGGCCGCTTTGAAGCCTCTATATTTTATAAAATCCTGTATTTTTTTATAAATTATTATTTATATATATATATTTAGATTATTTTGATAAAACTGCACTCTTTCATAAAAAAAAAAAATTACGTGTTCAATGACATTTTAACCAATATAATTTCTGAGATTCTCAGAACTGCCACGCTTCAGATAAACGATATCTTACAAGCCTTCTTCTTCTTCTTTTTTCTTCCCTTCAATGGTTGGTGTGTTTTCGGATAAGGTTTTGGGCAAGATCCATTCATTCAATGCGTGCTCGAACACATAATTCACATATAAACTGGTGTAGCCTTGTGGATTTTCTTTTCTTACAGCCTCTTAATATTTGAATCATGGTTGATAATAAAGAGAAAAGGATAACTTATTATTTGAATGAATTAAAATATGAAAAAGAAACATGCATATCATACATGCATTAAAAACAATTAATTTGTTGAAATCTATACTTATAAATATCCTTTTTTTCTTACCTTCTGAAAATCCTTCATCTTCCTTGATCAAAAAAAGAAAAAAAGAAAGAAAAAAACCCTTTCTTTTAACAGTCCTCGACAGATTATGTAGGATCATAAAATATCACATATTTTCTTTTCGAGTTAGTCAACGGAAAAATTAGCCCAGAAAAATTTGACTAGTTTAGGTAATATCGTTAATTTCTTCAAATAAAGGGGCAAACAATACACGAGCTCAATTTTAAGCAATTACTCAAAGGAAAAGAAGAAAATTAAGTGGAATACAGAAGCCCGAGCCAAAGCAGAAGTGTTTCGTTATCCCCAACGACACAAGCCCAACCACAACACAAAACCAGTAGAGAGAGACTCAAGGTAGGTCTCTTAACACAGAACAAAAACCAATAAAAATGGCAGCGGAGACAGTGAGGCTAACAGGTTCAGCCTCAGGTTCAAGCACACCCTGCAATTTCAATGGGTCTCAAAGAAGACCAACTCACTTTCTTGGTCTCCCTTCTTCTCGTGCTTCAATTTCAATCTCTTCTTCTCTCTCTCATTTCCTGGGAAGCTCTGCGCGCATTGCCTCACACTCTTCTAAGTTCTCAACTTCACGCCAACTGCGAGAGAGGAGGAGAAACTTCTCCGTCTTTGCCATGGCTGCTGATGGTCTCTTTCTGTTTCAGTTTTCATTATCTGAATTTCTTTGTTTTGGAGTTAGTTTGGTGTTGTGTGCGGGGTGTTTTTTGGGTTTATGAAGGAACCCGTCTGTGAAATACTTGTTTTTTGTATGTGTTTGATGAAATCGTGCTTGTCTTTTCTGTTTTCGCTACATATTTGGCAATGGAATTTGAGATAGGAAATTGCTTTTATTGTGTTCCTTTGCTTTTTCTATTTTTTAGTGATTTATTAATGGAGTTTCTTCTTCTTCGAGTGCATTAACATTAAAGTTTGGATTTTTTACTGCCATGACAGAGGAATTGAGTTGAGTATTCGGTTGGTTGAAAAGAGGTTGCTTGTTTCTTTTCCCTGTTAAACTTATGAGCTGTTGGATTGTGGATATATGAAAGTGCAAGGTTTATTTTTCCTGCGCATGGCCTTCGCTTTATATTTCTTTCTTATCACAAAGGCTGTTCGGACTCTAGCCTTTACAGTTTATGTTATCTGTATCAGTGTCAGAAGTCACACAACTATGCTGCTTTGTAGGTTTAGGTGACTGATAAGGTTCCTTCCTAGGATAGCTTCGTGATTTTGATTGATTGTAGAAGTTCTAGTTGCATACTGTCTGCAAGATTCACATTTACTTTATTGAGTACGTGAGCTGAGGCACATGAATTTTAAAAATAATCTTTAATCTAGAATATGAATTTCCTTGTGTCAAATGATTGGTGCTTGTTGCAGTCTCCACATCTGGCTTAACATGTTTTCTACTTTACCTTTTTCCAGAGGCAAAGCGTACGGTGCCTTTGAAAGATTACCGGAACATAGGGATTATGGCTCACATAGATGCAGGAAAGACTACTACAACCGAACGGATTCTGTACTATACAGGAAGAAACTACAAAATAGGGGAGGTACATGAGGGAACAGCTACAATGGACTGGATGGAACAAGAGCAAGAAAGAGGGATCACCATTACTTCTGCTGCAACTACCACATTTTGGAACAAGCATCGCATCAACATTATTGATACTCCTGGCCATGTTGATTTCACACTTGAAGTGGAACGAGCTCTCAGGGTTTTGGACAGTGCTATCTGCTTGTTTGACAGTGTTGCTGGTGTGGAACCACAATCTGAAACTGTGTGGAGGCAAGCGGATAAATATGGAGTGCCCAGAATTTGCTTTGTCAATAAGATGGATCGGCTTGGAGCAAACTTTTTCCGAACTCGAGACATGATAGTGACAAACTTGGGTGCCAAACCACTTGTTATTCAAATCCCAATTGGTTCAGAAGATAGCTTTAAAGGAATTGTTGATCTTGTGAAAATGAAAGCTATAGTTTGGTCAGGAGAAGAATTGGGTGCAAAGTTTGCATATGAGGATATTCCAGCTGATCTTCAAGAGTTGGCTCAAGAATACCGTGCACAGATGATAGAGACCATAGTTGAGCTGGATGATGAAGCTATGGAGGGCTATCTAGAGGGAGTTGAGCCTGAGGAGGAAACAATCAAGATATTAATTAGGAAAGGAACGATTGCAAGCATTTTTGTCCCTGTCTTATGTGGCTCTGCTTTTAAGAATAAGGGGGTTCAGCCATTGCTTGATGCTGTCATTGATTATTTGCCTTCGCCTATTGACTTGCCAGCAATGCAGGGTTCTGATCCTGAGAACCCAGAAGTGACAATTGAAAGGGCTGCAACTGATGATGAACCATTTGCTGGACTAGCATTCAAGATCATGACTGATTCATTTGTGGGATCCCTCACATTCGTGAGAGTGTATTCAGGGAAGCTAAGTGCAGGATCTTATGTAATGAATGCGAACAAAGGTAAAAAAGAGAGAATTGGAAGACTTCTAGAAATGCATGCCAATAGCAGAGAGGACGTTAAAGTAGCTTTAACTGGTGATATAGTTGCTCTTGCTGGTCTAAAAGATACCATAACCGGTGAAACTCTTTGTGATCCTGATAATCCTATTGTGCTTGAGAGGATGGACTTCCCTGATCCTGTCATTAAGGTTGCAATTGAACCCAAGACTAAAGCTGATGTTGATAAGATGACGACTGGTTTGGTCAAACTTGCACAGGAAGACCCTTCTTTCCACTTCTCACGTGATGAAGAAATCAACCAGACAGTGATCGAAGGAATGGGAGAATTGCATCTTGAGATTATTGTAGATCGCCTCAAGAGAGAATTTAAGGTTTGAATTTCTAATTTTCAAGTTAATTTCAAGTTTTCCTTCACTTAAAATCTTCATTAACTTGGATTTTAAATGTTCTTTGACTTGTATGCTACTTGAAAATATTGTGTTTGCTGGGTACGGCTAAATACTTAATTTTGCATTCAGTCCCCTATCCATGTAACAATTAAGATGTACAATCATTATATGCTAGATTACATGCCCTGCACGTCATGTTATTTTATTGGCTGGCAAGTGTAGATTCAGTAAGAAACCAGACTCCACTTAATTATCCGAGAGAGAGAGGCAGGAATCTGACAGACTGAAATTGGATTCTTTGGTCACAGTATTTCTATGGATTAATTTTATTTTGATTAAATTGTTTTTAGACAGTTTCCTGCAGAACAACTAACAGAGAAGCTCTGTTCAACACTTAGTTTTTGAAAATCTACTGAGAACAAAAATACTGGTAGATGTTAATTTGAATTGTGATGGCGTGGTTGCTTCCCTTAAACAGGTAGAAGCAAATGTTGGTGCACCACAAGTGAACTACCGTGAAAGCATTTCCAAAGTAGCAGAAGTGAAGTACGTCCACAAAAAACAGTCTGGTGGGCAAGGACAGTTTGCTGATATAACAGTGCGGTTTGAGCCCATGGAGGCAGGGACTGGATATGAGTTCAAAAGTGAAATCAAGGGAGGTGCAGTGCCAAGAGAATATGTTCCTGGAGTGATGAAAGGACTCGAGGAGTGCATGTCTAACGGAGTGCTTGCTGGCTTTCCTGTTGTCGACGTACGTGCTGTTTTGGTAGATGGTTCTTACCATGATGTTGATTCAAGTGTGTTGGCATTTCAACTGGCGGCCAGAGGGGCTTTCAGGGAAGGGATAAAGAAAGCTGGTCCAAGAATGCTAGAACCTATAATGAAAGTTGAAGTGGTCACACCTGAAGAACATTTGGGTGATGTTATTGGTGATCTCAACTCAAGAAGAGGTCAGATCAACAGCTTTGGTGACAAACCTGGTGGTTTGAAGGTATGTGATGCCAAGTGAGATGGTCCTGTATTATTTTTCCTTGATCTTTGCTGAGCTTCATTTCCAATCTCTTAAACGGGTTGGTTTGGGATTAATGCAGGTGGTTGATTCCCTTGTTCCACTGGCTGAGATGTTCCAATATGTTAGTACACTTCGAGGAATGACGAAAGGGCGTGCATCCTACACCATGCAATTAGCCAAGTTTGATGTTGTCCCTCAACATATCCAAAACCAGCTTGCTGCGAAAGAAGAAGTTGCTGCTTGATTTTGTTTTCCTGATTCCCTGAAGAGGACGGAGCATTGTATTCTTGTGAAATGGATGCCTTTTGTTTCAAGTAACCAATTTTGTTTTATTTTGTACCATTCCTATATGTAAAATGCAAAAGGATTTACTAAAAAACAAAGAATTAAGGTTTGAGAAACGCGGCATTGATTCAACCTGGAAAATTATTGTTAAATTTGACTGAACGATGTAGAGATTAATTACGAGAATAAGAGATTAAGGGAAGATTGACAATACCAATGACACAAGGAAGTTGTTGATTGGGCATATTGCAAGTACAAAATTTTAGTTGCCACTGTAGAAAATAGAAAGAAAAAAACGCGTAGAAGCGGATCGGAACATGGATTCAATTAATAGCATGGTTAGAAAAACTCACATTCTAGTACTAATCTTGGGATAAAACTTGTAGTTCATGGACATAACTCGGAATTGGTGGATGCTCCAAGAAGAAAAGCTTGATATACACAAAAAATAGAAGTCTACTGCATACTTCGATAGAGGTGATTAGAGGTAGGTTTTAGAAATGGATGGAAGGAAGTGACTGTTTGGCATAACTATATTAGGATGTGTTTCCCATAATTTTGATGTCCTAAAATACAACACTCTTGAAAGTTGAAACCCTTTCCGTGCTGCGTGTGGACAAGGGAGTATATACGAAGTTAACCTGATAAGTGCGTTACGCGTGTAAACAAACATAATCCTGGGAGACGAAGCAGAATTGAGAATCCCATCCCTGTTATTCTCTATGCTCATCGCTTCTTTGTTCATTCATTGATGTGAGCGAATCGAGGAATCTCGTAGCCAGGTACCATCTAAAGACAAGTCATTTTTGCATTAACTGTAGCTTTCTCTGATTTCCCTGAGTGTGGCAGTTGA